>Ga0082212_10006460_pt1 | contig 15754 bp, 14 predicted proteins | sample TergutNt197P3_FD_71548 | JGI IMG/M metagenome (GOLD analysis project Ga0082212, IMG submission 71548) | Neocapritermes taracua P3 segment gut microbial communities from Petit-Saut dam, French Guiana - Nt197 P3 | ecosystem: Host-associated > Arthropoda: Insects > Digestive system > Gut ...
CCTGTTGTCGGCTCATCAAAAAAGAGTACTTCCGGGTGCAGGATAAGCGCCCGTGCAACACCTACCCGTTTCCGCATGCCGCCGGACAATTCATCGGGTCTTTTTAATTCTATACCGGGAAGCTCAATCCATTCAAGAAGTTCCGCAACCTGCTTTTTTATTTTTGCCTTGTTTTTAATCCCCTGAACTTCGATAAGGGGAAAACTCAAATTTTCCTCAACATTCATGGAATCAAAAAGGGCTGCATTCTGAAAAGAATAGCCAAAGCGGTTTCTGAAGAAAATTAATTCTTTCCTGCTTAACGATGTAAGATCCGTCTCTTTATACCAAATCCTGCCCTTGTCGGGCTTAAGCATCCCGATAATGGTTTTAATCAATACGCTTTTGCCGGTGCCGCTTTGGCCGATAACGGCAAAAAGCGACTTTTCCGGAATGCCGATTGATACATCGCGGAGGACGTGGTTTTCGCCGAAAGCTTTGGAAAGATTTTGGGTACGGATAATAACTTCGTTCATAGGTAAATCACTTCAAGCATCATGGTGCTGAGTACATAGTCCGCCAGCAAAATTGACACGGAAGCGGCAACAACCGCCCTTGTAGCGCTGTCCCCTACGCCTTTTGCCCCCTGGGTAGTATTCAGGCCGTGATAACAGCATATCGTAGCGGTGATAAAACCCATTACACAGGCTTTTACCATGCCGACGACAATATCTCTGGGATTAAGCAGGTTGCACATATAGTCCAGATAATTGGCCGAATCAATGGAATGAAGGTAGATAGAAATGATATATGAGCCGACAGCCCCGATTACATTAGCCAAAAGGGTAAGAATCGGAAAAACGACCATGGAAGCTATTACCTTGGGTAGTACAAGGTACTGGACCGGATCGATCGACATGGATTCCAGGGCGTCTATTTGCTCGGTAACCCGCATGGTCCCCAATTCAGCAGCCATGGCAGAGCCGTTTTTCGCAATAAGCATAAGGGTTGTTATAATGGGCGCCAGCTCCCTGGCCATGGCCAGACCAACAGCCGCCCCGATGCCGACTTCCGCCTGGAACATTTGCATCAATACTATCATTTGAAGGGCAAAAATTGCTCCAATGGAACCGCTGGAAAGCAGGATTATCAGTATAGAATCGACTCCAAGGTGTTCAATCTCAGCAAGGTACTGTTTGGGGCGGAAAGGACGCTTTGTAATACTCCGGAGCAGTTCGCCGAGGAAAGCAAAGTACTTTCCCAGGCCTTCAAGCTTCCGGATAATGCTTAGAAACATTGGAACAAAGTATACATCACCTGGAAACCATTGACGAGAGGGGCAATAATTATCTATTATAGGCTATAAATGTCTGCCGCGGTAAGAAAAAAAGCCGGAGGAGCCTGGCTCCTTTTTTGGCTGGTTTTCCTGATTGGGGTAACTTTGCTCTTTATGGTAAATATGGAGGGCATAAAAGGAACCCTTAGTGAAACCAAAGTGCTGGATAAGCTGTTTAAGAATGGTAAGGCCGGTTCGGAAGAAGACCCTGCCGGTGATCTTGAACGCCTGATTCTGGAACTTGCCAATGCGCCGGCAGATGGAAGTACGGCGGAACAGGCTGTCCCTCTGGGCGGTACAGCACAGCTGGAGGAGCTGGAACGATCCGGTGTTTTTGCGCAAACCGGCGGCACGGGGCAGGATCAATCGCAGCCTGCTCTGGGAAAAACAGTAGAAAGGTCAGTTTATTTGATGAAGGTTGACAATACAGGAGCTATTCTTTGGACCACTGTTAAGCGGGATTTGCCTGTCAGCGACAGCCCGCTGCTGGACACCCTGGAAGCATTAATAAAGGGGCCTTCGTCAGCAGAGGAAAAACAAGGGTTAATGTCCCTGATACCAAAGAATGTAAAAGTTCAGAATGTTGTTGTCCGGGGCAGTACCGCATATGTCTCTTTTAGTGAAGACTTTTTGTTTAATACCTTCGGTGTGGAAGGTTATGCAGGACAGCGTAGACAAATTGTATTAACTGCTACAGAATTCAGTAATGTCAAAGATGTTCAGATACTAATTGACGGGAAACCGGTAGAGTATCTGGGCGAGGGCGTTTGGATAGGAAGCCCTGTCAGCCGGAATATGCTTTGATTTATGGAGGAGAACTTGCTGTCTGAAGAGCTTTTTTCTAACCGTATTCTCGCGTTGTTGGATGTTATAAATGCAAATGGTCTTGGCCTTTGGGAAATATCAAACGAGATGATGACGCTGGATCCAAAAACATCCGAGATCGTCGGCCTGGAGGGAGAAAATCAAATAAAACTAAAAGATGTTTTTAAGTTAGTCCACGAAGAAGACCAGCAGGAACTTAAGGACGCCCTCGACCAGATATCGACTGCCCCCAATAAAAACGGCATTTCTGAATGCCGGATTAAGAACAAGAAAACCAAAGAATATTCCTGGGTAAGGCTTCTGGGAAAGAGTTACCTTAATCAGGGAAAAATGGTTATTCTGGGCAGCAGTCAGCTGATAGAAGGCAGGGCGCTGGATATCTTCAATACAATGCTTAAAAACATTACCAATGAACTAAACAGAAAAGATGAATTAAATAAATGTATATTTGATATTACCGAAATTCTCCTGAATGTTGACGAAACCAGTTTCGAAGTAACCTTTCAGAGCTGTCTGGAAATAATTGCCGAAGCTGTAAATCTTCGCAGGCTGTATATTTATAAAAATCATCTTGTAGAGGGTACTGTCTGCAGTACGGAAATTCATGAATGGGTAGTCGGCGTTGAAGCAACACTGGGAGAAGATTATACCAAGGATATTCCGATGCATTCCTGGCCCGGCCTGGAGGAAGTATTAAGCGCAGGTCATACTTACAATAAGCTGATTAAGGATGTGCCCCAGGAAATCCGGGAAATGACGCCCAAGGGAATAGGGGCTGTTCTTTTTGCACCGATCTTCCTTAAAGATCTGCTTTGGGGTTTTGTAGGGTACGAATGGAGCGAAGAAAGACTTTTTAATGCAGATGAAGAAGCAATACTGTGTTCGGCAGGTTTGCTGCTTGCCAATTCGCTTATACGGAACGATTTAAACAAAAACCTTTACCTGGCAGTGGATAAAATAAATACAACTACCATTAAAGCGGAAGTCCTGGAAAAATTTGCCTATACCGATACGTTAACAGGCATTTACAACCGCAGGTATTTTATGGACCTGGCTCAGAATCCGCTGGATAAAGCCAAGCGCTTCGGCAAATTTTGTTATGCAATGATCCTCGACCTTGACTTCTTTAAAAAGGTAAACGATACCTATGGACACCTGGCAGGGGATGAGGTGCTGAAAAACGCCGCCAGTGTAATGAAAAATGCGCTGCGTTCCTACGATTTACTTGCCCGCTACGGCGGAGAAGAATTTGTTGTTCTTGTATCCGAAGCCACCAAGGAAGCGGTATTAAGCCTGGCAGAACGTATCCGTGAATCGATTGCCGCCAGCCCCTGCGTATATAACTGCATTAAAATTCCTGTTACGGTAAGTATAGGAGTTGCAGAGAGCTTTCCGGATTGTACCATCGAAAGCCTTATTGACAAAGCAGATAAAGGGCTCTACATGGCAAAAGAACAGGGCAGAAACCAGGTTGTTTTTTATACCGGCGAAGAAAAGAAAGATTAGCGGTTTATCCGGTTAATACTCAGCGCTTTGCCGTTTTCGTCAAGTTCAACAACAATTCCCTGAACGGCGCAGTCCTGTTCTTCTGCAGCGGCGCATTCCATGCGGTGGGCAATTTGGCTGCGTGTTCGGCTGATGCAGATATTCTTTTCCATACCGATTACTCCGTTCATTGCACCCGACATCCCTAAATCGCTGATGTAGGCAGTACCGTTGGGAAGAAGCCTTTCGTCGGCAGTCTGAACATGGGTGTGGGTTCCTGCTATTACGGCGGCGCGGCCGTCCAGATAATAAGCCAAAGCTTCTTTTTCTTCGGCAGATTCAGCATGAAAATCTACAATAATGGGAACATTGCTGTGTTCTGCAGCAATGGAGTCAAAGCAGCGGAAAGGACATTCAATGGGGGTCATTAGTTCTCTTCCCTGGAGGTTTACCACCAAAACAGAAAAAGCATTTTTTGACAGTACCATCCAGCCGCGGCCCGGGACAGCATAGCCTTTGCCGGTAGCAGCCTCTGTTTCCTGAATGGCCGGGTAATTGGCCGGGCGCAGCAGCGGTTTGCCGTCCGGCTGGCCCGATGATTCCAGTACCGGCCAGATTTCCCGCTTTTCCCAAATATGGTTACCGCTGGTAACGGCATCTGCGCCGGCTGCAAGAATACGGTCAAGCGTTTCTTTGGTAAGGCCAAAACCGGCGGCAGCATTTTCTCCGTTCACTACGGTAAAATCCGCTTTGTATTCGTTTATCAGTCCGGGCAGGCGTTTTTCCAGGATCATAAGTCCCGGTTCGCCTACCACATCACCCACCATGATTATTTGCATAACTAAGCGCCGCTCCGATTGCAGTGGTGTATTCGGCATTTTCCGGGTATTCAAAATCAACATGATACATGGAGGTAATTTCTTTCAGCACCTGCCTTCCTAAAAGGTTGCCGCTGCCGTTTCCGGTAACCACCACACGATCGGTATTTCTGTTTTTTGCAGCAAAGACCGAAAGCATGCCAATTACCTGGTACACCATGTTGATCAATGCTAACGCTATATCTTCGTTACGGGCACTGTCCAGCATCTTGCCGAAGTTTGATGCGGTGCTTTCTTTATTCAGAAAGCTTAACTCTGTTTCTGTTATGTCTTCCATTAAAAGATCAACTTGATTGAGTTTTCCTTTTTCTGCCAGCTGCATAACAGCGTTAAATTCCGAAACAGAGAGAAGTTTTTTTGCCAGACCCAGTATGGTGCCGCCGCCCATGCCGGACCCGCCCAGGTGGGAAATATTGTCGTTTTGAGCATGTATAATTGCCGTGCCTGTTCCGATATTGGTGATGATAATCTTGTCGCGGCCTGACAGAAACATTCCTCCAATACCGATCGATTTTATTTCATCCGCCTTTCCTGCCGGAATGCCGAACAGATCATCTTTTAACTTTCCCGCCCCTGCACCGGTGATCATAATCCGGTGTATTTCGCCGATTTTAATGCCGTTTTCCACGATCATTTTACCAAAGGCTCCGGTAGCAGATGTTACTGCATCCGCTGCCTTGGTTCTGATCTTGTGGATCACACGGCCTTCCTGAATGGAAACAGCCTTTGTGGTTGTACTGCCTATATCAATACCAACTATCATGGTTTATATTATAGTTTGAAAAAAAAATATTTAAAAGGAGTTTTCATGCCGGTTAAATGGATAGTACTGGGTATTGCGGTACTCATGTATTTCCTGATTGTAATCTTCTCCGAAAGAAAATCCTGGAGCGCCTTGGGAGCTGCTGTGGCAATGATCCTTATCCGGGCAATTGGTACAGACGACACCTTTTTCTCTCTTGTTCATGAAGCAGGCACAGCATTAATCAACTGGCCTGTACTGATGATCTTTGTGGGCAGCCTCGTTATTGCCGAGCTGTTTATCTATTCCCGTGTTCCTGCGGTAATCGCCGATAACCTGGTGCTGAAAAGCCCCAATGCGGGGATAGCCATGGTGCTGATCCTTATTATGACCGGCCTTATCAGCGCCTTTGTGGAAAATGTTGCGACGGTTCTTGTAATGGCTCCCATTGCCCTGGCCCTGTGCAGCAAGCTGAAACTAAACCCCATGTACTTTATGACAGGCCTCGCCGTAATGGCAAACCTACAGGGAACGGCAACACTGGTGGGCGATCCTCCGTCGATGATCTTTGCCGACTTTTCCGGTTATGGTTTTAACGACTTTTTCTTTTATCAGGGAAAGATGTCGATTTTCTTTGCCATCCAGATTGGCATGATTGTCGGCGCTTTATATTTTTATTGGATCTTTGCCAAAGACGGCGGAAAAAAGGCGGAAGTCGAAAAGGAAAAGACCCTTTCCATGGTTCCTTCCTGGCTTTTAATCCTGATGATTGCAGGGCTTGCCGCTGCATCGTTTATTTACGGAGGAATTTCCCTGGCTTCGGGGCTTGTCGTGGTTATTCTTGCTGTTATAGGTCTTGTGTGGTACCGCTGGGTACGAAAGGAAAGTGCCGAAAAAGTCCTGGAACTGATTAAAGGCCTTGACTGGGACACAACGTTTTTCCTGGTTGGAATTTTTGTCGCTGTGGGCGCCATTTCTTCCGTGGGGCTCCTTGAGGACTTTGCAGCTTTCCTTTCCCGTATTATTGGAACCAATGTGTTATTGGGCTTTGTCCTGATTGTGGCGGTTTCTGTTCTTTTATCCGGCTTCGTGGACAATGTTCCCTATATCATCGTAATGCTTCCCGTTGCCGCTTCTCTTTCAGCGCAGCTTTCGCTAAGACCGGAACTATTTATGTTCGCCCTGCTTGTCGGTTCCTGTATGGGCGGAAACCTTACACCCTTCGGCGCTTCGGCTAATGTGGTTACCATCGGAATACTCCGCAAACAGGGCGTAAAAATGAACTTTGCCCAATGGCTAAAAATCGGCCTTCCCTTTACAATGCTGACTACGGTTTTTTCTGTACTGTTTGTCTGGGTTGTGTGGCGGTAGTAATTTACAGAAATATTAATAAGGAGTTAAATTAATGTCCATAGATTTAAAACTTGCAATTACTAAAATCGGCGACTTGTTATTGCACAATACAATTACACAAGATAAAGACGGAAATAACATTACTGGCATTGATTTGGTAATTCCAAATTATCAGCGGCCATATAAATGGACTGCTAAGCATGCAATTCAATTATTAAATGATATTCTTGATGCAAAAAACGCAAACAAAGAAACCTACCGTGTCGGAACGCTTATTCTTCACCAGAAAGGAGAAACAACCTACAGCATAGTTGACGGGCAGCAGAGAACCATTACTTTTTCGCTGCTTCTTAAAGCGCTCGATGAAGATTCAACTGTCAGATTTTTGGAACAGCCTCTTGATGATAATCCTTATAATATCCGAAATATACCCAATAATTTCCGCACTCTGGAAAGACGGGTGAATAGCATCACAGACGGCAGAGAAAAAAAAGACCTTGAAGATTATATTAAGAACAACTGTGAGCTTATTGTTGTAATTACAAGCGATATTTCGGAAGCGTTCCAGTTCTTTGATTCGCAAAATGCACGCGGTAAAAAACTCTATCCGCACGATTTACTGAAAGCGTATCATCTGCGCGAGATGAACGACTTGGATGCAGCGAAAACAGAGAAAATTGTAAAAAGCTGGGAGGATTTAAACCAGAAGGACTTGTCAGCTTTGTTTACCGACTATCTTTATCGTGTCAAAGAATGGACGAAAGGGAACAAGGCAGGGGAACTAACCGAGCATAACATCCAAAAATTCAAAGGGATCAACAGGCAGGACAATTACCCTTATGCACAGTTTTACAAAGGCGCATACGCATACTCCGATACAGTCAATCATTCCTCGATGCCGTTTGTTTCAGGCATACGAAATATCAGATCTTTTCAATTAGATACACCGATTATCGCAGGCAAACCTTTTTTTGATTATGCAAAACATTACTTTGAGATTCTTAAAGACATCCAGAACAACGACAAATATGAGGGTTATTATGTTAAAGACAATGACATCGTAAAAACTCTAGACCTCCGCAAATATAAAAATGGTGTTGGCAATAGGATTACACGCTTATTGTTCGATACCGCAATATTGCTTTATGTTGATCGGTTTTGTCCTGAACGGCCTGAAAAAACTGACTCGGAAATGCTCGATCGATTTCTGCTGTTCGCTTTTGTTTGGGCTTATTCAATGAGAGCGCAGTATTATAATATTGGATGGCTTTCGGCACAGAACTATATTATGGGCAACGGTATGACTAACTCTTTTAATATATATAAGACTATAACAGAAGCCGATGCGCCGGTTTCGCTATTAAGTGAACTTTCAGACAAGGTAAACCCATTGCAGGAAAGCACTATTGTGGCAGTTAAAGACAACATTGATGAGAGGGACGACGAAATAGTTTATCAAAACTATCTCCACTATTTTAAAGAGTATAAATTTATGGAAGGCGAACATGAAATCTAAAACCCTGCCGCTTGAAGAATTGTCCATATCAAAAGTCTACAATGGTGACAAAGCAACATATGAAGTGCCGGTTTATCAGAGGAATTATGCGTGGGAGAATGACGAAATTTATGCGCTGATTCGGGATATATATGATGCGTATACTACAGAAAAACAAACATATTTTATCGGTACATTAGTTACGTTCCATAGAGGAGATCAAGTCTATGAAGTAATCGATGGTCAGCAGAGGCTGACAACAATCAACCTTATACTCAATGCGTTACAGCTTCCCGTGCAAAACAAACTGACCTATCGTGCGCGGAAAAAGTCAAATGATACCATAAAAAAAATCCCGTCCTTCGAGGTAGATGAAAAAGATTATGGAATTGTAAACGGCTTTAAGTATGCAAAAAATGCTATCAACGAGATTGTTTCAAAAGAGAAAAAATCAGGTTTTAATGATTTTTTTCTGAACAAGGTTCACCTGATACGTTACCAGGTCCCGAAAGACATAGACTTAAACCATTACTTCGAAGTAATGAATTCACGGGGTGAACAGCTTGAAAAGCACGAGATTATTAAAGCGCGGCTGATTGAAAAGCTGAATGACCGGGATAAAGCCGTTTTTAATCGGCTTTGGGAATCGTGCAGCGAGATGAATGTCTACATCCAGCAGAAATACGATAATACTGCGATATTCGGTAAAAATCATGATGAATTAATAATTACTTCTTTTGATGAGTTACCGGAAGTTGACGATCATACAGGTACAATAAAAATCAATGACCTCATCAATAGTAAGGGAAGCGACAGAACGCAAGGGGAAGAAGAAAAAATTGACACTTTTCAGCCCATTATGGATTTCTCAAACTTTTTATTGGTCGTGCTGAAGCTAACCCGTATGGAAGAGAAGGCATTTGACCCGGTGGATTTTAACCTGGATGATAAAGAACTGCTTAACGAATTCGATAAAGTGCCGCAGATTAATGTAAAATTCGTAAAACGATTTGGTTTTAACTTGCTTATGACAAAATATCTTCTGGATAACTATATTGTTCATCACTCAAATGATGAAGACACGATTGAGAACAATCCATGGAAGCTGCAATATTGGCAGAAGGATAAAAAAAGCAAAGGCTATCTGAAAAATCTGGACGGCGAGAGCGAAGTTCAGCAGAGATTAGTACAATTGCTTTCTATGTTTGAGGTATCTTTTACAGCAAGGCAAAGAAAGAATTATCTTTTCTACTGCTTATTATACTGGTTCAATGTTGATGACTGGAGCGTTGAAGAGTATTACACGTTTGTATCCGGTTTGGCAGACAAATTTTTCTATGATATTTATTTGGAGGCCGGGAATCTAAACGAAATCAACACGCCAAAGCCTAATAGTTTTGACAGCAGCATATTGATCGATAACAAACTAAGTATCACTTTGAAAAATAAAAATTATAATTTTACAGCCATCTACGGGGATGGCACCGATGTGTCGGCAGGAATCCCTCTGTTTGTATTCAACTATCTTGATTATAAACTGTGGGAAAAATATGCTTACGATCTGCGCGGAGGAAAAGCAAAAGAGGGCAGTAAAGCGAGAAATATTTTTTTTAAAACTCTTGGTTGCAGTGACTTTAAATTAAAATTTTTTGAACAGTTCTATTTTTCACGAACTCGCCGGAGCTTAGAGCATTATTATCCGCAAGCCAATGCGAACGGCAAAGAAGGTGCATTGTCAAAAGAACAGATCAACTGTTTGGGTAACTATGCTATGATTGGCAGCGAGGCGAACAGCTCTGGATCAAATTGGAGTCCAAAAGCAAAACTCGATCATTATCTTGATTCTTCGGGTAAAATCAAACAAGTCAGTGTCGCTTCAATTAAATTTATGGTTATGATGCAGATGTGCAAAGATAACCAAAACATTCGGGACCCAGGACAAGAGTGGAATTTTGAAGATATTGCAGCACATCAGGATAAGATGTTCAAAATACTGAATGTTCAGTAATGAAAAAGCTGTTTATGTAAAAGTTACTGTTATCATTGCAATTATAAGAGTCTGTTCGCTGCCCTAACTGTTCTGCGCTATTCTGAACCCAAGGCTTCGTACTTTAAGTGACGGCGAATCCCAAATACGGAAAGAAGCCCGCAGCTGGCCCAGATTGTTCATGTAAGAACCGCCCCTGTAGATGCGGTTTTTTCCTGTAACAGGACCGGCGTAGTCGACTACGGGATCGACAGGGTAGTCTGCGTGCCAGTCCCAGCACCATTCCCAAACATTACCGCTCATGTCGTACAGGCCAAGCTGGTTGGGAAGTTTTTCCCGGACGGTGCGGGGAGATGTCTTGGCGTTCATGGAAAACCAGCAGTAATCCTGGGGGTTGGCTGTGGCATCTCCTCCGGAAAAAAAGACTCTGTCCTGCGGTCCGGAAGGTCCGTAAAGACCGCCTCTTGCGGCATATTCCCATTCAGCTTCGGTAGGCAGGCGATAGCCTTTGGTTGTTTGGTTCCAGGTAACATCTTCACCATTAATGATGTAAGCAGGGGTCAGGCCATTAAGAACGCTCAGGGCATTGCAGAAACGGACTGCATCAAACCAGCTGACCGAATCTACAGGATTATTGTCTGCTTTAAAAAACGAAGGATTTTCACCCATAACGGTGGTGTAGAGCCACTGAGTTACCGGGGTTTCGGAGATTAAAAAAGAACGAATCGTTACTTCATGCACCCGTTCGGTTACCCGGTTTTCGTTGCTTCCCATAAAAAAAGTACCGCCGCGGATAGAAACCATTGTCGGTTTAGCGGGACTTGGCGGAGCAGGCTTAACAGGGCTTGCGGAAAAACCCGGTATAACCATACAGGTTAAAAGCAGTACACAGAGGGGTTTTAAGTATTTTATGTTACAACTTATCATGCCAACTCCTCCCGATGTGATATTATTTTAGAGATAAGGCCGTATTTTACCGCTTCTTCTCCGTTCATCCAATAATCTCTGTCGGTGTCTTTTTCTACCTGGCTTAATTCCATGCCTGTTTCTCCGGCGATAAGCTTATTGATCTTTTCTCTGAGTTTTTCCAGTTCTCTGGCATGAATTTCTATGTCTGTTGCCACACCCCGTATTCCCGAAAGCGGCTGATGGATAAGGTAGTGGCTGTTGGGAAGGCCCACCCTTCTTTCTTTTGGGGCAGCCAGCTGTATTATTGCCGCGGCACTTGCCACTAAACCCATTCCTACAGTCCAGACAGGCGCTTTTACAAAACGTATCATGTCAAAGATTGCAAAACCTGCGTCGGCATCTCCGCCGGGAGAATCGATAAAAATCTTAATTGGTTTTTCGTTTTCTTCATCCAGCAATAAAAGCTGGCGTATGGTCCGTTCGGCAAGGTCTTTGTTTACCTGCCCGGAAAGCAAAATGGTCCGGGTTTTAAGCATTTTGACGATAAGCGGATCGGCGGATCTTTTTTCGTCATCGTCGTCCTCTTCATCGTCCTCTAAAACCGTATTTACTGCCATTAAGCGCTTAATTTCGGAAGTTGATCTGTCAGCCTTGATGCTTCTTTTCATTACAAAAACTCCTCTATTCAATATACACTCTTTGAATCAATATATACTCTTTGAACTCTTTTATTAATAGTACAGGTTATTTCGTAAGGTATTGTATTAAGCGCAAGAGCCATTACCCCTGCATGGGGAGCTTCTCCGCCGAAAATCGTTACCGGATCCCATCGTTTTACCGAACTGTCTCTGCCCAGGTTCACCATACACTGATCCATACAAATTCTTCCAACCAGGGGCAGGAGTTTTCCTTTGTTCTGGTTTGCAGCAGCCTGGTTTTTTGTACCAAGCGCTATCTGCCAATTATTGCTAAGCAATCGGGAAAGCCCATCGGCGTAACCCAGGGGAATGGTACCGATTAAGGTATCCTCTTCTGCCGTCCAGGTTCTGCCATAGGAAACGGACTGACCCTTTTTTACATTCTTTATAAAAGTAATGGCGCTTTGCAGCTCCATTAACGGTTTAACTGCAAGCGCATCTTTTCCTTCCCGGTCTTGCGGTGAATAACCGTAAAGCAAGATCCCCGGTCTTACCATATCAAACCACGAATAGTTATGAAAGGTTACAGCGCCCGTATTGGCGGCATGAACAATGCCCGGATCGATGCCGGCTTTTTTTATGCTTTCTACTGCGGAAGAAAATTGTTCTATTTGCTTTCTGGTATAGGCAATATCATCGTTTTCCGGTGAATCGGAAACTGCCAAATGGGTGGCGGTTCCTGCCAGGCAAAGGTTTTTGCTTTTTGCAATGGCAGCAGCAAGGCCAGCCGCTTCTTCAGGTGTACACCCAATGCGCCCCATACCCGTATCAATTTTAAGGTGAACGGGGAGTTTTTTCCCTGCTTTTGCTGCGCCTCTTTCCAGCGCTTCGATATATTCAACGTCCCCCGCCATGGGTTCCAGATCAGCGGCGATAAGGGCATCAATTTCTTCGGGCAGGATTACGGGAAAAAGGATTATGGGAGCAACGATCCCGCTGCCGCGTAATTCTTTTCCTTCCCGTACGGTAGCTACAGCCAGGTATTCCACACCGGAATCAAGCGCGGTTTTGGCAATACGCAGGGCGCCATGACCGTATGCATCGGCTTTTACGGGCATACAGATTTTTGTTCCCGTTTGTTTGCGAACCAAAGAGATGTTATCCTGCAAATAATCGATATGTATGAGCGCCCTGTTTGCCGGCAGGACGCCGGTATCGTTCATAAACGGAGTATATCAGGAGTTAATAATCCTTACAATTACTTGATCCTTATGGTAATGTTTATGGTGATGACGTGCCGTTTGTTTCCAACCGGTATTTTTTTCCTTTTTTTTGTCTTTTCCTGCTCAAATCGGGAAGTAATCAGGGATTCTGCCGTCCTGGACATTCAATTTGACCTGCCGCCAAGGCAGGAAACGCCGGTTTTACGGGTTTTGGACTACCAAAATAGCAATGAAGGGCGGGTTTTACCCGTTTGGCTTCGCAGATACCTGGATAATGGCATTGCCGGAACCGAATCTATGGCCGTATATCAGGGTTCTTACCTGTTTATCGCTTCAATACACTCTGTAAGACAGCCGGTTATTACTCAATGGCTGGCTAATTATCACCCGGAAAGGGATTTTTCCCGCCTTGCAGCCCAGCGGATTCAGAAGAGGTTTGAACTGAATTTAACCGATAAACCCCCGGACATGGTCTATGGCCCAAACTACGAAAAAGCTATAAAAGCTGCTTTTGGCCATATGTTTTGGGGAGCACAGCGCCTGGATGACAGCTGGATTTTGGCCCTTCCCGCTGTTCAGGATGAAGTCGCCGGGCCGGAACAACCTCAGTATTGGGGTTTTATTTTGGTCAGCATACCCCGGGAAACACTGGAAATCCAGGTAAATGAGCTTCTTTCTAAGGTTTCCAATTCAAAAACCAAGGGGGGCCGTACGGCCACAAAGGAACAAAATGCCGCTTTTGACCATGTAAAGGACCGTTTTTTTGACCACTTTTAATGTTTTTCCGGGGTTTCCGGAATGAGGAATTACGGCGATAACTGCGTCATAGCTGCTCAGGCCGCTCAGGGAGCCATTGCGCTGATTCGGACAAGCGGAAAGGGCAGCCTGGAATTACTGGCAAGGGTGTTTTCCCGGCCTCAAGCGCTGCTGGAAGCAGCCGGAAATTCGGTTGTTTACGGCTGGATAGTGGATCGCAATGGATCTTCTGTTGATGAAGCGCTGGTTTCGGTATACCGCGCACCCCGTTCCTACACCGGAGAGGATGGGGCGGATATTTCCTGCCATGGCGGAAGCGCAGCGGCAAATGCAATACTAAAAACGCTGAGGGAAGCCGGATTCGAAGATGCACTGCCGGGAGAATTTACGTTCCGCGCTTTTATTAACGGAAAAATAGACCTTACCCGCAGTGAGTCGGTAATGGAATTGGTTTCTGCCAAAACCAAAAATGCTTTGGAACATGCTGTAAAGAGGCTTTCCGGCGCGCTGGAAAAAGAAATAAAGGCAATCCGGAATTCTCTTATGGAAGCGCTGGCTGCCGCTGAACTTTTTTTGGATTATCCGGAAGATGAAATTGAAGAAGATCCTCCATCCTGCCGTGAAGCTGTGGAAGAAGCGCTTCAAAAGTTAAAATCGCTTGCTGCTTCTTACGACAGGGAACGGCTTTACCAGGAAGGTGCAATGGCTGTAATTGCAGGCAGACCCAATGCCGGAAAATCCAGCCTCTTCAACGCCCTGTTAAATGAAGATCGTTCCATTGTAACAGAAATTCCCGGTACCACACGGGATTGGATCGAAGCTTACACATCAATTGAGGGAATTCCGCTGCGTTTGGCGGATACTGCGGGCCTCCGCGATACTTCATTCGAGCATAATGAAGCGGAAACTCAGGGGATTGAACGGAGTAAAAGCCTTGTTGAAGCTGCACAGATCATCCTGTATACCGTGGATTCGTGTATTGGTCTTTGTGAAGAAGACAAAAAATTCCTTGCGGAACATTCCGGCAGCTCTCTGATACTGGTTTGGAATAAAATTGATTTACCGCAAGCATTATCAGCTCCTCAAACAGAAAAAAACAACAGTACAATGCCTTGTATTCCGGTAAGTTCTGTGACAAGAAAAGGTCTGGATGAACTTTGTTCTTCAATTGCCGGCTTATTAATGCAGAAAATATCCCTGTCCGATGATTTGACCGCTTGTTTTACCGGTGATCAGGCAGGTTTGGGTACTCAGCGGCAGAAAGAATTAACGGAAAAAGCAGTTTCGTTTCTGGAAGAAGCGCTCTTATTGGTTAAAAAAGACGAGAGTTTGGATTTAATTGCTCCGCTGCTTAGAGAAAGTTTGAATGCATTGGGAACAATTACCGGTGAAGTATCTGCTGCGGATATCCTGGAAATAATGTTCAGCCGCTTCTGCCTAGGAAAATAAGCAGAAACGGCTGAAGCTCAAGGGCGAACAATAATAAAATTACTGTTCAAAAGTGTGATGAAAGGCTAAAAGAAGGGAAAGCTGGAGCCAGAAGGTTCTGAGGGCTTGTCTGCGGGTTTTTTAACTAAAACTTTTTTTACCGCAGGCTTTTTTGCCGCAGGTTTCTTGGCTGCAGGTTTCTTTGCCGCAGGCTTTTTCGCCGCAGGCTTCTTCGCTGCAGGTTTTTTCGCCGCAGGTTTCTTTGCCGCAGGCTTCTTGGCTGCGGGTTTTTTCGCTGCAGGCTTCTTGGCTGCGGGCTTTTTCGCCGCAGGTTTCTTTGCCGCAGGCTTCTTCGCCGCTGCTTTTTTTACCGCGGGTTTCTTCGCCGCTGGTTTCTTAGCTGCGGGTTTCTTTGCCGCGGGCTTCTTTGCTGCAGGTTTCTTCGCCGCAGGTTTCTTGGCTGCGGGTTTCTTCGCTGCAGGCTTCTTTGCAGTAGGCATAAAAACTCCTTTACTAATAAAGTTGATATTAATGTATCGTCATATTAAAAACATTGCAAGAGAAAATTTAAAAAAAATTCATTTTTTTTAATATTTTTTTTATTTTTTTTGTATAGTTAGCCATTTTTAAAAATTGAAGTTTAAAAAAGCCTCTAGTTTCATTTTTTTTAAAACTTTGGTATTTTAAAATAAAATTTATATTATGGATTACGATTGTATT
>Ga0082212_10006461_pt1 | contig 15754 bp, 7 predicted proteins | sample TergutNt197P3_FD_71548 | JGI IMG/M metagenome (GOLD analysis project Ga0082212, IMG submission 71548) | Neocapritermes taracua P3 segment gut microbial communities from Petit-Saut dam, French Guiana - Nt197 P3 | ecosystem: Host-associated > Arthropoda: Insects > Digestive system > Gut ...
ATAGACTGGGCATGGGCGAAAACTAATGCGTCATAACCTTTTTGTACCCTGTCCCAACGTTTATCCCGATCCATGGTGAAGTACCGCCCGGCTACGGTAGCTATCCGGCCGACGCCTATTTCTTTCGCTTTATCTTCGAGTTCGTTTATATAGCCCAGGCCGCTTTTCGGCGGCGTATCCCTGCCGTCCAGCAAAGCATGGATATATACGTCAGAAAGACCGTGCTTCTTCGCCAATTCGAGTAAAGCATACAAATGGGTCATCTCGCTGTGTACCCCGCCGTCGGAAACGAGCCCGATCAGATGAAGGGGCCTGCCTTCGCTTTTCGCTTTCTTGCAAGCCTGATTGAGGACGGGGTTTTCGTAAAGGCTGCCGTCGCGTACGGCAAGGTTGATGCGGGTCAGCTCCTGATATACGATACGGCCGGCCCCGATATTTAAGTGGCCGACCTCCGAGTTTCCCATCTGGCCTTCCGGCAGGCCGACTGCCAGCCCTGAAGCCAGGATTGAGGTGTGCGGGTACGTCTTGAATATTCTGTCCAAGCCTGGCGTTTCTGCCTGCGCTATGGCGTTGCCGCGAGTTTCTGGGTTGATGCCGAAGCCGTCCATTATCAGAAGCATAGTCGGTTTTGGAAAGTTTTTCATACATGTGACCTCCGGTTCTTTGATATCATTATTATACCAAATTTTTGGCAGGAATGCCATTAAAACCACGCTATTTGAAGGTCACGGTTTGGAGGCAATATTTCCTGCATGTCTGGAAGAGGCAGGTAGTATATATGCTTTGCCTCGCGATGTCAACACAAATTCAAACAAGCGTTCTTTGGCGAGGAAAAAGTTCCCGTTGTAATTCGTGTTAAAATGCACTATAATATCCCGTGGAAGGTGGTAAAGATGGGTAAAAAAACATTTTTAAGAGGTGCAGCGGTTTTGGGCGCAACGGGGCTCGTCGTTCAGGTGCTGGGCGCGTTTTTCAGGATACCGCTGGCAAACATTATAAGCGAGGAAGGCATGGGCTATTACCAGACAGTCTACCCAGTGTACGTGTTCCTGTTGATTTTTTCAACAAACGGTGCGCCTGCAGCCATTTCAAAGATGACGTCGGAGAGGCTGACTGTCGGGCTGGCGGGCGAGGCTCACCGAGTATTCAAATTGTCTTTCATAGTCATGCTCGCTTTCGGGGCTGTCGCGTCGTCAGTCTTTTTCTTTGGAGCGAGGCAGATCATCGATATAATGAATGTCCATGAAAAATCGTATTACGCCATGATCGCAATTTCGCCGGCACTGCTTCTCATACCAGTCATGTCTGTGTTTCGAGGGTATTTCCAGGGCATGCAGGAAATGGGGCCTACTGCGCTTTCGCAGCTTGTCGAGCAGTCAGTCAGGGTCGGAACGGGGTTGGCTCTCGCCTTTGCCCTTCTGCCGATGGGGGTAGAATACTCGGCTGGGGGGGCTTCACTGGGCACGTCCATAGGGCCGGTCGCCGGGATAATCGTAATTGCGATAATATACCGAATCAGGCGAGGCAAAATACTGGAGGTCGTGGACAAGTGCAAAAATAACCAGAGGGAAAAAGCCGGGAGCATTTTGAAGACACTGGCGGTCATAGCCGTGCCGATTACCATTGGGGTGTCGATATACCCAGTCATGAACTTGGCAGACGCGTTTTTGGTTCAGAGGAGGCTTGTTTTTACAGGGCTTGACGAAAACGCCGCAAACGCCCTCTATGGGCAGCTGACAGGGTTTGCAGGGCCGATCATCAACGTTCCAATGGCGTTGGCCCTGAGCATGGCGCTCAGCATGGTTCCTGCGATAGCTGCCGCAAGCAGCTCCAAGGACATTGAGTTTTTGGAATCAAACGTAAAACTTGGGCTGAGGACAGCAATGATCGTAGGTGTGCCTTGCAGTTTTGGGCTTATTATCTTGGCAGAGCCCATTATGAAGCTTATATACCCCATGCAAGTGGAGAGCGCCGCCGGCGCCGCCGGCTCGCTTGCGATACTTTCTTCCGGGATAGTGTTCCTCTGCGTGGCGCAGACCATGGCCGGCGTCTTGCAGGGCATGGGGAAGATGGGCATAGCGGTGCTCAGCATCACTGTTGGCTTTATTGTAAAGTGCGCTGCGACATATTTTTTAGTCGCCGTTCCCAGCCTTGGCATCAAGGGTGCGGCAATTGGCAGTGTCTTGGGGTTTGTAACCGTTGCCGTGATAAGCTTTTCGGCGGTCAGGAGGCTTACGAAAATCCGCTTTGACTTCGCCCTGTCAGTAGCCAAGCCGCTGGCAGCGGGATTGATCATGGGCGTTATTGTAATTACGCTGTACAAAGGGATTGCACTGGCAGTCGGCAGCCGCCTGGCGGCAGCTGTGGCAGTCTGCGCCGGGGCTGGGGCGTATACGGTGGCATTGGTCAAAATCAAAGCCATCGTGGAAAGCGAGATAAAGATGCTCCCAAAAGGGGAGAAGCTAGCCGCGCTGTTGAGAAAAGCCAGGTTGCTGTGATGATGGGCGAAGCGTGGACAAGCAGGCAGCTTGAAGCGATAGAAACTAGGGGCAGGAACATATTGGTTTCCGCTGCGGCGGGGTCAGGGAAGACCACTGTGCTAGTGGAAAGGATCAAGCAGCTCATAATAGGCGAACATGTATCGATTGACGAAATCCTGGTGGCGACTTTCACAAATGCGGCAGCAAGCGACATGAAAGACAAAATAGTGAAAGCCGTCAGGCAGGCTATTCCGGGTGCCTCTGCGGATCAGCAGAAGTTTCTTAAAAACCAGCTGAACATAGTATATAAGGCAAATATTAATACATTCCATTCTTTTGCGATGGAAGTCATCAAGAGGTATTTTTACCTTCTCGACGTGGATCCGGACTTCAAGATATGCGACGACGCCGAAAAAGCCATCATGCAGGCTGACGCAGTGGACGAGCTGTTTGAAGGGAAATTCAACTCTGGGGACGAGGAATTCATCGCGTTTCTCACGGCGTACTGCAGCGCAAAGTCGGAAAAAAAAGCCAAAGCCATGATACTTGACATTTTCGATAAGATACAGGCACTACCCGAGCCCTTCGAGTGGCTTGCAGAAAAAGTAGCAATGCTCAACGGTTCTGATGAAGAGCTGCATGAATACCTGCTGCCGTTTGTTATGAGCGACGTAATTGAAAACTTGGAGTGCGCAGCCAAGGCTTTTCGCAGCGTCCACAGCATTTTGGAGAAAGCCGGGGTAGGCAGCCTAGCTGTGAAATGCGCAAAGGACATTGCGTCGGTAAACGACGTTTTGGCGAACGCCAGCGCGGGAAGGCATGGCGAAACGGCGTTCGGTTTGCGGAACATGAGTTTTGAGGTGTTCAGCGCGGCTGATGAGGAAAAAGAGGCGTACAGCGAGGTGAAAGAGAGGGTGGGCAAAACCAGGGACAGGGGCAAATCTTGCATACGCGAGGTCAGGGACAAATATTTCAGCAACGATTTTTCGGTGGAGGCAGGCATCATCAGGTCTGTTTACACAAAGTCAAAGACGCTGATGCAGCTGATAATAGAGTTCGATGCGCTGTTCAGGGAAAAAAAGCGCGAAAAAGCAATGCTGGATTTCAACGACATCGAGCACCTTGCCCTAGAAATACTAAAAAACCCGGATGCGTCCAGTGAGTACAGGAACAAGTTCAAATACGTGTTTGTTGACGAATACCAAGACAGCAACTTGCTTCAGGAAGCCATGGTTGGCCTTGTCAAGCGCGAAGACAACGTGTTCATGGTAGGCGATGTGAAGCAGAGCATATACAAGTTCCGCCTTGCCGAACCAGAGATTTTCATGAAAAAGTACGAGGCGTTCAGAAACGCGGCAAGCGGAAGAGACGTTAAAATCGACCTCAACACAAACTTCAGGTGCAAAGGGAGCATCATAGACGCGGTTAACGGCATCTGCGGGAAAATAATGCCCTACAGCGAGGAGTCAGCCCTGCACAAGGGCGTCCCTTACGCCGGCTCCCTTGACTACCCGGTTTCGCTGAACATAGTTGAAACAAAGGAAATTGAAGACGATGGCTCTGGCGAGGAAATCAACGAAATGAAGAAAGCCGAACTGGAAGCTGCCGTCGTCGCGAAGCTGATAAAAGGGGTTGTCGGAAGCAGCATCCATGAAGAAGGGATGGGTGAAAGGGGCGTCGAGCTGAAGGACATCGTCATACTCATGAGATCTGTGAAAAGCATGGGGGAAAAGTACTATCAGAAGTTGACGGAAAACGGCATTCCAGCTTTCATCGACGACAGCGACGGGTATTTTGACACCATCGAGATAGAAATATTCATGAACCTGCTTAAAGTGATCGACAATATGAGGCGGGACGTGCCGCTTATCAGCGTGCTGCATTCGAAAATTTTCGGCTTCAGCCCGGCAGAGCTGTCGATGGCTAGGATTGAAAGCAGGGGGACTTCATACTACAAGGCGTTTGAAAAGTACGGCGAATGCGGGGCAGACTTGGATTTAAGGGAGAAGTGCAAAGACGCACGTGAAAAATTAGAGAATTGGCGGAAGCTGTCGCAGGCGATGCCCTTGGACGAACTGATATGGAGGCTCCTGCTTGAAACGGGGTATTACGTATTCGCCGGCGCTTTGCCAGGGGGCGGGCAGCGGCAGGCGAACCTGAGGGCGCTGGCTGGCAAGGCGCTGAAATACATGAATATGCGCCAAGACGCCCTGCACGGCTTCATACGGTACGTGGAGACGCTGAAGGAGAAAGAGGTGCCAACGGGGCAAAGCAAACTGGTCTCCGAAAACGACAACGCAGTCAGGATAAAAACGGTGCACAAAAGCAAGGGACTTGAGTTTCCCGTCGTGATTGTTTCGGGGCTGGGGAAGAGGTTCATGGGCAACAGGGAGAAAAGCGATGTCTGCATGCACAAGGACATTGGCATCGGTTTGGCATATTACGATGAAAAAGGACGGAAACAGAGGAAAACGCTTTTTCAGCATGCGATAGACAGCAGGAACAAAAGGGAAAGCATGGACGAAGAAGCCAGGATACTGTACGTGGCGCTCACAAGAGCAAAAGACAGGCTGATCCTTGTGGGGACCGTTCCCGATGCGCAAAAATCCGATGAGAAATACAGATTCTTCGACTCAGGCAACAGGAGGATGACATCGTGCTTCTTGGACATGGTTGCACCGTATTTCGTGGAAAAACAGTTTGAATATGATACTTTCAACAGAAGCGACGTGTTTCTGCAAAAGGTGAAAAGCAGCACGTTCAAAGAGGAATTCCGGGAAATGCTTGCAGGCGCAGGCAGACCGCCTGCCAGTGAGGAAATTCGGGAGTTTGTGAACGAACGGCTGACTTACGAATACGCGGACAAAAAGGCGCTGTCTGCAAAATCCAAGTACTCGGTAAGCGAAATCGGGCGCGCCGAATTTCCGCTAGGCATGGAAAAGAGCTTTGCTGTGCCGTTGTTCATCCAAGGAAGAAAGCGGCTGACAGGGGCTGAAAAAGGGGCTGCCCTACACGTCGTAATGGAGAAAATGGATTTTAAGAAGGCCGCGCAGTTGTTCCGGTCGGGCAGGGCATTTGGCCGGGCGTATTTGTCGGAACTGGTGTCGGAGCTGGAAGAAAAAGCTATACTGACCCATGACGAGGCAGAGGCGGTGGGCATCGGGCGGCTTGAGATGTTCATCAAGTCCGACATCGGAAAGCGCGCCGCTGAAGCTGCCGCAGTATGCAAAGAAACGCCGTTCAACATGGTTAAGGACATCGATGGCATCGAGACGATAATCCAAGGGGTCATCGACTGCTATTTCGACGAAGGCGGGGAATACGTGCTCCTTGACTACAAATCGGGCTACGCATCCGGCGCAGAGAGCATCGAGAGCATCAAAAGAATGTACGAAAACCAGCTGTCCCTCTATGCCGAAGCCCTTGAAACGGTGAGAAAGGTCAGGGTCAAGGAGAAATACCTGTACCTGTTCGGCAGGAACGAAGCTGTTCTGCTCTAACTGTGCGCTGCATCATATCTTTCTTATCGTAAATGTGTAGGTTTTCGTGTCGCTGTTCGACTTTACGGTAAAAGCGAGGGCTGTGGCATCCGTTGGCAGCTGCAGGCTGCCTGTGAGCGATCCGGCTGCCGGGGAGGCAGACAGCTGGGAGCATGTTATGACTGCCAAGGGGTCTTCTGCTGTAATCGTTACGCTTATCTGATTTTTGTCGCTCGGCACATAGCGGCTGTTCCCTACGACTTGCGAGTCGAAATCAGGGCTTCCGATGCCGGCGTCTGTTTTCCCTTCCAGCTTGACGGCAACGTTGTAATTGCTTTCGGCCAGATCGTCACCCCCCATCACGCGCAGCCTCACGTTTGCCACAGGGATTTCACGGTTTACGGTCACGGGGACGCTGCTTGAACTGCTTTCTGCCTGTGCGCTGCCATTGAGGTAAATGAACACTGCCGTGTTGTCTGCTTTGTCCAGAGTCAGGTCAACAGTCCCCGTTTCGGCAAAAGGAACGGTTACGGTATAGTCCCTGTTGTTTTTTGTGAATGCAGGGGCGAGGGTGCCTTTCGACACGGTTATGTTTTCCAGCGCAGCCGCTTGGGGAGGCGGCGACTTGGTCGATATTGCGCAGGAATACGCCTGCGAATAGGCGCTGCCTGACTGCAGAGCAATGTAGCACACGTATTTAGTTCCGGCTGTCAGGCCTGTGAATTTCGGCAGCGTGGCTGTTGAAGAAGTCGATGTGACGCTAACGGAAGCTTTGGAGGAGCTTGCGACGCTTGCGCCCGAGCCGTTTTTCCCGTCTTTCACCTGCTGTGCGGTAGGCGCAGGGTCGCCATCCTTGAGAAGCACGGCGTATATTGTGCCTGCAGCGCTTGGCCGTGCTGACACGGTTGCCGTGGTTTCGTCAGATGCCCCTGCAATGCCGGACAAAGCCGGTCCAACCTTGCCTACAGTCCATGTCACATATGCCGAGTCAACGGCGTCGCTACCGGACTTGTACTTGAATTTCCTCGACGCTACGCCAAGGTAGTATTCCTGTCCGTCGGTTAGGTTGTTTTTGGGCGTTATCGTTATCTTGTCCTTTGCCGTGTTTATCGTAGCTGTAAAAGGCACTTTTTTGCCGCTGCTCGAATCCTCCCTGAATACAATCACGGTGTCCGTAAGGTAGTCTTTGTTCACAACGCTCCCGTCATATGCCACTATCGGAGCATAGAATTCGATGACAGGCTCGACGGACTTTGAAACCCCGGTGTCGCCATCGTCCGGGTCAAATGCCACGTCGTCGCCCCGTATGGTGCTCCCGGTCGAGAAGGACACGGTGAAAGCGCTGTTGCCGTTCCCGCTGCTGTCTTTGAACGTGTTCCGCGGCAGAACCAAGTAGTACATGGTATTCTTCTTCAAATCATCTTCCGGCGTGATAGTGACGACTTTTTTCGCGCTGTTGATGCTAGCCGTGAAATCCACGTACTTGCCTGAAGAAGACCCCTCCCGCAGAGACAGGGAATCTTCAATGTCGTAGCTGTCAATGGTGCCGCCGTCGTACATTTTCATGGCAGAATTGAAGGTAATGGTTATCTTCGTAGTGAGGCTGACGTTCCTCGCCCCGTTTTTTGGGCTGAAAGCCACATCTTCGGTGGTTTCCTCGGGGTTTTCATATTGCTGGTTTACGTAAACATATTGAGGCTTCTTATCGTAGGTCACGTTGCTTGCGTTGATGTTCATCCGGGAAATAGCGCCGGCTCCCTTGAACGAGCTTTCGGCGTAAACGTCAGCAGTGCTCACTGAAGCAGACGAGCTGACAGTGATTTCAGCGCCTTTTGCCGTGCCGGATACATATAGGTTTGCAATTGAACCGGAATCCAGTTTGAGCTTTGCGTTTGAACCGGTGACGTTTACCTTCGGAAAAGACCCGCGCAGAGTTATGTCAGCGGATGCTTGGACATTTAAAGTGTCAATACCGCTCCCGTACATGCCACCTGTCAGGCTTGTCATTTGAACTGATCCGGTTTTCGAGGCGGTAAGCACCGGCATTACGGTTTCCCCGCTAACCACAAGGTTTACGGACGAGGAAGGCTTTTCCATGGCGGCGCTGGCCACCCGGCAGTTGGAAACGTTGACGCTGGAAGAGCCGCCGCCGTTCACGTTGAGGATGCCAAGGACAATGCAGTTGCTGATAGTCGCGTTCCCGTTCCCGAGATCTGCATGCACCGTGACGCCGTTGGAGTAGACTGTGTTTGACAAGCTTGTGTTGTTTGTGCTGATTACGGTATTTGAAGAGACTATCGTCTCATTGTCTGTGATCTCGCACATTATCTTCGTTGCCTGTGCCCTAGTCAGCTGATCCCCGGGGTGGAGCTTCCCGTCGTCGTAGGGGCCGAGGTACCCCTTTCCGTTCGCCTTTTGGAACGCAACAAATGCCCAGTCGGGTATGAGCTGCGCGTCGCTGAACGAGCTGAGGTCCCCGGAACTGCCGTAAGTGGGCACCACCCTTGAGATGATGACTGCGGCTTCCTGCCGAGTGATAGGGTTGTCGGGGGAAAACATATTGCCTGAGTAGCCGGATACGTAGCAAGCTGCCACAGCCCGTGCTATGTCTTGGTAGTACCAAGAATCGTATGGCACGTCGGAAAAAGATATGCTCACCGACAACCCGTTCTTCAGCACTTTGTTGACCATGGCAGTGAATTCGGCGCGGGTCACAGCCTTGTCTGGCCGGAACGTCCCGTCGGGGTAACCCTGCACCAATCCGCTGCTGACAGCTTTTTCAATCCAAGTTTCGGCCCAGTGGCCACGGGTGTCAAGGAACGACGCCCCGTGGGATGTATTCGGCAGGGAAACAGGCAAAAGCATCGCTAATGCAAAACACACACACAGCACTTTCGATTTTTTCATTGCTACCACCTCTAAATTCTCTACTTATGATTATACATTATACTAGTAATTTTGTAAACGGGGCGATTTTCGCATTTAAGCTTGCGAAAAGACAAGAAGTTTGATATATTATTGATGGTTATTGTCCACTTATGGATACTAAAACATGTGAAAGGTTCTTAAATGGAGGTGAAAAATGGGAACAAAAAGAAGGAAAAAAATCTTGTCGGCAATAGTCGCATTGTCGTTCGCCCTGACTATGGGGCCTTCGGCTGTTGTTTTTGGCACAGCGGCTGATGAAGGCAAACTTGACCTGTTTGGCACGGGGTATGGCCAAGACGTATCCCCGCTCGTGCTGCAGGCGCTGGACTATACGGAGAACCCTGTTGACATTCCAAACCCGGACAGGGGGCCGTACAGAGGCAGGTGGCAGCGCACCGCAACGCCTTTTGGCACCACTCCAGAGGTTGACCACCGGGTTCCGGTTGACGCGAATGACGCCCTGTACCATGGAGCTACGCTGATCGGGCCCGGAATAATCGGAACAGTCGAGGGCGACGACATCGAGGAAACCGAATTCTACAACGGCACAAGCAGGGTTCCGAACTATGTAGGGGGCACAGGGGTTTCGGCCCTCCCCGGCGTGTCTTTTATGACTTTTGACTTGTGCAACTTTTCGTCGAATGCATTCCTCAGCAGAGAAGCCGGGCTGGCTTATGACCCAAGGTCCGGCGGCGACGGGTTGTTTGTCGGCCCTGGAGGGGAACCTAGGACAGGGGCAACCCAGCCATTGACCCAGTATGCGCTTGACTACATAAGCGGACTGCTTCAAACGGTAAGAGACGGCAACGGCGTCGCTTTTGTGAAGTTTTCCTATGACGGGAACGGCTTCAACTACGTCGAAGGCACCGGCGAGCACCTCATCTTCGGCCCTGAGCCAAACTTCGTGGCTCCGAACAACCCAAATACCATGTGCAACGTGCCCGGCCATACGGACAAAGACTGGATTCAATACCATATTTGGCAGCTAAAGCCGATTTTTGAAGAATACGAAGACGTCATAATGTGCGTCAAAACTGGCATGTTCGGCCCGTGGGGCGAGCAGCATTCGTCGACTGTATCCCGAACCAGGACGGAGTACAAGAAGCTGATAGACGCATACCTGGACGCTGTCCCTGACTCGCGTATACTTTTAACTCATGTGGGTGGGTTCATGGCATGGTACAATTTAACGTACGGAACCAATTACACCTTTACCAACATAGACACAATGCCTGCGCCGGCAAGGGGTACGCCAGAAGCCCGCATTGGTTTTTTCGATGACAGCTATGCAGCCAACTGGGACGAAAACGGCTCGCTCAACGAAACCGGCGGATCATCAGGAACCTACAACCGCTACAGAAACCTAGCTGTGATCAAAAATCAAAACACGATTTATCAGGGGGAAGGCGGGATCGGCAACAATGTCTACGGCACCCTGCCAGGCGCCATAATTGAAGCATTTGAATTCAGGACGACTGTTCTGAACATGAGGCACGGCGCATATCAGCGTTGGAACGACGTGGTTTACAATGAGGAGAACATCGCCAAGTCGGTTACTTTCCCTGCGTCAAGTTCGACGTCTCAGCCGTACACCGGCCCAACGAAAACGGCATACTTCGACCCGGTATACGACGGCAAAACCGGGCTGGAGTACATGCGTGACAGGCTGGGCTACCGGCTGCTGCTGCGGGAGGCTTTCGCGTGCGAATGGGCAGAGCAGAACGGCTTGCTGAATTTCGAAGGGAAGATACAAAACGTCGGTTTCGGCAACGTAGTGAACAAGAAAAACGTGTCGGTGATCCTAGCGGCAAAGGACGGCTCAGGCACTTATGCGGCGCTAACGGGCCTTGACGCTAGGGATTGGCTAAATGCTGAAAACGGGAACACCAGAGCTGACAACACAGCTTCGTGGCGCGACCTGTGCTTCTCAATCGACATGGCTGAATTTGGCGAGGTGCCGCCCGGCGGTTACGACATTTACCTGAAACTCAACGACCCGAAAGAAACCAGTGCCAACAAGCGCTGCGTACAACTTGCCAACCACGGCATTTGGAACGCTGACCTTGGCGCAAATTTGATCGGGCAGACCACAGTTATATTCGACAAAGTCAGAGTCAGCGTAAATACCGACACGGTGAGCTACATAAACAGCGATGTTGTTGTTGCCTTGTCGCTAACGGGCGCGAGGGACGTGCTGGCAGTCGAGCTGGAATTCGAAATCGACGGCAGCATGCTGGCGGGCAAGGGCCTTGTTGGCCTAAGCGGCTTCGAATCGATGAACGGCATACTTTGGGTTTATGAAGGCGATGGGAAATGGAGCGGCACAGTGACTATGGCGCTGCCATCAGGCGCCACCACCGGATTGACGTCAGATGCACCTGTGGACATAGCACGTTTCATATTCACGCCAAAGGGGTTTGGCAACGCCTCCATGGTTCTGACTTCAGCCAAGGTTGTCGGGCTTGACGGTACGGCGGTATACCAAGCGTCAACAATTGAAAACGGCGCCGCAACTACAATAGTCGCCAAGTCGAAATACGACTTGAACAGGGACGGCGCTGTTGACGCCCTAGATCTCGGCATCATGCTGCTGTACTGCGGGTTTGACAGCGATTCCCCCGACTGGGGGGCTTTGGTTAAAGTCAACGACGCTTGGGGCAACGGGGTTACTGCGGTCATGTGCGACGTGAACGGCGACGGACTGATAGACATGCTGGACTTGCTCGACCTCTTTATCCATTACACAAAATAAAATAAGCTGTGGCAAAATCTTTACAAAAACAGGAGGGAAGAAAATGGAAAGGAACAAAATCAAAAGGAACATCAGGCTGACGATTCTGTCGCTCTGCTTAGCGCTGGCAATGGTTTTCCCGTCTGCGGCAATAGCGTCGGCAGATTCTGGGGCTGATTCAGCTAAAGAAACCGCCCGGTTTGAACTTCAGGCTTTGATCAGTGAAGCAAAGGGCATCCCGCAGAGCGAATTGGACGCTTGCCCTGCCAAATACGTTGACCAACTGATTTTCTCGACTGAAAAGGCAGAAGGTTTGGCATCAAACCCAAATGCATCGGCAGGCCAAATGTACGTTTGCGGCCTGGAGCTTCAGGTCGCTCTAGACACCCTGATCATCGACTTTCAGTACTCGACCATACCGGATATGCAGAACCTTGTTGCCAGCGGCAAACTGACATATGAAAAGCTGACACAGATGTTTTTGACGAGGATCGATTTGTACGACCTCAACACCATTCAGCTCAATTCCGTCAGAACGCTCAACCAGGCTGCGCTGGACGATGCCAGAAAATGCGACGCTGCGTTTGCGGCGGACCCGGCCGTTGCCAAGGGCATGTTCGGCATACCAGTGCTGATCAAGGACAACGTCAATGTGCTTGGCATGCCCACCACAGCCGGCTCGGTAGCCCTTGCAGACAATTATGCGCCATACGACGCGCCCCTTGTCACATACCTGAAGGCGTCAGGCGCGATAATTCTCGGCAAAGCCAATTTAACGGAATTCGCAAACTACATTACCAACAACATGCCGGCAGGGTTTTCTTCACTTGGCGGGCAGGTGCGCAACCCCAACAGGCCAATCAGGCTGCTGGGCGACAGCTCAACGCTTTCGCCTAGCGGGTCTTCTGCCGGGTCAGGTGCTGCTGCTGCTGCTGCGCTGGCTGCGATAACCATCGGCACAGAGACGTCCGGCTCCATTTTGAGCCCAAGCGGGAACAACTCAATTGTAGGCATCAAGCCAACGGTTGGCTTGATCAGCCGCTACGGGGTAATTCCAATTTCCTCGACGCAGGACACCGCAGGGCCAATGGGCCGCAGCGTGACCGACGTGGCTGTCCTCCTAAACGCCATAGCCGGCTATGACCCCAACGACTCAGCGACAGACGGGATAGCAGCTGCAGGCGTGACGGGGGTGGACTACACCCAAAGCCTTAAGCTGGGCGATTTGGCCGGAAAACGGATCGGCCTTATCGGCATCCCCGGATCGACCAGCGCCTCATACGGGCCGTTCCAAGCAGCGCTTCAGGCGCTGAGGGACGCAGGCGCTGAAATCGTGACAAAGCCAAACGGTACAGCGTTGACGTACTACAACCCGTCAAACCCAAACAGCAACCCGTCTTCACCGAGCACCGTTGTCCTCGACTATGATTTCAAGAAGGACCTTACCGCGTACCTTGCGACCTTGGACGAGAGCTATCCGATAAAGACGCTGCAGGACATTGTTAATTTCAACAATGCGTATGCGCCGAGCCACCCAGGTTCGTTCCCTTACGGCCAAGTCATAATGATAAGGTGCGCAGCGCTTGACCTTGTAGCGCAGAAGGACAGGTACGAAGCGGACCTGTTAAGGGACAAGGCGTATTCGCAAACCAACGGGATAGACTATGTCCTCAAGGAATACAACCTCGACGGCCTAATTGGCACCGGCGGCAACATCACTGCAATCGGCGCCAAAGCAGGATACCCGACTGTCAGCATTCCGCTCATCAACCCCGGCAGGACTACTGCGCCAACCAACATTACTTTTACCGGCACCGCTTACACCGAAGCGCAGCAGCTTGAGTTCGCCTACGTGGTCGAGCAGGCTACGAAGTACCGCGTGCCCCCGGGCATGGCGGACAAAGCCCGCCTGCAGGTGGCGATAGGCGCCGCACAAGCCCTGTCTGCAAGCGGCCGCGCACCGTTCCAAGCGGCGTACGACTCGTCGCTGAACGCGTACCACGACAATTTCCTGCCACAGATTGGCATCGACAAGGCCGACGCTGCATTGCGCGGAGCTTTCCTGGCTGTATACCCGGCAGACAAAGCGCAGCTGAGCGAAGCAGTCGGGTTCGCGGCTCAGATCAACCCAAGCTTTCTTGACCAAGCCATCAGGGAAGAGTTTCTTGCCCTGTTTGACACTGCTGCTTCCGTGAATGCGGACGGGCTGTCCCTCCCTGGGGAAGTATCCGCAGCATACAATGCCCTTAATGCCGCGATCAACGAATACGCAGTTTTCTTCGGCATTCATGCAGCACCCGTAAGCTACATCGATGGGGACGCCGAGTTTGTTTTGTCTGTTGAAAACACGATCAACCTTCTGACAGTGAACCTGATGTTCGAAATTGACGGCGACATGCTTTCAGGAAAGGGCCTCGTGGGGCAAAGTGGCTTTGAATCAATGAACGGCATCCTCTGGGTTTATGCGGGCGATGGCAAATGGTGCGGCACAGTGACCTTGGCGCTGCCTTCCGGCACCACCACCGGCTTGACGACCAAAACGCCAGTGGACATCGCAAAATTCATTTTTGCGCCAAAGGGGTTTGGAAATGCCGCCGTGACCTTGACTTTTGCCGAGGCTGTCGGGCTTGACGACACGACGACGTACATTCCGTCAATAATAAAGAACGGCACAGCTGTCACGACAATCGCCAGGTCGAAATACGACCTGAACAGGGACGGCACCGTGGACGCACTTGACCTTGGCATCATGCTGCTGTACTGCGGCTTTGACAGCGATTCCCTTGACTGGGGCTCTTTGACAAAAGTCAACGACGCTTGGGGCAACCCGGTAACGGCAAGCATGTGCGACGTGAACGGCGACGGCCTGATAGACATGCTGGACCTGCTGGACCTTTTCATCCATTACACGAAGTAGAGCGAGCTGTGAGAATTTGCACCGCTAATTTTCCACTGGCCAGCGGCAGAAATGCCGATGATGCATAGAATTCTATAAGAATAACCAGCCCGCAGGCGCAGCCTGCGGGCTGTATCTGGAGCGAAAATGAAATTGTTAAACCGGAAGATTATATGGAAATATGGATATGAATCAGTTCAAAATGAAATGACGAGCAGCGGTTTTATGCCCGTTGGGATTTTTTTCAATTAATGCATTGATGCCATCGTCTGTAAATATTGCCCTAGCGGAAGGATTCGGAAACGTCGCCCCCCCTACAGCACTCTTTGAATAGCGTCATGAATAAAGTTAAACTCGTATAATCGGCTTCAATGGCGCTGAACTTCGTTTCGTCTGTTTTATTGAAAAGGTTTTTCAACGTCTCACTATTTGGATACAAATACGGGTCTTTCATTTCTTTACGATATCGCCTTTCATTTTGTATTTTGTATTAAGGGCCTTTTTCATATCCTCTGTCGTTATTTCACCCCGCTTTTCTCTTTCAACTAGTTCGAGAAATTCTTCGCTTGGCGTTAAACCATCAATTTGAATAAGCCCTAACGAATAATCCCATTTCTGCGCGTTTGTCATAATCGGCATTCCTCCAATAATATAATATTAGTTTTACTAATATTATTATATCAAAAAAGCTGGAGAAAAGCGAATTTTTCAAGTGATTTTTATAATTGGAGCCAGTTGCAGTCAACACTTTGCAATTGCCGTCTAGAATATACGGCGTAGTAGTTGAATGACGCAGCACTTTTACTTCGCCAAACGTCATGTCAGTCATAAAAACTCCTCGGGTCCTATTAATAATTGCCGACGACCACATGTCAATAACTTTAGACGTGCCAGTTGCTATGCTCATCTCTTTTTGGAACCGGACACCTTTCGAGCAAACATTTTTCGGAATCGCGACGTTTATTTCCGGTGCAATGCTCATTTCTGATGCTGCCTGAGCATTGAAGTTTACCATGCTGTCGATCACATAGTTGCCCGAATCGACGAACACTGCGCCGGGGCTGACACGAGTGAGCATCCCGTTAATGTGTTTGACCGCTTCTGCCGACCGGTTGTTGACGCAAAGCCATTTCAAGGAGAGCATGTGATTTTTGATGTCGTGCCGCACTGCTTCAATTGCATCCAATGACTGGCGCATGATTTCCAGCTGCTTCACTTGGGCGGCGTTTTGCCGCGCCAA
>Ga0082212_10006462_pt1 | contig 15753 bp, 15 predicted proteins | sample TergutNt197P3_FD_71548 | JGI IMG/M metagenome (GOLD analysis project Ga0082212, IMG submission 71548) | Neocapritermes taracua P3 segment gut microbial communities from Petit-Saut dam, French Guiana - Nt197 P3 | ecosystem: Host-associated > Arthropoda: Insects > Digestive system > Gut ...
TCGACCGGAATAAGTCATAGGAAGTTGTTTGACCGTGTAAGCAACTCCTTTCGCTTGCAAAGTTTCTTCCGTTTGTCCTACTCCGGCAATTTCGGGATTGGTATAAACGACTGCGGGAATGGCATTGTACGACATTTTTTCATTCTTTCCCAACAGGTGCGCTATCGCTACTTCCGCTTCACGAACAGCCGTATGCGCCAACAGGGAGAAGCCGGTAATATCGCCGCAAGCATACACATTGGGTTGCGAAGTTTGCATATATTCATTCACTTTCAAACCGTTTTTGTTCATTTCCAAAGCAAGGTTTTCCAATCCGAAGCCGGTTAAAACCGGTTTTCGACCAACGCTCAACAGTATTTTTGAAGCCTCTAATTGTTGTATTTCACCGGTTTTTTCAATTTCCACCCAATTATTATCGACCGCTATCACCTTAGCGCCTGTGTGAAATTCAACGCCTTTTTTCGACAATTCGTTCCGCAGCAGACCGGATAAGGCGTTGTCCATTCCGGGTAATATTTCGTCCAACCATTCAACAACTGTCACTTTACAGCCTAAAGTATTGAAAAAAGAAGCAAACTCAATGCCGATTACTCCTCCGCCAATGATTAACAGCGATTCCGGAACTTCTTTATTGTCTAATGCTTCTCGGCTTGTCCAAAAACCAGCTTCTTGCAAACCGGTAATAGGAGGGATAACGACTTCTGAACCTGTGCATAACAATAATTTTTTGGTTTTATAAATCTGTCCGTCACATTCAATCGACAGTTCGTTTACTGTTGAATCGGTTTTTTCTCGTGCTTGTATAATTGCACTCCCATTAACTACTTCCACACCGGCTTCAGCCATTTTTGCACGGATACCGGCTACTAATTTTCGTACCGTTTTATTTTTCCGAGCGATAATTTTGGATAAATCAAACCCAACATTCTCACAAGAAATGCCGTATTTGACGGAATCTTTCGCAGATTGATAGACTTTGGCGGAATAAAGCAAAGTCTTGGTTGGAATACAGCCCTCGTTCAAACAAACGCCGCCCAAACTGCTCTTTTCAAAAAGGATTGTTTGTAAACCGGCTTTTCCGGCCAATTCTGCTGCGGTATATCCGGCAGGGCCTCCGCCGATAATCGCTAAATCGTAAATCATATTTTATTTGTTTCGTAGAAAGTTTATTTTACTTTGGTTTCGATCGGCGACATGCTTTCTTTGAAAAATTCGTTTTGCAATTTCAAGGTCATATTATCGGCTTTTACTGCCTTGATAACTTCGACTAACTGTCCGACACGTTGTTCTAAAATTACTTTACCCAAATCTGCATTAGCATCTTTTGCATCTCCTGCATAATGGTTGGGATATTTTGCATACCACCAAATCCCTGTATAAACATTGGGTAAATTTAAACGGTCTAAATCAACGCCCGGTTGATCCGAAGCATTAGCAAGTTTAACAAGTTCGGGTTTTATGGCGAGCACCATACTTGTTTCCAATTCGTCGGCATGACCGCCGGTGGTACTCTTGCGCATACTCGCAATTTTCGTTTGTGTTTCTCTATCCACCGAAGGATTGAAAAAATATACGGCGTAATCCTTTGGTTTATCTAATTGCGATTGGCAAAAAAATTGCAGAAAATTCGGATTGCCTCCGTGACCATTTACCAAAATGATTTTCTTGATGCCGTTGCGAGAGATTTCCTCACAAGTTTCATCAAGAAATTGATACAATAGTTCAGGACTGTATGCAATCGTTCCCGCTTGTTGCTTTGCTTCATAAATCTGGCCTACAAAATAAAACGGATAAATGATACAATACTCTTTTTCGGCAGCTTGAAAGCTAACTTCTCGTGCAGTGAAAACATCGGTTCCCAAAGGCAAATGCGGGCCATGCTTCTCAAGCACCCCCATTGGTATGATACATACTCCTTCGGATTGTTTAACAGCTGAAACAAAATCGGGTGCGGTAAGATCCTCCCATGCAGAAGAAATTTTTTGACAATACCCTGAAAATGTAAATAATAAAAGTGAAATAATAAAAACCGGTTTCATAATACTACTTTATGTGGATTTCTTAATTAATTTTTACTTATTGATTTTTCCATAGAGTTGAAATCCGTTAAAACGCTATGAAAAAATCTTCATATAATTTTGTCAAAGTTAGCAGAATTATTTTGTTAAACAAAAACTTTTATAAAAAAAACGTTTCAGTTTCTATATTTCTATCTATCTATCACTTATTTAATCGAATCATAACTAAATTTTTTACCAAAAAGACAAGATTTCACCGCCGATTTATAGTCCGGAACTTGATCTTATATCCTGTCTGGTACCAACTTCATTCCAAAGATTAGGGATACCCCTATGTCCTCGAGTTCTTTTCGGCTCTTGATTGAAAGGTTGAATTTCACCTGAATGAATGTCGTATAAGCGCTTATTTGTTTCCATCATAGCTTCCTCCATATATTTATAGAGGCGGTCGGTAACATCAACCACTCCATGATTGAAGTTTTCACCGTCGCCGCGTCCCGACACATCCTGATCTCCCCAAGCAAAGTATGTTGTGCCAATCAGTGCAGGATGAGAATATCCCTGTTCCATGTAATAACGGTAACCTACACCACGTTCCTCTTGGGAATCGACTTGCCAAAGCGCTTGCGACAGTCCCCTATCTACCATGCCAAAATGAAATTCGCCAATTAAGTAGGGTAAACCCATCTTTGAGTACATAAAATCATACAACTCTTTTCTTGGCTTATCATAATATTCGTTAATACTGAGTACATCGAAGGCATTGCTGCAAATTTCTTGAAGTAATTCCCTTCCTTCCAACGAATTAAGATTTCCAAAGCGTATGCCGAGATTCAAATGGTTGGGATCATAACGTTTCATAGTTGTTTTTACTGTTTGTAAAAAAATTCCGAAAGTTTTATGGACGAACTCCATTTGACTTTCCGGTGTATTTCCATGAATTTGCAGGTATTTTTCCAATTCGGTTTTGATGGGGCGGTCTTTGCCTTGCAAGATGAGGTTACAAAGTTGGGTTTCTTTTTTCTGCCATCCGGGTTCATTCCCTACGAAATAACCGATGATCCAAGGATTATCTTTGTTCTGAGGAAGATAGGCTCTCATACTCGAATCTACCAAAGCTATCCATCCGGGGGCATACACATCTGCAAGTCCCATCAATTCATTTTCCATACCCAAATTGCGTAAATAGGGAGTAGAGGGATTGGGATTGTCCGGAGTCGAGATCCCAACATTAACTCCCAATTTTTTCATGCGTTTGACGGTCGTTTCTAAAGCTTTAGCACGGAAATCTTCTCCACCGTAACGTCGATAAAGATTCCATGCGCCAAAATTTACCGATTGACGGCCCTGATTGTTGTTCCTAAATTGTTCAGGGGGCATTTCCTTGAGCCAACCTTCTCCTCGCTTGTCTAAATCTCTGACATTCCCTCCTTGACCTGCACCGGTACCACTAACTCCCACGTGAAGATACAGATAACCGTCAGGATCAACGAACCACCAGCGTCCATCGACTTCCTCTACCCGAAAGAATCCGGTACCTTTAACCTGTTTTTGCATATAACCTCCATAACGGGAGTAATTATAATAATTAGGGATGTTTTCCAATTCCTTATCTTCGGCAGCCCATTCGGCACGCAGTTGTTCAATTGACCGTATTTTTTCAGGATAATCGACTAAATTAACTTGTCCAAATTCATCTACGACAGGGATTTCACCCAAATACTCATCACCCGGGTCATCTACCGTAAGCGTAATGTTACGAATCTCAAATTCGGGATTATTGATGGGACAAAGCATACGAACTCCAATAGAGTCGATTCCGTGAAGTTCTCCCCGAGTACCACTTTCAAGATGAATCCACCCCGTATATCGAGGCTGATTAAACATAGCCGCTAAAGACGTTCTGGCAGGAGGCAAGTTACGATAGAACTGCAGAGGAATAGCCAATTTATTCCATGCATTGGGAACATAACTATACATACGCAACTCGTTGTAGCCGTAATCTGTAGTAAATCCTACATGAAACCGCTGAGCCGTAGTGATACGAAACTCAAGCACCACAAAATTATATTCATCCCAATTACGGGGTAGATCGGGATTGATATCACGGATAGCAAATTTTTGACCGGCAACTTCATATTTACTGTTAAATTTTACAACGAATTTATCCGGCTTAGGATTGCACTGTGTCATAAAAAGGAGGGCAATAACTGCCATGTAAATCATCAAATGTTTCATATCAGTTTATTATTAGATTTTATTTGGGTTTCAACTTCATACGGTATAAAAGTAAACAGCCTGTAACTTTGCTATCCGGTTCGTTAATTCAATAAACTCCTCTACCGACAGTTGCTCGGGACGGCGGTCGAAAATGGGTAAAGAAGAAACAGCATTGTCATTTCCCAACAGGGCTTTCAGAGAATTTCGCAATGTCTTACGCCGTTGGTTGAAAGCCGTTTTAACAACTGTTTTAAACAGGGATTCATCACAATCCAAAGCGCTTCGTGCGTTTCGCGTAATGCGGATAACTGCCGATTTCACTTTGGGCGGCGGATCGAAGACTACAGGTTCAACAGTGAAAAGGTAGTCGATGTTATACCAAGCCTGCAAAAGTACCGAAATAATTCCATACGCTTTTTTCCCCGGTTTAGATGCCATACGTTCTGCCATTTCTTTTTGCAACATACCCGCACAACAAGGTATTTTATCTTTATAATCCAATACTTTAAAGAAAATCTGACTGGAAATGTTGTAAGGATAATTACCAATGACACAAAAACTGTCCGGAAACAAAGTGTTTAAATCCAATTTCAAAAAATCGGCTTCAATAATACGTCCTTTCAACTCCGGATAATGGTTGTTCAAGTAAGTCACAGATTCTTTATCCAACTCCACAACTGTTAAGTCAGGGTTGTTTTTCAAAAGGAATTGCGTCAAGACACCCGTTCCGGGACCGACTTCCAACACCGGCAAATCGGGAAAAGGTGACAAAACACCGGCAATCCGTTCTGCTACGGCTAAGTCTTTCAAAAAATGCTGTCCCAACGATTTTTTGGGTCGGACTTCTCTCCGATACAACGTTTTATTTCTCACTTATTCTATCGGTTATTAATTTCATATTTTTCATATAATAAACTATCACATCGTCATCAAAACGTTTATAAGCAAAACCCCACTGAGTTTAACTTTTAACATCTTTGTACACATACAGTAAACACCCTTCATTTTTTCCTAACAATCTATACGGCGATGCTCTGTGAGTGAGTATTCCTCCAAGATTGTTATGTATGGATTGAATAATACGATTCTTCTTTTCTTTTGCTTTTTCTTTGGTCTTACAATATTCATTAACTAAACAATCTTCATACTGTTCTAATATTTCATATATGTCGTAACTTATGATTATCATATTAATCTTACATCATCGTCAATAAGTTTATCCCACATCTTTGAAAACTCTTCAAGTGTAATGCCGTTACAAGCCTTTACTGCTTCCTCAAAAGACATTTGAGGTTTGTATGGAACAGTCGCCTCTCTCACCGTATAAGTAGATATTGGCTGGGTGTAGTATTCCAATTCTTCTTCTGTTATGTACATTTCTTCCATAATTTTTTATATCATTATTAATTTTATTTATCTTTGCAAGCAAACAAAATTAGTTAAAAAAATAATACAACATACAGAATGTCCGAAAAGAATAAACCGGTTTTTTGGCAATTTTTAAAAACATTTATTCCGCTCTCTTTTGGTTTATTCGTTTTTTGGTTGATATTCAAGTCATTGGATTTCAAAGAAATTTTATCTATTCTGAAAAAAGATGTGAATTTTGGTATCATTGCCTTGTCGCTTCCTTTCGGACTATTTGCCAATGTTATTCGTGCCTATCGCTGGGGATTGCTGATACGTCCTTTGGGCTATCGCCCGAAATCATCGAATTTGATTTATGCGTTTTTCGGAAATTACGGCGTAAACTTAGCCATTCCACGACTGGGGGAAGTATGGCGTTGCACGATGATTAGCCGTTACGAGAAAATACCTTTTGCCGCTTTGATTGGAACAATGATTACCGACCGAATGTTCGACTTGATTCCGGTAGGGCTGATTGTTGTTGTTGCATTCATATTGAATGTTCCGTATTTTACCAAGTTCTTTGCACAAAATTTCGCCGCATACGATATGGCTCAGACGTTTTCATCTCCGGTCTGGATATATATTATCCTTGCGATTTTTCTCATCGGGATTATTATTTGGTTTTGCTTTACTTTTTTGAGAGAACAAGCCTTTATCCGAAAAATAAAACTTTCCCTGCTGAATATTTGGGAAGGAATACGAAGCATCAGCCGCATGAAAGACAAATGGATGTTTATTTTTTATACTTTTTTGATTTGGTTCGGATATTTTTTGTACTTTTACGTCTGTTTTTACGCCTTTCCGTTCACAAGAGATTTGGGATGGAACTGTGGATTGATTGCTTTCGGATTGAGTAATATTGCAGTAGTCATTCCGGTTCAGGGAGGTATGGGGGCATGGCATTTTGTAGTGATTGCCGTATTGGTGGGTTTCGGACTGAGCAGCGTTGATGCCGCAGCGTTTGCTCTTTGTGTGCATACCGTTCAAGCAATCATTTTCACTGCTTTGTTCGGTTTGTTTGGTATATTGGCATTGCCTATTGCCAACAAAGGGAAATGAAAAGGTTGTCATCCCGCGCTTGACGCGGGATCCCCTGAAGAAAGGTAATAATTATCAGGGGATTGCGGGTCAAGCCCGCAATGACACATAAATATACTTTTAATTAGACAGTTATGGCAAACACAATTTTGGACTTAAAACCGGTCAATGTTTGGAAGCATTTTTATGCACTGACACAAATTCCCCGTCCATCGGGACACATGGAAAAAATTACCGCTTTCGTTGAAGATTTCGGGAAGCGCTTGGGTTTGGAAACTATCCGCGATTCTGCGAATAACATCTGTATTCGGAAACCGGCAACTCAGGGCTACGAAAACCGGCAAACAGTGATTTTGCAGTCCCATTTGGATATGGTTCCTCAAGCAAATTCCGACTTGAAATTTGATTTCACCAAAGATGCCATTCAAGCATACATAGACGGCGATTGGGTAAAAGCCAAAGGTACTACTTTGGGAGCCGACAATGGAATCGGAGTGGCTGCGACTATGGCAATTTTAGAAGCAACCGATTTGCAGCACGGTCCGTTGGAAGGTTTATTTACGACCGATGAAGAAACCGGTATGTTTGGCGCTTTGGCTGTCCGTCCGGGCTTTATCAACGGTAAAATTATGTTGAATTTAGATTCCGAATTAGACGGAGAATTATATATCGGCTGTGCCGGAGGCGAAGATGTGAGCGTTTCATTTCAATATGAAAATGAACCGGTTACATTCAAAAAGGCGATTGTCGTAAAGATTTCCTTGAAAGGACTTAAAGGGGGGCATAGCGGCGTGGACATCCATTTGGGACGTGCGAATGCCAACAAACTGATGTTCCGTTTTCTGAAAGATGCTATGCAAAGGCAAAATGCCCGTTTGGTTTCCGTTCAAGGAGGCACCCTTCGCAATGCAATTCCCCGCGAAGCCTTTGCAAGCATTGTGGTTGACGGCGAAACCAATTATAAAGGCATATTAACTTTGGTCGATTACTACCATGAAGTATTTAACAACGAGTTCGACGGAGTTGAAAACTTGATCGAGTTAAAAGCCGAACGGCAGGATGTGCAAGTCGGAAAACTTCAACTGATTCCGTTTGATGTTCAGCAAAAACTGACACACGCCATCACCGCCTGTCCGAATGGTGTTATCAATATGTTTGCAAAAATTCCCGATACAGTTGAAACTTCCGTCAATATGGCGATTGTACAGTCTTCCGAGCGGACAACCGAAATTAAGTTCTTAGCCCGCAGTTCGTCTGAAACTAAAAAATGTGCAATTTGCGGCAGTGTAGAAAGCGTATTCATCAATGCCGGCGCCAATCAAGTCGGCAGTTCAAACGGATATCCGGGTTGGAATCCGAATCCGGATTCAGCCGTCTTGCAGGTTATGAAAAAAGTGTTTGAGAAACAGCGGGGATACGTTCCAAAAGTGGAAGTGATGCACGCCGGATTGGAATGCGGCATTATCCTGTCAAGTGTTCCGGGCTTGGATACAGTTTCGTTCGGACCAACTATACAATTTCCCCATTCTCCGGACGAAAAAATAGAAATCGCTTCCGTCCAAAAATTCTGGGATTATTTGATCGGAATATTGAGAGAATTGTAAATCAATTGTCATCCCGCGCTTGACGCGGGATCCCCTGAAGAAAGGTAATAATTATCAGGAGATTGCGGGTCAAGCCCGCAATGACACATCGTTATAAATTAAATTTTAAAATATAAAAACTATGGCAACAATTAAAAAATGTACCGCAATTTTGGTCGTAATCATCGGCTTCCTAACTTCTTGTCAGTATCATGATGTTGTTGAAGTTGTTGATGTAGAAGTTTTTACACAGGATTACACAGTGAATCCGAGAGATTGGAATGTGGGAACAGATGATGAATCCGGCGATTATTTTTATTATGAGTTCAGAGAGTCGAATCTCACTCAACGCATTTATAATAACGGAATTATGCAAGCATTTCTAATTATGAATGATGGAAACCTTACTCCCTTGCCCTTTAATGATTATTGGGTTGATGAAACAGGTTATAAATGGACAGAACAAGTTACTTGCGAGTTTCGTCCGGGGTTTGTTACCTTTATCTTGAAATACAGTGACCACGAAGTAGCAATTGACCCGTATACACGTACAGATTTAGGGTACGGTTTATGTGGAACCGCTAAATCGCCGATATTTTTTCAATCATAACCGCTAAGGCGCTTGTTAGTCCATCAATGGCTTTACCGCCTGCGGTAGCGAAATAGGCTTGTCCGCCGCCGCCGCCTTGAATGTGTTTAGCCGCTTCTTTCACAATCAGGGAAGCGTTCATTCCGTTGCTGACCAAGTCATCGCTAATCATCAGTGCAAGTGATGGTTTTTCGTTCATTTCGGTTGCTGCGGCTAAATACATTCTGTCGGTAAATTCGCCCCGCAGTTGGAAAGCGATGTTTTTTACCGCCTCCGGCGGATATGCTCCTTTGATTACGAACAGGTTAATCCCATTAACAATCTGTCGTTCGTCAATGATTTGCTTTTTCAACAGTTGTATTTTTTCTTTGATGTATTCTTCCACCTGTTTCTTTAACTCTTGGTTTTCTTCAAAAAACTTGTGAATCGCCTGCCTTAAATCCGGCATATTGTTATGTAATAAGCGGATATCCCGAATTAAATCCTGCTGTACATAGAAAAAATTCTCACAGGCTTCGGCAGATATGGCTTCGATACGCCGTATTCCTGCGGCAATCGAACTTTCGGCGGTAATCCGGAAAGTACCGATGCAACCGGTGGAGGCGATATGTGTTCCTCCGCATAATTCTATAGATGTACCGAATTTTACAACCCGTACATCATCGCCGTATTTTTCGCCGAAAAGCGCCATTGCTCCCATTTCTTTTGCCTCAGCAACAGGAATATGCCGCAATTCGCAGAGGGAGATATTTTTCCGTATTTTTGCCGTTACACGTTTTTCTACCTCCCGTATTTCTTCGTCCGTCAATTTCTGAAAATGGGCAAAGTCGAAACGGAGTATATGCGGAGAAACATACGAGCCTTTTTGCTCTACGTGCGAACCCAATACTTCCCGCAAGGCTTCGTGCAACAAGTGTGTTACCGTATGGTTACATTCCGTAGCCCGCCGCTTGTCGGTATCTACTTCCAGTAAAAATTCATCATTCGGGTTGGCAGGAAGTTGTTGAGTCAGATGTACAATCAGGTTGTTTTCCCTTTGGGTGTCGAAAATTGCCGTCCGAAGTCCGTCCGAATCCGTAAGCGTACCGTTGTCGCCAACCTGTCCGCCCATTTCGGCATAGAAAGGTGTACGGTCAAAAACCAATTGATAAAACTCGGCATTTTTTTGTTTGACTTTCCGGTAGCGAAGTATTTTTGCGTAAGCAGATGTTTCATCATAACCAACAAACTGAACAAGTTCTGTCGCAAGCATATCGGTATTTTCACGAACATTGACCCAATCGTCTGTTTCCACTACAGCGGCATTCCTTGCGCGTTCTTTTTGCTTTTGCATTTCGACTTCAAAGCCTTCCTTGTCAAGTTCCAACCGGTTTTCACGCAAAATCAGTTCGGTCAAATCCAAGGGAAAACCGAAAGTGTCGTACAGAACAAATGCGTCTGTTCCTGCTATTTGTGTTCGATTGTCCGATTTTGCTTCCTGAATGGTTTTATCCAATAGTTTAATACCGGTTTCCAAAGTATGCAAAAAAGATTCTTCTTCTTCCTTCATCACCTTTTCGATTAAAGTCTGTTGGGCAATCAGTTCGGAATAAGCATCACCCATTGTTTCAATCAATACCGGTAATAATTTATACATAAATGCTTGCTTACGTTCCAAAAAAGTGTAGCCGTAGCGGACAGCGCGGCGTAAAATCCGGCGAATCACATAACCGGCTTTGGCATTGGAAGGCAGTTGTCCGTCAGTGATTGAAAAAGCAATCGTGCGGATATGGTCGGCAATAACCCGCATAGCAATGTCTTTTTTCGCGTCCGTTCCGTATTCATTATTCGTCATTCGACTGATTTCCAAAATAATCGGCTGAAAAACATCGGTGTCGTAGTTGGATGTTTTTCCTTGAACAGCCATACATAAACGCTCAAATCCCATACCGGTATCAATCACTTTTTTCGGTAGATTTTCTAACGATCCGTCTGCTTTCCGGTTGAATTGCATAAAAACAAGGTTCCAGATTTCAATCACTTGGGGGTGGTCGCGGTTTACCAAAGTCAATCCGTCCACCTTTGCCCTTTCTTCATCGAAACGGATATCAATGTGAATTTCCGAACAGGGTCCGCAAGGTCCGGTATCGCCCATTTCCCAAAAATTATCTTTCTTGCTCCCATTCAAAATTCGCGTTGCAGGCAAATATTTTTCCCAGTGCGAAGCGGCTTCATCGTCTCTGTTTAAGTTTTCGGCAGGACTTCCCTCAAAAACAGTTACATACAACCGGTTTTTATCTAATTTCAACACCTCCGTCAAGTATTCCCAAGCATACGCAATCGCTTCTTCTTTGAAATAATCGCCAAACGACCAGTTTCCCAGCATCTCAAACATAGTATGGTGATAGGTATCGTGTCCCACTTCCTCCAAATCGTTGTGTTTTCCGCTCACTCTTAAACATTTTTGCGAATCGGAAACTCGTGGATATTTGACGGGAACATTTCCCAATATGACATCTTTGAATTGGTTCATTCCGGCATTGGTAAACATTAAAGTTGGATCACCTTTGATGACCATTGGGGCGGAAGGAACAATTTGATGGTTCTTTTTCTCGAAAAAATCTTTGAACGATTGACGAATTTCTTTTGCTGTCATTGTGTTATATACAGATAATTTAAAATTTTTCTAAAAACAATTTGCAAAAGTACGATAATTTACTTACCTTTGCGGCAACTATTAAGAACATTTTATATTTATGAGCAAAATTTTTTACCATTATAACACAAAAACACTAACATACGAACGCGTTTATATTTCTCTGTTTCAAAAAATTTGGATCGTTTTCAGGCAATTAATCATTGGTTTTGGAATAGGGGCGGTTTTGTTTGGAATTGCTATTTATTATTTCGATTCTCCACGTGAAAAACAGTTAAAAAAAGACAATAAACTTTTATCAACGCAATATGAAGTGTTAAAAAGGCGTATTAACGAAAATGAGAAAATTCTGTCCGATCTTCAGCAGCGAGATGATCACCTCTACCGCGCAATGTTTAATGCCGACCCTATTCCGGAATCCATTCGCCGGCAGGGTTTCGGAGGATCGAACCGGTATGAATCTCTCATGAATATGCCCAGTTCCGATTTGGTGATTTCTACTACCCGCAACTTGGACATCATGACCAAAGAGCTCTATGTTCAATCCAATTCCTATGATGAAATAACCGAGTTAATGAAAGTTAATGATGAACGTCTTAAAAGTATCCCAGCAATAACTCCTATTGTTGTAACAGACAATAAACAATATTCATCCGGATTTGGGATGCGAACACATCCGATTGACGGAGTATTGAGAATGCATACCGGAATAGATATAAATGCCAGTGCAGGCACTCCCATTTATGCAACAGGAAACGGAATCGTTGAATCAGCCTCATGGCGTGGATTAGGAAGTAGCGGATATGGAAATTGTGTAATTATTGACCATGGATTTGGTTACAAAACACTTTATGCTCATTGTAAAGAGATGTTGGTTCGACAGGGACAAAAAGTAACTCGTGGACAACAAATCGCTACAGTAGGTTCAACCGGACTCTCTAAAGGGAATCATGTTCATTATGAAGTTATAGTTAAAGGAATACATGATAGTCCTGCAAAATACTTTTTCACAAGCCTTAGCCAGGAAGACTATAACGAAGTCTTATACATTTCCGAAACAAGATAAGCCGCAACACATCCGTCTATATGAAAAAAATTCTCTATTCCATTCAGGAAGTGGCGAAAATGTTTGATGTGAATGCATCTACTCTCCGCTATTGGGAAAAGGAATTTGACTCCATTCGTCCTTACAAGTCAGACAAAGGTACCCGGCAATACAGGGGAGAAGACATCGAAGCCATTCGATTGGTGCATCACTTGGTAAGAGAAAAAGGTTTAACGATATCCGGAGCCAAACAGCAACTGAAAGACAACAAAGGGAAAGTAGTACAAACGGAAGAAGTCATTCGCCGATTGAAATCCGTCCGCTCCGAGTTGCTGACTCTGAGGGAAGAAATAGAAGCAATGGAGAAGTATTTGCCGAACAGTTAATTTATGCGGTACTTCTTTACTCCTGTTCAAACAATTCGTTCAAGTCAATTTCCAATCCTTTGAAGATATGTACGGGGGCTTTTTGGTGATGTTCATACACCGTTCCTAAATCGTATTTGCCATCGGCTTGTAACAGAAAGGCATTAACGACTTTGGCTTTGGGATCTACAATCCAATATTCCCTTACTCCTGCGGCTTCATACAGATTGAATTTATAATTCCAATCGTATTTCAATGTCGAGGGAGATAAAACTTCTATGATTAAGTCCGGAGCGCCGATGCACCCTTTATCGTCCAACTTGGATAAGTCGCAAATCACACAAATATCCGGCTGAACTACATCGTATATCTTATTGTCTGCCATTTCATTCATCAAAGGTAAACGGACGTCGAATGGGGCATGATAAATACGGCATTTCCTCTTTTTTTTCTTTATGTATGCACGAACAAGAAAATTTAATTCCGTTGATATAGAGGCGTTCACACGCATGGGAGCAGACATCAAATGAATAAATCCATTAATCAGTTCCCGCCGTTTATCATCCAACCAAGTCAAATAATCAGCATACGTATAACGTTTGGATTCATCTAAATCCAAGGTTCCATACATAACAAACGGCTCTTCCACAATGTTTGGCTTCGTAGGAGGAGGAATTTCATACGTTTTTGATTTTTTCTTTTCCATAATGTTATTGATTTATATTGCATACAAATATAGATGATATTTATTATATTTTCAAAAAAATGTTTTAACTTTGCCATGTAATATTTAGGATTTAAATAATAACGTAAATAAAAATAATCGTAAAATTTAAATTAAAAAAATCATGGAAAAACTAATTGCTTGCTGTGGAATTGATTGCGCTACTTGCGATGCAAGAACTGCTACCCTGACAAATGATGATGTACTGAGAGAAAAAACAGCAAAAACATGGGCGGAACAATTTTCTATCCCGAGTTTGCCTGTTGAAATGATTAATTGTACAGGCTGTAGAGAAGAAGGGGTAAAATTTTCTCACTGTGGTGAATGTGAGATTCGGAATTGTGTCAAGGCAAAAGGATATCAGACTTGTGCCGACTGTGAAGAACTGGATACATGTGCCATAGTAGGAGCTATTTTTCAACATGCGCCGGAGTTAAAAGACAACCTTAAATCTTTGAAGTAATTTCTAAGAGGCTGTCTTAAAAATTTACATACGAAACGAGTATGTAAAATTTTTTGCACCCAAGGAAATGAACATTTTCGTTAAGCAACCTATGAAAATGATTAGAATTCAGACAACATGAGAAATTTTTTATTCTTCATATATATCTTAGTCGTCGGATTCTCTTGTAAGCAAAGTCCGAAAGCACAGAATGTTATTGCCGAAAAAATTTCGGTTCCCGTTTTCAATGCCGATAGCGCTTATCATTATACGGATATGCAGGTTTCATTCGGACCGCGTGTTCCGGGTACGGAAGCGCATGAGGCTTGTGGAAATTACCTGTCCGGCGAGTTGAAACGTTTGGGTGCATCGGTTACGGAACAGAAAGCAACTGTGTATTTGCAGGATCGGACGCCGATACAAATAAAAAATATTATCGGGTCTTTTCAACCGGAAAATAAATCCCGCGTTCTTTTATTTGCCCATTGGGATTCCCGCCCTTATGCCGATCAAGATCCGAACCCCGACAATTGGATGACGCCCATCGACGGCGCTAACGATGGAGCAGGGGCTTGTGCGGTTTTATTGGAAATTGCGCGGCAAGTGGGGATGAATCCTCCGGCTGTAGGCATCGATATTATTTTCTTCGACATGGAGGATTGGGGTCCTCCTGTTTTTCCGACTACAAACAAGCATTACGGCAATTGGTGTATGGGTTCTAAATATTGGGCGAAAAATCCGCATATTCCCAATTATACGGCGCGATACGGCATTCTGTTGGATATGGTAAGCGCTCAAGGTGCACAGTTCTACAAGGAAATATATTCTCAACGTTACGCACTGCCCATTGTGAAGAAAGTTTGGGAGGCTGCACGCGCTACCGGGCATGATTCTTATTTTATAGACTGGAACGGAACTTCGATTATGGATGACCATGTCTCTGTGATAGAGTACCGTAAAATTCCAAGTATAGATATTGTTGACTATGATCCCAATAATTCTCCTAATGGTTTTGGCTGCTATTGGCATACTTTGGACGATAATATGAGCAATATAAGTAAAGAAACATTAACTGCAACAGGGCAGACAGTTTTGTACGTACTGTATCATGAAAAATAAAACATGACAACTATAAACGAAATACAAGATCAAATTGTTGCAGAATTTTCTGTTTTCGATGATTGGATGGATAAATATTCCCTGTTGATTGATATGGGAAACGAACTTCTTCCTTTGGATGTCAAGTATAAAATCCAAAACAACCTGATTGAAGGCTGTCAAAGCCGGGTATGGTTGCAAGCCGACTGTATCGAAGGGAAAGTGGTTTTCCAAGGCGATAGCGATGCGGTTATCGTGAAGGGAATAGTGTCGCTGCTGATCCGCGTGCTTTCCGGACATACGCCCAATGATATTCTTTCGGCTGATTTATATTTTATCGATGGAATCGGATTAAAAGAACATCTTTCTCCTACCCGTTCCAATGGTTTGGTTTCTATGCTTAAACAAATGAAAATGTATGCTTTGGCTTTCAAAACAAACGAAATCGTGTAACTTGTAACTCGTCACTTGTAACTATTTTATGAGAAAATTAAAAATTACAGAACTAAAGCGATTAAGTCCGGACGATTTTAAGCAAACAGAAAAGTTGCCGGTAACTGTTGTTTTGGATAATATCAGAAGTTTG
>Ga0082212_10006463_pt1 | contig 15752 bp, 14 predicted proteins | sample TergutNt197P3_FD_71548 | JGI IMG/M metagenome (GOLD analysis project Ga0082212, IMG submission 71548) | Neocapritermes taracua P3 segment gut microbial communities from Petit-Saut dam, French Guiana - Nt197 P3 | ecosystem: Host-associated > Arthropoda: Insects > Digestive system > Gut ...
CATGGGCAAAGGTTTTTAAGCGAATTTCCGGGCCTTTGGTATCCAGCATAATCGCGATGGGTAGATTTAGCTCCTCCCGCAGGCGGCGGACCTTGCGGATAGTGTTTCCGTGGCTCTCATAGGTACCATGGGAGAAATTCAATCTTGCCACATTCATGCCTGAAAGCATCAATTGCCGCAAGATGCCGTCGTCGTCTGTGCTTGGACCCAGGGTACAAACGATCTTGGTTTTGCGGTATACTTGATTCACGCGGATTCTCCTTTTGTTAACATGCCTTTTGCCGGGGGCAGGCCGAAGCCTCGCCGCTCGCCGCGGAAGTACATTACCGTCCGGCGCGCCGCTTCGTGCAACTGCGGGGTCTTCTCAATGGGAACCTCCGGAAGCGCACCGAAGCGCAAACCGGTAAAAACGCCCTCAGAAGCAACCGGTGTGAGAATGCTAATGGGAGAGGTAAATATCCAGCTGGCCATACGAATCGACCTCCTTGCACACCTGCGGAATCAGCGTGCCAAGACGCGCCTTTGTTCGCAGACGATATTTCGAAGCTTACGAAACAGGGAAAAAGGAACCGCAAAGAGTATAATGGACAGCGCCGCCTCCAGCAGGGTATCCCGCAATATGGATGGCGGGCCCCAGGAAAGGCGGCCATCCAGTGAAAATTCCAGCAGAACGCAGGCTGCCACGCTGAGCAGGATGATGATCCATGAAGCCACAATACGCCGGTCTACACCGCGAATACGCGCATACCGCCTTGAAAACACGGTTGCTGCTACGATGGGCATAAGCACCGCGCCCACCTGAGCCACTCTCAGGAAGATAAACAGCAGATGGCCGTCGTCCCGCAGGCTTTCCAACGCTATTTGGGAAGCGCCATACAAGGAAAAGAACAGGGCGGCTGCATCTCCGGGGATCCCATGCTTTTTCCCCCGCGTCCGAAGAGCAGGGAAAAAAAACAGAATAAAGATCAGCAGCGCGGCCGCGGCCTCGTAGCGGTAGACCGCCAGGCGATATTCTACGGTGACGCCGGCGGCCTCGGTGATAAACAGCCAAGGAGCGGCTGTCGTAATTGCGCTTTCTTCCACCACCTTACCAACGCCTAGCGGGGTAAAGGACTCCGCCGCGCGGCAGAGCATGATGAACAGGCCCAGCGGAGCCACCATTACATCCATTAACAGGCCTGGGGGATATTTAAGGAGGCGGGCTGTAAAGGAAACTGCCAGCACCAAGCCGGCCAATGCGCCGGTCATGGACAAGCCGCCATCGAAAATGCGCAGCATCAACAACGGATTTTCGTAGGTTTCGGTATAGAGGGAAAGGTTACACAAACAAAAGACCACACGGCTGCAGAGGATGCCAAGGGGAATAGCCAGCGCCCCATAAACTAATACCGTACCCTTAGGGAGAAGGACCCGGCGCCCGAGAAAGCACATCAGGCAAAGCGACAGCAAGGCTCCCAGGCTGACCCATAAGCCATAGGAATATCCACTCAACCCAAGGAAGGTAAACGTCTCTTGCATGGAGGCGATCCTTTCACTGGTCCGGCACGGCGGACGCGAAATAGATGATGTCGGTAACGCTTCGCTCGGCTTGAGGCTTATCGTTGTAAACCTCGCCATGAAACACCAGAGTAGCGCTGTTTCCGCCATCCAGGTTATAGGCCTGTTCACACCCCAACTCATGCATGATTCCCGCCAACTGGGGTATAGTGACGCCCTTGGTACCGTTGGTGCGGCCGTTAACCGCCACCAATACATAGGTTAACCGCCCTGTTTGCCCAATTGCTGCCCGTGGATTGGCGGTGAATGGAGCAAACTGATAGTGTTTAGGGATCTCTAGCGCCTCGCTATCCATGACCAGCGCAGGACCAAAGAAGAACCCGTTCATGATTTCATGTTCCTGTTGAAAGGCCTCGATGCCTTCCGCCTGCACATCGTGCCCATAGCGGAGGATATGGAAATCCCCCAGTTCGTCGATGAGCAGCATGTCCATGTTCTTGCTGGTCTTTTCCCGATAAACCTCCTTCTGGCGCACGATGTAACCTGCTTTCGTCTGATGATAAAAATCGCCGTTGATGGCTACGATCGCGTTATAATTCTGCGCAATGCGGCTGGCATGATTGGTGCGGTTGGAATCGATTGCTGCTCCCGCATAGGCTGTACGCAGTTGGGAAGCGTCGGCGATTTTAACGTGGGCGATAAACACATCGCTTTCATACATTCGCTTCTGCCCCATTTTCACGCTGATGGTATCATCCTGATAGCTGTAGTCGGTGAAATTGCCTTCAATAGGCGTCCGGCCGGGGCTGTTATCCATGGGCAGGGGCATAACATTCCGGCCGGGCGGAACATCGCTTGCACCTGCGAAGGCCAATATGGCGACGGGCCGCTGCCCGGCCGCCCTGGGGTAGGCGAACGTCCTTGCCGCAAGATCATCATCTTCATAAAAAAAACCATCCTCAAAGTCCTCGTCTTTATCGCCGGCGGCGTTCAGATAAGCGCGGTTGGCCCGGCTTGTGATGGCGCCGGAGGGAATAAGAAAGGGGAGGGCAAGGATCATCAGCGCCACGACGATGGAAACAAGCGCCAAAACAGGTTTGGGGATGCGCATATTTTGGATCGTCCTTTCTTATGGGAATGATACGTTATACTGTATTGCCGCTGAATAGTCACCTGTACATGACCATTATACAACAACCCCCAGGGCGGGGCAAGGGCCGCCTTGGGTAGGAAAAACGTAGTTTTTAATTTGTTTTCACGCTATTCCAATGAGGGTTGTCAATTTGCGAACCTAAAACCATTGTCAAGAAACGACTGCGTCTAACGCTTTTGGAGCGGCGACGCTATCCCGCTTGGTCAGTATGGGGCAATACGTGACTTTCTTTTTGGCGGTGTTTGGATGATTCAGCCGTTCAATCATCAGCGCTCCGGCTGCAATACCCATCTGATGCGTGTCGTAACTTACGCAGGTTAATTGAACTTTACCGCTTATCGAAGCGGGCGTATTATCCGTACATACCACGCTTATGTCTGCCGGAATATGGATTTTGTTCTGCAGAAGCCTCTCCGCCATGGCGGCGGCCATACAATCGTTCGCGCTGTATACGGCGGTAACCTCATGAAGGTTTTTGATCAGATGGTCGGCGAATTGCTTGCCGGACTCCGCCAGCAGATCACCCATAAAGACGCTGTTTCGAGCAACGGGAATGCCGTTGTTTTCCATACAATCGATGTACCCGCGCTTCCTGTCCATACATGAGGTTGAATTTTTGGGGCCGCACAGATGGACAATGCGCCTGTGCCCCGCGTCAATCAGGTGTTGTGTAGCAATATAGCCGCAACGATAATTATCCATGCATATGATATCCGTATCCAGTGTTTTGATATAGCGGTTCATGAATACGATGGGCGCCTTAGCCGTTCGGATCAGATTTATCATGCGCTTGGTTTCCATGACGTTGAGCATGATTACGCCGCAAAAATGATGTTCTGCCGCATACTGTAGGTACATCTCTTCCTTCATAGGGTCGTAGGATGTATTCACGATCATCGTTTTGTATTTTTGCGCGTCCAAACACTCCTGTATTCCGCGTATGTAGCTGACGTAAACCTGGCTGCTGATGTCTCCGCAAATAATCAGTATGCTTAGGTCGTTGGCGAAATCGGGATTGCTCTTCTTGCCGCGATATTCATACCCCGTCTTTTCAATCGCTTCCATTATCAGATCGCGGGTGTCCGATTTTACATAACCTCGACGCGTCAGCACACGGGATACCGTGGCAACGGATACATTTGTGTAATTTGCGATATCTTTTATTGTAATTTTCATATGCGCGTCATCTCCGTGCGGGACAGTTGTATTTTCCCAACCCTTATATAGCATAATAAAATACGGCAGGGTTGTCAAGTGAGAAACGGATTTGTTGGGACGGGGAGGAGTGAAAAGCCATTTTCAACATGGAAACATGACTATTATATGTAATTTATATGAGAATGATGATTGACATCCCTATGGGAACCTGTTACAATTGCCAGACAAATGAGCGGGAATAGGGGAATTACGGGGGCGTTGCATGAACTACCTAAACTGGCTGAGCAAGGAAACACAGACAAAATGGTGGCATGATTCGGCGATTCCGAGTGAAATAGACACTGCGATCAGCAATGGGGCGCTGGGAGTAACCACCAACCCAGTATTGACGTATAAGGCATTGCAGGCGGAACCGGAGTATTGGGCGCCGCAAGTCGCTGAAATTCCAAAGGGAATCACGGGAACACAACGGGTGGAAGCATTAATGAAGATCGTCGCATTGGATGCCGCGAAGAAATTTGAAGGTGTATTCGGCCGTACCAACGGCGAGCATGGTTATGCCCTGGCGCAAACCGATCCGGCATTGGCAGGCGATTTTGCGGGCATGCTGGAACAGGGGTTGCGTTATGCGTCATGGGGAGAGAATATCGCCGTGAAAGTGCCTACCACAAAAGCGGCTTTGCCGGCAATCGAGGAATTGGCCGCAAAAGGGGTCGCTGTATGTACCACATTGAATTTTTCGTTATCCCAGGCAATCGCCGCCAGTGCGGCTTATGAGCGAGGGGTCATCAGGGCAAAATCCGCAGGTATCCCGCGCCGCCCATGCTTTATAGTACAACAAGGCGGCAGATTGGACGATTATCTGGCGGAGGTGGCGAAAGACAACGGCCATGATATCGCTCCGGAATTTATTCAAAACGCCGGTAATGCGGTATGCAAACGATCATACCGAGTTTTGCAGGAGAAAGGGACGTCCGCCGTAATCATGCCCGCAGGTCTGAGAGGCGTATACCACCTTTCGGTTATGGCGGGGGCACAAATGGTATTTTCCCTGCAAACACGGGTGCAGCAAATTGTAAGAGACGCTGATTTGCCGCAGGTGGAACGGATGGACGAACCAATTGATGAAAGTATTCTTCATGAACTCATGCAAATCGATGAGTTTAGGCGAGCCTACGAGCCAAGCGGGTTGCGGGAAGATGATTTTGTGAAGTTCGGTGTAACGCAGCGAACATTATCGCAGTTTTTTTGGACCGGTTGGGCGCCGCTTGAAACGTACGGCAGCGAAGCTGCGTCAAGCCGCTGGTTTTAATCATATACGCAGCAGATATTCTTGTAAGAAAGGAAACATCATTGTGAAAAGGCTTAAGGTTTTTATCGGCGGAAAATGGATCGAATCAAAGACAGATCAGTTCATGGATGTTTATGATCCAAGCATTGGCGATGTGATGGCGCAAACGCCGTGCTGCACTATTGGTGAGGTAAATCAAGCCATCGGCGCGGCAAGGGATGCGTTTGAAGCATGGTCCAAAACGCCGGTGATGAAGCGTGTGCAGGTGCTGTATAAACTGCGCTCGTTGTTGGAAGAGAATATGGACGAACTGACGCGGCTGGTTGCCATGGAGAACGGGAAGTCATGGGAAGACGCCATGGGCGATGTGGTGAAAGCGAAGGAAGGCACTGAGGTTGCGTGTAATATGCCAACCATGATGATGGGCGAATCGCTGTGGAACACTTCGACAGGTTATGATACCGTTTTGACGCGAGAACCCGTAGGCGTGTTCGCGGGAATTGTCCCGTTCAACTTTCCGGCCATGATCCCTATGGGGTGGATGACGCCCATGTGCATTGCCGCGGGCAACACCATCGTCATCAAAGCGGCCAGCATGACGCCCATGACATGTATGCGGATCGCGGAGCTGTACCAGGAGGCGGGGCTTCCGGACGGCGTGATCAACATCGTAACGTGTTCTCGCAAGGAAGCGGATCTTCTGATGGAACATAAAGATATCAGAGGGATCAGCTTTGTAGGTTCTACCAGCATAGGGATGCATATCTATGGGAAGGCGGCGGCGAACGGCAAACGGGTACAGGCGTTGTGTGAAGCGAAGAATCACGCTCTTGTATTGGAAGATGCGCCCATTGAACGCACGGCAAGGGGCATCATCAACTCGGCTTTTGGCTGCGCCGGAGAGCGTTGTATGGCGCTGCCCGCGGTGGTGGTGCAGGAATCCGTTGCGGACCGGCTCGTGGAAACGCTTGTGAAATTCTCAAAAGAACGGAAGCTTGGCAGGGCGTATGACAAGGATACTGAGATGGGCCCGTTGGTGTCACCCGGGCATAAAAGGTTTGTGGAAGATTGGATTCAAAAGGGAGTAGACGAAGGGGCAAAGCTGGTACTGGACGGCCGCAATCCGGCTCTGCCGGATGAATGCAAGAAAGGCTTCTTTGTTGGGGCGACGATTTTTGACCATGTAACGGCGGACATGACCATTGGCGATGAAGAAGTTTTTGGCCCGGTGCTGTGCGTTAAACGTGTCAAGACATTTGAGGAAGGCCTCGCGATCATGAATAATAACCGGTTTGCCAACGGGTCCGTGATTTACACACAAAACGGTTACTATTCCAGGGAGTTTACGTTCCGTACCCATGGCGGCATGGTGGGCATTAATGTAGGTATTCCTGTTCCGGTGGGCGTATTCCCGTTTTCTGGGCATAAAAACTCGTTTTTTGGGGATTTGCACTGTCTGGGGAAAGATGGCATGCGTTTTTACACGCAGACCAAAAGCGTGACTACCCACTGGTTTGATGAGGAAGATAGGAATGCGGAAAAAATCTCGTCCTGGGACGGTACAATTTAGTGAAAGAGGTTTGCGTATGCAATTCATGAATTATCTACAGTGGCTGGCGGCAGACACCCCTTCCGTTTGGTGGCACGATTCAGCGGTTACGGAGGAGGTGCTGAAAGCGATCGAGTACGGCGCGGTGGGTATTACCACAAATCCTGTGCTCATCAGCCAGGCGCTGGAGAGTAAACGCGATCTCTTAGCCGCCAACGCCGGGGAAATTCATGCGGCTAAAAGCGACGATGAAAAAGTGGAAACGATAATCAAGGTGGTCACACAGGATCTGGCTCAAAAATTTTTACCGATATTTCAAAGTACGAACGGCGAAAACGGCTATGTTTGCGCGCAGGTAAATCCCAACAAGGCTTCGGATACGGATTATATGATTGAAGGCGCACTGCGCATTCATCAGTGGGCGGATAATATATCAGTCAAAATTCCCGTTACGAATGCCGGGCTGGACGCTATAGAGGAATGCGTAGCTCAAGGGCTTAATGTTACCGCGACGGTAAGCTTTACCGTACCGCAGGCGCTGGCTGTGGCGGAACGCTATGAAAAGGGGCATGACCGCGCTTTAAAAGCAGGCAAGACGCCCCGCATGTGCAATGCGGTCATCATGGTGGGCCGGCTGGACGACTACCTTCGCGATGTGTCTCAAGACAGGCGCGCGGGGATCGACGAGCAGGACATCATCTGCGCGGGAACCGCTTGCGTGAAACGGGCATACGATATCTTGCAGGGTAAGGGTTGCAGTACGCTGCTCATGCCAGCGGGCATGCGCGGGCATTACCATGCTGTTGATCTTGCCGGCGCAAAAATCCGTATGTCAATTCACCCCAAAATACAGAGCATGATCTTACAGTCGGGCGAGAAAATGGTAGAGAGGATGGAAACGCCTGTTGACGAAACCAACATTTCTCAACTGCAAAAACTGGACGAGTTTGTTCGGGCTTATGAACCGGACGGCATGGAGCCTGACGAATTTATTACCTACGGGGTTACGCAAAAAACGCTGACTTCGTTTGCGGACGCCTGGGCTTTCATTGCCGGATTCAGGATTTAGAGAAGCTCGCAGGTTTTGGAATTCGGTCGGAAGGAGTGCAAACCGCCGCAGGTTTAGGGGTTTGAATGGGTACATGCAAAAAGCATTGGTAAAAACCGCAAAAGGATACGGCAATGTGGAGGTGCGGAGCGTCCCCGTTCCGAAACTTGTGCAAGACACGTGGGTTTTAATCAAAATACGCGCCGCAGGAATCTGCGGTACGGACGTGCATGTATGGGAAGACAAATTTCAGTTTTGGCCGCCTGTGATACTGGGGCATGAGTTTGCCGGCGAGATTGTAGAGGTTGGCAAAAGCGTTAAAAAGTTTAAGGTTGGCGATCGCGTAGTCGCGGAACCCAATACCGGCGGGTGTGGATTGTGCTCATATTGCCGGAGCGGACGCATGCATCTGTGCAAAGAAAAATTGACGTTGGGCTGGCGGATTGACGGCGTGTTTACGGACTATATCGCTCTTCCCGAATTGGTTTTGCACAGGATGCCGGATGGCCTCAGCTTTCAGCTGGCTGCATTGTGCGAGCCGCTGGCCATTTCCATTTACGATGTGGCGGAACACGGAAAAATTGAATTGAACGATTTTGTGGTCGTGCAGGGCAGCGGCCCCATCGGCATACTGTGCGGATACGTCGCAAAGATGCTGGGGGCGGGAAGCGTGTTACTTACCGGCGTCGACGCCAGTGAATACTGCCGATTCGGTGTTGCGGAAACGTTGGGGGCGGACTATATTGTCAATGTCCAGCAAGAAGACTTGCCCCGCAAGGTGGCAGAGTTAACGGACGGCGAGGGTGCTGATGTCGTAATCGAATCCAGCGGTTCGCCCTCTGCAATAGCGCAAAGCGCAAATTTGCTGAAGCGCAACGGCAGGTTGCTGGGAGTCGGTATTCCGGCGGAAAAGGAACTGATGTTTCCATGGAAAACCGCGGTTCTCAATGCAATAGAGATCTATTGCAGCATGAGTTCGTCCTATACTTCCTGGGACCGCGCATTGGACAGGCTGCAAAAGGACGGGAATATTTTAAAGAACATCATCACAAGCACTGCTCATATCAATGATTGGGAGGCTTGTTTCCGGTCGCTTTTAGCGGAAGAGGATGTCAAAATAATATTTTCTTTTTAGGAAAGCAATGCTCGGGAGGTAAACGTCATGAAATTACCCTTTGATGTCGTTTCAGATCAGCCTTATCGCTGCGGTGAATGTCCGATGTGGGATCATAAGGAAAAGTTGTTCTATTGGTCCGATATGCTGGCGGGCAAAATATTTTGCTATCATCCATCCACAAAGCAGATCTCGACAGTGACGGAAGGGAGAAACGTAAGCGGATTTGCCATGAACGAGGGAGGAGGGTTTGTCTGCGCGACTCATCAAGGTCTATACTTATGGAACAAACGGGACGGGTGGACGCTGTTGGCGGCGGAATTCGAAGGGCAGGCACTCCATTCCAATGACGCTGTGGCTGATGCGCGAGGACGATTTATTTTTGGTACGACCTTTTATGATCAAACGGCAAAAAGCGGATACATAAAAGGGAGACTGTACTCTGTGGCGAACAACGGACGGATAACGATTCTTGATGAGGGATTCCATCTGCCAAATGGAATTGGTTTTTCGCCCGATCAGAAATTAATATATGTTACTGAAACGGTTTTGCGAGAAATCTATCAATATGATTACAATGTTGGAACGGGAAGCGTTACGAATAAAAGAATTTGTGTTAAAATACCGGCTGCGGACGGCATTCCAGACGGCTTGACCGTGGATGCGGACGGGTATATTTGGTCGGCGCACTGGTATGGTTCCTGTGTTGTCCGTTATGATCCGGACGGCAAAGAAGAACGACGGATCGAGGTGCCGAGCGGGCAAACTTCCTCGGTCATGTTTGGCGGAAGCGACTTGCGTGATTTGTATGTAACTACCGCTGCGGAGGTGGTACGCTTGTCGGCTGCGCCAATAGGATATGATTTTAGCGCGCCGCATAACGGCTGTGTATACTTGTTCCATTTTGACGACATTCGGGGAAGAGAGGAGTATTTTGCCGATATCTCTCAAGAATAAAAGCGGTTTTGGAGGAGGTGCGTTTATGATGAACTATAAGACGATCGAGGAAGGCGTAACAGGGAAGGTTGCTTTCACTACAGGCGGTACGATGGGAATTGGCAAGGCGTGTGTGGAAACGTTTTGCGCGGCGGGGATCAATACCGTGACAGTAGGACGCAGTGTTGACAAAGGGAGGAGCGTGGAAAGAGAAATCAATTCTTGGGGCAGAGGGAAATGCACCTACCATGAGTGTGATGTGACGAATTTTGACCGTTTGCGCGAGTGCATCGATTTGGCTGTACAGGAGCACGGCAAACTTGATATTTTACTAAACTGCGCTGGGTATTTCCCCCTTCAAGTGCCGATCGATATGACCTCGCTGGACGATTATAAAGCGGTTTTGGAATGCAATCTGGTTGCATATTTCGTCGCGATAAAGCATGCTCTTCCATATATTCGCACACAGAAAGGCAGCATCGTAAATATTGGCAGCGTGCTTGGTACAACCGGTGATGAAGGTTCGGTGGCATACAGTTCCACAAAAGGAGCTATTCATACAATGACGCGCGCCATGGCGATAGATGAAGGCAGAAATGGCGTACGAGTCAATGAGCTTAAGCCTGGTCATATCTGTAATGAGATGTTTGAACTGACAACTTCGCGCCAAGCCGACCCGGAAGGATTTATGAAGTATTCAGATGGTCTTCAGTGGCTGGAACGCGGCGGCACCTCGCTTGAATGCGCTTATGCGGCATTGTTCCTCGTGAGCGATTGGGCGAGTTTTATTACCGGCACAGAATTGCATGTAACGGGCGGGTTTGAAATTGGAGAGGGCCCGAAGCTTCCAAATCCGTATCTTGCATGGGGAATGATGGAAAAAAAGTAGGTTGGGGAAAGGGAATGGCGCCATACGCTCTCGGTTTTAGCCGGTGGCTTTGACTCGTATCAATTGCTGAAAGGGCTCTATTATGCCTAAATCGCTTAGCACACACGAAAAGTTTGTGAGAATGACGGAGGAGCGAATCCCCAGGTTGGTCCTTGCCTTGGCGGCTCCCACCATCGCCAGCATGCTGATCACCTCCTTGTACAGCATGGCGGATACCTATTTTGTGGGACTGCTCGGCTCCGCCAGCGCAACCGGCGCGGTAGGCGTGGCATTCCCTCTCATGGCCGTTTTGCAGGCGGTGGGGTTCATGTTCGGCCAGGGTTCCGGAAATCATATAGCCAGAACCCTTGGCGCTCAAGACGTAGATAATGCCGTGCGTATGGCGGCAACGGGTTTTTGGAGCGCGCTGATTACCGGGGTCCTGTTAGCGCTGGGGGGGCTTCTTGGGTTGAATTCCCTGGTCTTCCTCCTCGGCTCCACAGAGACGATCGCGCCCTATGCGACAGACTATCTGTTTTATATTCTGCTGGGGGCGCCCTGGCTGGTCAGCAGTATTGTGATCAACAACCAATTGCGCTTTCAAGGCAGCGCCTTTTACGCGATGGTCGGTATCCTATCCGGCTCGATCCTTAACATCGCGCTTGATCCGCTTTTCATTTTTACGTTCGGCATGGGCGTTGGAGGCGCGGCACTGGCAACCGCTGTCAGCCAGATCGTCAGTTTTGCGGTGCTGCTGGCGGGAACCTATAGAGGCGGTAACATCCGCATGAGCCTCCGGCACTTCACGCCAACACGGGAAGTGTATCGGGACATCATGAGGGGCGGGGTTCCGTCGCTGTTTCGACAGGGGTTGGGCAGCGTTGCCATTATCTGCCTGAACACAGCGGCCGGAGCCTTTGGGGATGCGGCCATTGCTGCCCTGAGCATCGTGAACCGGGTGGTACAATTCATGGCCTCCGCCATTATCGGTTTTGGTCAGGGCTTTCAGCCTGTGTGCGGCTACAATTATGGGGCTAAACGGTATGGCCGTGTACGGCAGGCGTACTGGTTTTGCGTAAAGGGTTCCTTTGGATTTCTGGCCTTGGTGGCGGCGGTGGTCATGTTGTTTGCTACGCAGATCATCCGCCTCTTCCTGGCGGATTCTCCTGAGGTGACCCGTATCGGAGCCCTTACCCTTCAACTCCAATGCTCCTTTTTGCCATTGTTTTCGGTGGTGGCTATGAGCAATATGATGCTGCAAACCATGGGAATAGCCGGGAGGGCATCGCTGATGGCCGCATCCAGGCAAGGGTTGTTCCTGATTCCCTGTGTGTTGATCCTGCCCCGCCTTTTTGGCCTGCTGGGGCTGCAGATCAGCCAGACGGTAGCGGATGTTCTTGCCTTCTTGCTGACGGTCGTTCTCACAAGAAGCGTGCTGAATGATCTTAAGGAAAGGCAAAAAAAGCAGGATCTTCTTATGGAAGAAGAGCGTGAGGTAGCTGCGGAAAACACCGCTACCTGAACCCGGCGCTTTTTCGCATGATCCGGCATAGACCAGGGCCGATTACGAGACCCACCGCCACGCAGATCAGCGTTTCAGGCAACATGTAGGTCCCATTGTAGGCAACGCTGTACCAAAGTGGACTCCGCTCTCCCGCATACTCCGCGAAGAATAACACGCCGCTTGCCACGGAGCATAGAAAGCGGAGGGTGGCGGCCAGCAGGATGCCTAATGGGATGGCTGCGATTTTTAAGGAGACGCGTTTGCCGCCGATTCCCGCCAGGCCAAGGAATCCAAAGGCCAGCAAATAGTCAAGGATTATCTGGCAGATCGCGTGCAAGGGCGCGATGGGCAGAAGGACCGGGGTTTGCAGAAATTCCAGTATCCCGTAAGCCAGGCCGACCAGCAGACCGGGAGCCACCCCAAATACATGGGCAAAGAGCATGATCGGCAGCATGCTAGCAGGTGTGATGCTTCCACCCTGGGGCATGCGGTACAGGCGGACGTGGCTGAGCAGGAAGCTAAGCGCAACCGCCAGCGCGGCAAAGGCGATGGCGGTGGTGTTCCACTGGTTTTTGCGCTTGCCGATCACCAGCAGTAGTATGCCAAGGGCCAGGAGAGCCGCCAGGGCAATCCACGTGGCTGGGCTGATATCGCCGATTTTTTTCAACATGCTTTGTAAGTACATGCTGAGGCTCTCCCACAGTGAGGGTGCGACATCCGGAGGATTTGAGGCTGCTGCGGCAAGTAAAGGGGAACATGAGAACATGGGAACGCTCCTTTCGTATAGCGCATGGAGATATCAAAAAAACCTGCAAACATGTTGCAGGAAGGCGGCGCGGCCATAGCCGGTGAAAGCGCTGCTTTCATCCGCTTCCCTACGGTAGGATGACCTACACAGGTTCCAAGGGTCGGGCGGACGCCCCTCTCAGTAGCGGGATGCCAATCGGCTTTCGCTACCCCCCTAGCGGTAGGATGGATTATCGTGTATGATCATACCAGCAGCCTGCCCGTCTGTCAAGGAGCGTGGAGAGATGAATCAGTTCTATGCCTATGTGAACCGTTTGAAGCTTATACGCCGCTGGGGCCTTATGCACAATACCGTGCCTGAAAACGATATGGAGCATACAATGCAGACCGCATTGATCGCTCACGGCCTGGCGGTGTTGGGTAAAGTCCGGTATGGGCGGGGGATAGAGCCGGAAAGGGTACTGGCCTTGGCAATGTACCACGATGCGGGCGAGGTGATCACGGGCGATCTCCCAACCCCTGTGAAATATAAAAACCCAGGCATTCACGAGGCGTACAGGGAGTTGGAGGCGTCGGCAACACAGCAGTTGTTGGATATGCTGCCGGTTGATATGCGCTCCTCCTACTGTCCTTATCTGACTCCGGATAAAGGCGGCTTTGAATGGCAGTTGGTCAAGGCAGCGGATCGGATCAGCGCGTATTTAAAGTGCATGGAGGAACAGAAGATGGGCAACCGGGAGTTTGAGCAAGCCCGCGAATCCGTGCTCATAAGCCTCCGTGAGAATCCGCTGCCGGAGGTACAAACGTTTTTGGAAGAATTTGTGCCCAGTTTTTCCCTTACGCCGGATGAACTGAGCAAGCTGTGAAAAGACGGCGTAAACTTTTTTACAGATAACCTCACAGGAAGGACCCCTTCTTCCCGTGCGATCGAGGCTCCTTCAGGGGCCGGGGGCGGCGGTTCTTTACCTGCCCAGCAGGCGCTTTCGGCCGTCGTCCAGGAACCGGCCCAGGTCATGCATATTTTCAATCGCCCTGCCGCAACCCATCACTACGTTGTGCTGAGGGTCTTCCGCACAGGAACAGGGAACTTTCAAAGCGTCGGCGATGGCTTCGCACAAGCCAAACAACTCCGCGCCGCCGCCGGTGAGCATAATTCCATACTCAAAGATATCGGCGGCTAATTCCGCCGGTGTATGTTCCAGCACGCCGTGGATGCTTTCGATTAGCTGCTGCAATGGCTCGTCAATGGCTTCTGTGATGTCGTCGCTGGTGATGCGCATGGTTTTGGGCAAGCCGGTGATCAGGTTGCGCCCGGTCACCTCCATATACAGCTGGTCTGCCCGGGGAATTGCGGAGCCAATGTTGATTTTCAACTCTTCCGCCGTGCGTTCGCCAATCAGAAGGTTGTGTTTGCGGCGGAGATGGCGGATGACGGCATCGTCAAAACGATCGCCGCCTGCCTTGGCGCAATCGCTGACAACCACTCTGCCAAAGGATAGTACCGCGATATCACTCACACCGGCGCTGATGTCCACGATCATGGTGCCGTAGGCTTCGTCAATGGGCAAACCAGCTCCCAGCGCCGCCGCCAGGGTGCGATCCAGCAGCTGGGTACGGCGCATTCCCGCATCAAACATTGTGGAGATGACGGAGCGTTTTTCCATCTCGTTCACAGAGGTGGGCAATGCTAAAATCGCGCGAGGCCGTGCGAACATATGCTTGCCGATGGCTTTTAAAATAAAGCCCTTTAGCATGAAACTGACAAGGTCGAAGTCGGAAATGACCCCTTCCCGTAATGGTCTAATTGCCAAGATGTTGCTGGGTGTCCGGCCTATCATTCTGCGCGCCTCGTCTCCGAAGGCCAAAACATCGCGGGCGTCCCGGTCTATGGCTACAACGGTGGGTTCCCGTAGAATGATCCCCCTGCCCCTCATGTAGATCAGAATGTTGGAAGTGCCTAAGTCAATACCGATGTCATTGGTGGCTGCCATGCTCCTGGATCGACCCCTTTTGCGGCTTGCTGTTCGGGAGGAATGCGATGGTTGCGATTTCGTCGCGGCTGAGCATTTCTATTCGCCGTTGCGGGCTGAAATCCTTCTTTTCAGCTTGGGAGCGCACCGATACCTGTTTTGGCTTGTTCTAATACCTTATCTCAGTCAGTTCCAACCCGCAAGCTGGAGCTGTGGTTCCAAGGGATTGGCGGTTGCCGGTGTTGAAAGCCTCCTCAAAGGGATTACCGGTAAATTTGCCATGACCTACGTCAATAAGTGTGCCCGCGATGATACGCGCCATATTATACAGAAAGCCATTACCGGAAATACGCAGGGTGATTAAAGAGCCATCCTGTTGCAAGGATGCCTCTCCCAACGTCCGCACAGTGGTTTTTGCCGTGCCCCCTGCTGCCTGAAACGCTGCAAAGTCATGAGAACCCGGCAGGGTGGTCAGACAGTCCCGCATTGCTTTTGCGTCCAAGGGGAGGGGTACATGGGCGCAGAGGTTGCGGTATTGAGCGCTGGCATGAGGGGCGTTGAGGATGCGGTATGTATAGGTTTTGCTTTTCGCGTCGAAGCGGGCATGAAAGGCTCTGTCCACCGCTTGCCCCGCCGTAACGCGAATGTCCGCGGGCAGTAATGTGTTTAGGGCAAAGGGATATTTCGCCGGCGGGATGCGGCTTGCCGTATCGAAATGCGCGCGCTGGCCCAGGGCATGAACCCCCGCGTCTGTACGGCTGGCTCCCGTGATTGTAATTTGACCGCCCGTTGCTCCCCAAAGGGCTTCTTCCACCTTCTGCTGAACGGTCATGGCATTGCGTTGCCGTTGCCAGCCGCCGTAGGCGGTACCGTCATAGCTGAGGGTAAGCAGCACGCGATGGGTTCCCGGTTGTCCG
>Ga0082212_10006464_pt1 | contig 15751 bp, 19 predicted proteins | sample TergutNt197P3_FD_71548 | JGI IMG/M metagenome (GOLD analysis project Ga0082212, IMG submission 71548) | Neocapritermes taracua P3 segment gut microbial communities from Petit-Saut dam, French Guiana - Nt197 P3 | ecosystem: Host-associated > Arthropoda: Insects > Digestive system > Gut ...
AAAAATAAAGAATAAAAAATAAAGAATAAAAAATAAAGAATAAAAAATAAAGAATAAAAAATAAAGAATAAAAAATTATTATAATTGTTAATATAAATTTATAAAATAATATAAATAATGTAAAATTAATTTATCCATATTAAATATTTATAATAATCATAATGAAAAAAGGTCAATTGATACCATGATAGACTCCCATATACATGCAGATAGTAGAAGTAGTGAAGATTTTGAGCATATGTTCAATTGTGGTGTTGATACAGCTATAACTTGTGCTTATTATCCTTATAAATTATTCAATGAAACAGTACTTTTAAACCATTTAGAAAGAATTCTATATTATGATACAAAGCGTGTTGGAAAATATGGCATTGATCTTAAAGTAGCTTTAGGTATACACCCTACTAATATAATCAAAAATCCCTCTCCAATTATAGCTAAATTATATGAATATATTGAAAATAAAGAGATAATAGCTATTGGAGAAATTGGTCTTGAATATGCAACTCCAGAAGAAATAGCTATATTCAAAAAACAATTAGCTATTGGCGAAGAAGAGAAAATTCCAGTTATTATCCATACTCCTCGAAAAAACAAACTAAATGTTTTAAAAGAAATAAAAGATATTGTTCTTGAAACTATTGATTCGAAATTAGTAGTAATTGATCATATAAATTCCTCGGTTATTGAGGAGCTAATAGATGAAGATTTTACATTAGGTTTAACGGTTCAACCAGAAAAAATGATGAGTGGAGAAGCTATTGCAATTTTAGAAAAGTATGGCTTTGATAAGTTTCTTTTAAATAGTGATATTAGCTATAAACCTTCGGATATTTTTTCTGTTCCTAAAACAGTTACAAAATTAAGAAAAATAGGATTTAAAAAAGAGGATATTGATAAAATATCTTTTAAAAATGCTCAGAATTTTTTTAAATTATAAAAAAATGTTAAATATGCTTATGAGATATATGTATACAAAATATCCATTTAATAATTAAGTAATGAAATTAAAAATTTAATGTAATCTAACTATCTTGTCTTTGTTATCAAAATCAGGGTCAAAAGATACAATTTCATGTATGTTGAAATCTTTCATTACTTCAATATTAGTTCCATCAGCTAAACCAATATTAGCTCCATAATGAATTACTGTTTTCATTGCTCTTTTTGTTAATTCTTCTGTTTGATATATAACTTTAAATTCATTAATAATGAAATCAAATATTTCAGCTATGGCTTTGGTGTTTTTATTTAATTTTTTTGTAAGTAAATTTATTGCTTCAATTAGAATGGCACTGGTAATTATTACTTCTTTTTTCCTAATTTCTTCAGACAATTCTAAAGCTCTTTCATGATTTGACTCATCTTCTATAAGAAAAGAAACGATGTAATTACTATCTAATAAAATCATTATAATTCCCCATTTCTCATCTTTTTTATGTCATCAACAGCATTAAAAGTCTCACCATTTTTGTATTTTCCACCTAAATCCCAAAATTGAGTCACTTTAACATTATTTTCTTTTTCATTTACTATTGATTCAATAGCTTCTGTTATCAGTTTATTTTCAGTAGTGTTTTCTTTTTTAGCTATTTTTTCAATTTTTTTAAATAAATTATCTTCGATTGTAATATTTGCCATAATATCACTTATTATATTATCCTTTAACTCTATGAATTTCGAATATTTTCTTATTTATACATTAGTTTTATTAATATAAATATTTTTTGTAATAATTTATGTTAAAATAATAATATTTTGTGTTGACTAATTATCTCAAAATATCTTTTTAAAATTAAATTTTATAATAATAAATGAAAAAAATAATAATGTAATATATAACCCTGATTAATTAGAAATAAAAACAAAAATAATATAAATTGAATAATAGAAAATAAAAAAATATTATCTTTCAATAATATTTTCTTCAATTATTCTTTCTTAATAATATTTATTCTATAAGGTGTTAAAACTATTACATTCTTCTCTGTTCCTCTACAAAGAGAGATAGCTTCTGCCCCATATTGTTTTCTGAGAATTTTTATTTTTTCTCCAGCCATTGCAAATGCATCTGGACCTTCATTCTCAAGATAACCTAAATCAACGATAACTGGATTAGTTTCTTCCACAATTTGATCAAAAACATAATCCATATCATCAACTGACTTTGGTCTTATTAATATAATTTCATAAAATGGTTGATTTGGGGAAATGTAATAGTCATTATCTACTATACCAGTTGAAAAATCAGCGACTGGTTCTCCATGTTCCTCCTCAAATCCAAGACTTCTTTTTAATGTATCAACAAAACTCATTATTTTTCTCCTCTATTACTTTATTTTTAAGTGATTAGTTTTATTTAATAAATTATTTTTATTAATTTAATTTTTTGTAATTTAAATTTATATAATTTAATTTAATATAATTTAATTTTTTGTAATTTAAATTTATATAATTTAATTTTAAGTTATTAATCTTATTTAATAATTTATTTTTAAATATTTATTTTTATTTAATTAATTTATAATTATAATTTTATATAATATATTTTTATATATAATTTTTATAAAATTTATTTTTTAATATATAATTTATAATAATTTATATATAATTTTTATATGAAAAATCTTTTTTAACTACTGTTTTTCTTTATATAATCTAAAATTGAATCTAATAATACTGAAGCGCCTCCATTGTAAACATCGGAGGAAGGAAGGTTAAACTTAGACTCAAAAGTTTCGCAATTAGTATCGGGATCTGCATTTCTTAAGTTAAGTGAAAGTCCTACTACTTTAGTTGGTTCAACAGCTTCGATAGCTGTTATTTCTTCTTTAATTCCACGTGGCTTACGGTATGGATGATTTGGTCTATGACATACAATAGTGGCATCTGGAGCAGCCCCAATTAAAATAGCTGCTGATAAACCTCTTGGATGAGGGTTTCCTATTTCTGTTAAGCTTGATTGTCCTTCTATGAAAATAATATCTGGATTCTTCTTCTCTTCAAGATACTTCATTAAACCAAGAATAGCTGATGGAATATCCATAGCTGATAAACTTCCAGCTCTAAAATTCAAGTCTAAAGGTTTTTCCAAACCCATTTCATCGGTTGAAATTATTATTGGATTAATTCCTCTTTCTTCAGCTTCTTTTCCCAGGAGTCGTGTTGTTGTTCTTTTTCCACATTCTTGAGAAGTTCCTCCAATGAAAACAACAGGTGCCTTTGGAGTATAAGATATTTTAGGAAGAGTTTCACAACATTTTTCAGGTGCATCTCCTAAGATATTCCTAATAACATCTAAACGAGGACTTATTTCTTTAACTTCCACTTCTTTTTCGTCGGCAAAATTTAATAAAGAAAGATTTTCATTAAGGGCAAGTGATCTAAAAGAAGAAACTACATTTTTTCCATTATCAATAGCTTGTACCGCATATTTAAGAGCTGTACCTTCAGCACCAATTGGTAGCATTATAGCTACACTTTTTGCATCAGTTTCTTTAATTGTTTGAATTAAATCTCCTGAAACCTTAAAGCCACCAAAAGTTTGTCCCTGCTTCTTCTCATCATCATCCACAAAACCAACAGTTTCAATTCCTTCTAAATTAGAGAATTTTTCTCCTCCACCTCCACAGCCAATGACTATGAAGGGATTAAGATTTTGTAGTTCTTCAACTGAGACAACAGAATTCAAGAAATCACTCCTAAATATTTTTTTTATAAATTTATTAATATTAATTATATATTGTTATTTATATAATATTTAATGTTATAATTTTTAGCTATATACTAAATTTAATATTTAATATAATTTGTAAGTTTTTAGCTATATATTAAATTTAATATTATACTATTTATAATCTTATAATTGTTAATTATATAGTAAATCTTATGATATATAATAAACTATCTAATTATATTACTTTAATATAATTATATAATAATTTAATACAATTAAATATAAATTAGATAATTATTAATTATTATAATAATTTATTATTTACATTAATATAATTTATTATATTTCATTATTATTAAATATACACTTTTAGTTTAATTCTTATATCAATTTATTAATTTTTATAAAATTTAAAAATATAAAATATATTATATAATTATTTTATAAAAAAATAATAAAAATATAATAAAATTATTATAAAAAATTTATAAAATGTATTATAAAATTATTATAAAAAATTTATAAAATGTATTATAAAATATATTATAAAAATATTTATTGATTAAAAAATAAATAATTACTTAATTATATAAAATCTACATCATATAAAAAACTTTTCATAAAAATATAAATTATTAATAAAAATTATTTAAAAAAATAATCTAAGAGATGATTAAATTGAGAAAACCTTATGTAATATTAGTTGGAAGTGCTTCTGGAATAGGGAAATCAACAGTAGCTGCAGAAGTAGCTAAAGTTCTTGGAATCAAGCACTTACTTGAAACAGACTTTGTTCGAGAAATTGTAAGAGGAATTATTGGAAAAGAATATGCTCCAGAATTACATAAATCTTCTTTTGATGCATATACCACTCTTAGAAACCAACAAAATTTTGATGATAAAAAAAGCTTAATAAATGCAGGTTTTGTTGAACATGCATCATTTGTTATTCCTGCAGTTGAAAAAGTCATCAATAGAGCTATATCAGATTTTGATGATGTTATTATTGAAGGAGTTCATTTAGTTCCTGGTTTAATCAATATTGAACAATTTAAAGAATATGCCAATATTTATTTCTTTGTTTTAGAAGCTGATGAAGAAGAACATAAAAATCGTTTTGTTAAAAGAGCTATGCAAATCCATAGAGGTGGAAAACAATTAGAATATTTCAGCGAAAATAGAATAATCCACGATTTTTTAATAGATAGAGCTCGTGAAAATGGAGTGAAGGTAATTGCCACAGAAAATATTGATGGAACAGTTCGAAAAATCCTCACAAATATAACTGAAACTTGTACCAATGTTATGCTTAAAAATTCAGTAGACGAATTAGCTGATGTGGTAGATATCATTATAAATAAGCATGCCGGAATAATTGAAGAAGTTACATACACAGTTCCAAGCTTTAGAGAACCCCTAGTTCGAAAAGTAAATGCTTCTGATTCCCAAAAAGCAAAAAAATTCATCAAATCCTTAGAAAATAATCCTAAAATCAAAGCAGATTTCGAATATCTTTATAAGCTATCAAATAATGTAAGAGGCAATAAGATTTGTGCACAAAACAAAAAAACTCTTGATGACATTATTTCTGAATTAGATAAAAGAGGATATGTTTATAAAGGTTAGATAGCTAAAAAAGAAAGAATTGCTGAAATTAGTCTAACGTTAGCTATACTTGTATATATTATATAACTATTATAAAAAAATTATAAAAAATTATAAAAAAATTAAACAAATAAAAAAATCCTGAAAAAACTTTAAATAAAAAATAATGGAATTAAAGAGGTCATGAATCATGAATAATATTTTAAATATAATAGTTTTAGCAATATGGTTCATTATAGCTACAATATGTTTAATAAAACTAGGAAGTCCTTTCAAAAATGATGGAAAGATTAGAAAAGGTTTTATTGCTAAAATATATCTTACGTGGTTTAGTATTTTATCCTATATAGCTATTATTTTAATTCTTTATATTAACAACTTTTTCTTATGGTGATGGGATAAATAATAAAATAAAATTAAAATAAATAATAAAAACAGAGTTGATATATTGTCAAAAATGGTAATTGATTGTCCAGTTTGTAATGGAAAAAACGCAGCAGAATCTACACAAAAAACATCAAATATTCCTCATTTTGGAGAAATACTTGAAACAACCCTTATCTGTACTGCCTGTGGATATAAACATAGTGATGTTATATGTTTAGAACAAAAAGATCCAGTTAAACTTACATTACCCATTAACAAAGACACAATATCGAGTAGGGTTGTTAAATCACAATCAGCAACAGTAATTATTCCAGAATTAGGCCTTAAAGTCGAACCAGGCCCAAAATCATTAGGATATGTTTCAAATATCGAAGGAGTCATTACAAGATTTGAAGAAGTTGTAAAAAAAGCATTAGCTATCTTCGAAGATGAGGAATCTCAAAAGAATGGACAGTTGATTCTTGAAAAACTAAATCAATTAGCTAATGGAGAAATTGAAGCTACTTTAATAATTGAAGATCCATTTGGTCAAAGTAATATAATGGATATAAAAGTAAAAAAAGATTCCTTAACTGAAGAAGAACTGAAACATCTAAAAACTGGTTTTACAATAATTGAGGAGAATTCTAAAAGTAAATAAAAAAGAACACAGCCCTTTAAGACTGTGTATAAAATTATTTTTAGTTTTATTACTCTTAACAGGGAAATACTAACTACGTTTGCGATATTTAAGATCACCATATTTTAAATCTGCTAAATATGCTCCATATTCATCAGTACCAACACTATATTTCATTGTTTCCGTAGGTTTCGCATTTGGTAATGATTCCCAAGTTTTTCCTTCATCTTTAGTTTGTTTAACTATTTTATTATACATATAAATAGTACCTCCAGATTCATACCATAGACCAGTAGTATAAATAAAAAGATCAGAGGAATAAGAGCTTTTTATAAGCACTGATTCAATGAAAGAACCATCATTGTTAAATGTATATGATATAACTCCAGAACTTGAAACCATAGTCCATTCACCAATCAATGATTTTTCAGGTGATGTTAATACTCTTTTCCATTGTGCATAAACTACTGTGTTTTTAGCTACCATTTTTGTTGTAGCACTTACTTTTGTTCCCCCAGTTTTATCAGTATACCAACCATTGAAAGTATAGCCTGCCCGTGTGGGCGTTGGTAAAACACCATAATCTTTTTTATATGTAACTTTGTTAGATTTTGTAGTTACATTTCCCCCATTAGCATCAAAGTTTATTATGTATTTTTTTGCTGTCCATTGTGCATAGTGTGTTACTTTTTTATTAATTTTTGTAGCTTTTGTAACCTTTATACCACCGATTTTCTTTGTATACCAACCTTTAAAAGTATATCCTGTATATGTAGGAGTATTTGGAAGTTTTACAATCTTTGCACCATTTTTAACTGATACTACTTTTGTTTTTGCATTAGCTATTTTACCACCATTTGCATTCCATGTGACTTTCACCTTCTTAGGTGCTGCATCAACAGCTTGTACTGAACCTAATGCCACTGTTAGCATTAGTATAGCTATAATAGCTATAACCAGCATAAAAAAAAGTTTTTTTGTTTTCATATTAATACTCTCATTATTCATTTTCATAAAATTTTTATAATATATAATATTTATAAAAAATTTTCTATAAAAAATTTATATTATATATTACTATTATACTATAAGAATAATAAATTATATAAACTTATTGATAAAACAAAAAACTCAGAGAACTCCATAATTAAAAAAAAAGGAAATAACTCTTAAATAAAAAAATAAAATAAAAACTTCCTTAAAAAGAATTAAAATAAAAAAGATAAAAAAAGAGAAATACAACTTAAACAAAATAATTTCTCTTAAATTTCTAATTTATCAGATTTTTGCATGAATAAATTAATAATGGAAAGGTCTAGAATCTTTCATATCAATATAGGGTGTTTTGTATAGTCGTGCTATGTTAAGAACAGGTTTTCCATCTTCTTTGGTTACAGAATATTCTATTACCATATCTGGCCATTTTACACCAGATTCCTCTACATTTGTTAAATATAATTTTCCACTAGAAACTCTATACTTACCTTTAGTTATATCTTTTTCATTATAATAACTAGTAGAATATTGACCTGGTTCGAAATAATTAAATGTTCCATCTTTTTTAAAAACATATGTGCAATATCCTTTGACTGGATGATAATACATCCAACTTCCAATTACTTCTGATTCAGTATTTGCATTAGTATTTTTCTTCCATTGCGCATGAAATGTTACTTTATTTTTAACCTTAGTTACTTTTGTAATCTTTTTTCCATTCACTTTCTTTGTATACCAACCATTCACGAGTTGATTCATTCAAACCATCGAAAATCGGTTGTAAATCTTCAAAACCATCAAGACCATCAACACTTTCACTTTCTTCTATATTTTGAAGGGATGATGCTAATTCAGAAATAGATATAGATGTTTTATCAGCATTTTTTTCTATCTGTGATAAATCATCTGATAAATTATTTACTCCAGAAGAATCTAATTTACCAAGCTCTTTGTTTAACTCTTCTACAGAACTTTTTATTTCGTCTGAATATTTATCTGCTTCTTTTAGAGTTTCGGTCAAATTATCAATAGCTTCTAGTATAATTTGAATTGTTGGCATTTTTTTATCCTCTTGGGGGGTATGTTTTTATTAATGATAAAAGTTAAAATGATAATTATTGTTAAAAAAATTAAATTAAATTAAATTAAATTAAATATATTGTGGATGTGATGAAAAATGAATTATAAAATTTTAGGAATGATTTTGGCTGTTGTTTTGGCTGTGGTTGTTGTTAGTGGTTGTATTGGTTCTGATGACTCAAGTGATAAGTCTCCTTTGTTGAAGTTGTTTGGTGTTCCTGAGGGTTTTGAAGTTGATGATACTCGTGCTAATAATGAGTCTGTGTCTTTGGTTAGGAGTAATGATAATAGTGTTCAAATTGAAATTGTGAATGGTAGTTATGTTGGTTATAAATCTGTGAATGCTTTTATTAAGGCTGATTCTGAAGGTGTTGATAGAGTAAATAAGTTAAATGAAACTTTTGGTAGTGTTAAAGTAGTGAGTGTAGCTTTCTTTAATTCTGCTGAGTTAGGTGGTGGTATTGAGTATGGTTATTATTTTAAGAAAGATGATAGTGTGTATGTGATTTATTCTGATAGGTCTTTGTCTGATGATATTTTGAAAGCTATTATTATCCCCTAATTATTTTTCTTTTTTCTTATTTTTTTTACATTCCTCTTGTGTTGGCTTTTGCTGATAGTTTTCTTGATTCTTGATTCAGTGCTTTTCCTTTGTTTGTGTTTGCTTCTGATTGTTCTTTTTAACTGATGTGACTTTTGTTTTGGCAGTTCCTATTTTACCACCATTGGCATTCCACGTGACTTTCACCTTTTTAGGTGCAGCATCAACGGCCTGCACTGAACCTAATGCTACTGTAAGCATCAAAACAGCTATAATAGCTATAACAAGGATTGAAATGAGTTTTTTTGTTTTCATGATATACTCCCATTATACATTTTTTTACAAATTTTTTTATACTAATGTCTTGAAAAAAATTTATATATTATATATTATATTATTGAATAAAGAATTATATAAATTTATTGATGAAATAAAAATCCCAATCCCCTACAATTAGAAAAAAAAAAGGAAAAAAAGTTGTGAAAAAAATTTTACTAAAAAATAAGAAAAAATAACAATTTCCAGTTCAATATAGCTATTCGCAACAATTATTTTCTATCATCCAAAAAAAATTCAATATCAAAACATTTAAATACTTTACATTATAATCAATATATTAAGGTGCTTGACTAAATTATTAATATACCTTAATTAATTATAAATATACTTGACTTAAATATCAATATACTTGACAAAAGAGGAGTGAAAAAATATGAAAAACAAAAGAAAACAATTAGCAATGCAACTTATGCGTTTGGATGAGGTTTTTTTAAGATATATAATGATATCTCATGCAAATAAAGATATTAATCCACATAAAGGGCAAGGACGTGTCCTAACTATTCTTAAAATGCAACCTGAGATGGAACAAAAAGAACTAGGATACTTACTTGACATAAGTAAACAAGCATTAGCAGAACTTCTTAACAAGCTTGAAAAAAGAGGATATATTACAAGAGAAAAATCAGAAAAAGATCGCCGTTCTTTTGTTATAAAGTTAACTGATGCGGGATGTGAAGCAATCTCTGAAGAAAAAGATGAAATAGATGATGATTATATAGAAGAAATTTTTGACTCTCTGAGTGACAAAGAACAAGAAGATCTCATAAATTACATGGGGCGAATAATTGATACTATTGAGAAAAAAATAGGATTTGACAAAGATGATTATGCCTCATTTTTTAGAGAACGTTTTTTTGCAAGACATGGTCACAGGCACAACTTATTCAAAGGATTTATGGGTTTTAATCATCCTCGATTCCAAGGTTTTAGAGGTTTTGACAATGAGAAATAATTCAAACATTCTAAAGTTTTTACAACACAAATTATTCAAACATTCTAAAGTTTTTACAACACAAATTATTCAAACATTCTAAAGTTTTTACAACACAAATTATTCAAACATTCTAGAGGGAAAAAATGACTAATAATGTAATAGAAGTAAAAAATTTAGTTAAACTTTACAAAGGAACTAAAAAACCCCAAGTTGATAATATTAGTTTTTCAGTGAAAAAAGGGGAATTTTTCGCATTTTTGGGTCCAAATGGAGCAGGAAAAACCACAACGATTTCAATACTTACTACTACACTAAATAAAACATCAGGAGAAGTCAAAATCGCAGGTTTTGATATAGAGCATGAAGAGAGAAAAATAAGAGAAAATGTTGGTATTATCTTCCAATCTCCAAGTCTTGATCTTCAACTTACAGCTGAAGAAAACATCCGTTTTCATGCCAATATTTATGGTATGTATGGTTACAGACCAGCTTTTAAATTGATGCCAAAATCCTATCGTGACAAGGTACTAGAACTTGCAGAAGTCATGAATATTAGTGAAGATGCACTATTTAAACCTGTTAAAAATTTATCTGGAGGGATGCAAAGAAAACTTGAGATTGTGCGGAGTTTAATTCATATCCCAGATGTCTTATTCCTTGATGAACCCACCCAAGGATTAGATGCTGAAACCCGGAGAAGTTTATGGGAATATATTAACAATGTCCGCAATCGTTTTGGAACTACAATCTTCCTTACTACACATTATATTGATGAAGCTGAAAATGCGGATAAAGTTTGTATTATAAATAATGGTAAAATCGCAATTAATTCTTCACCTGAGGAGATGAAAAAAAGTTTACTAAAAAGAGAACTAATTTTAGATGCAACAGACCGTGAAGCATTGACAAGAGAGTTATCATCCCTAAATATACCTTACACAATAAACGAACATGTCATCGTCCCATTTAAAGAAACTCCTCAAAAAATTATATCTCAAATTGAAACTAAATTAAGCATACTAAAAATTAACGAACCAATGCTAGAAGATGCATATATTGAATTTATAAAGAAAACAAATAAAATAAATGGGTGAAAAAATGAATCACGAAAATTTAACCATTAAAAAGTCATATATCTTGAGAGAACTAAATGCAATTATCGCTGTGGCAGCACGAGATATTACTCTATTTTTCAAATCTCCAGCTATGATAATTATGACTCTTGTGATGCCTATTTTTATGATGGGTATGATAGGTGGTAATATGATGGGTTTAGCTGGAGGTGAGGGTCTTGGTCAATTCATGCTTGTGGGAATGCTTGTAAATATGTTATTTATGATTACAGCTATGGGAATGGCATCACTTGTAGATGATCACGACACAGACTTCAATCAAGAAATGATGGTATCGCCTATTTCACGTTATTCAATCATTATAGGAAAAATATTAGGTTCAACGTTTGCAGCAATTGTTAGTATGGTAGGTACACTTATAGTTGGACTAATTATGAGCATAACACTTCCAATAGAACAAATGCTATTGATACTATTACTTTCACCACTTATGTGCTTTGCAGGTGGTGCAATGGCAATGATTTTAATAGGGTTAATCAAAAACCCACGAACAGCAAACTTTGCTGTAATGATAATAGTAATGCCACAAATGTTTTTATCAGGAGTAATTATCCCTATAAATGAATCTAACATAACTTTGCTTGTTTTAAGCCGTATAATGCCAATGACTTATTGTGTAGATTTGGTAAGAAGTATTACAGGTATTGAAACACCTATGTTCAATCCTATGATAAATTTTGCAGCTATTGTTATTTTAACATTAATCTGTCTAGTTATAGGAACCTTTTTCTTTGCAAGGTCTGAAACAAACAGATGACTTCTTTCTTTACATTCATGGATTGAATGAAATAGATTAGAAACTATGTAATTAAAAATAAAAATAAAAAATAAAAATAAAAAATAAAAATAAAAAATAAAAATAAAAAATAAAAATAAAAAATAAAAATAAAAAATAAAAATAAAAATAAAAATAAAAATAAAAATAAAAAATAAAAAAAAATATGTTTAAAGAGAGAGAGAGAGAGAGAGAGAACATCAGAATATGATTATCTCTCTTAAATTACTATTTAGAAACATCAATCATTCTTTGAACAGATGCTAAAGATTTTTCAGCTATTTCTTTTGGAACAGTTACCTCAAACTCTTCATTTATCAATGCATTCTTTACTTTTTCAAGTGTGTGTAACTTCATTGTTTTACAAATAGCTTCATCAAAGAGTGGATAAAACTCTTTATCTGGAACTTCTTTTTTTAACCTATTAATTAAGTCTATTTCTGTTCCAATGATAAATTCTTTTGAATTTGAACTCTTTGCCTGGGAAATCATTCCCCCAGTACTTAAAACATAATCAGCAAGTGATTGAACATCAGCATTACATTCAGGATGGACAATTAACTCGGCATTAGGATATTTTTCTTTTGCAGAAACTATATCTCCAACACTAAACATTTTATGAACATAACAATGGCCTCCATCAGGAATAGGGATAATTTCTTTGTCTGTTTGACAAGACACAAAGTTAGCTAAGTTACCATCAGGTCCAAAAAGAATTTTATCTTCATCTAAGCTTTCCACCACTTCTAAAGCATTAGCTGAAGTAGCTAAAATATCTGCTTCTGCTTTTGTATCCGCTAATGAATTTACATACAATACAACTGCAGCATCAGGGTAAACTTTTTTAGCAGCTTTTATATCTTCAACACTTAACATATGAGCCATTGGACACTCTGCTTCAGTATCTGGAATAAGAATTTTTTTATTCTCATTTAAGATATATGCTGTTTCAGCCATAAAATCCACACCACAAAAAACAATTAAATCCTTGCCTTCAATTTCAGAAGCTTTAATACAGAGCTCTAAAGAATCTCCTAAAAAATCAGCTATTTCTTGAATTTCCTTTGGTTGATAATTGTGAGCTAAAATAATTGCATTTTTTTCATCTTTTAATTCAATTATTTCTTTTTGTAAATCATTTAACATCTTATTACCTATGTAATTATATTCAATTTTAATAATTTTAGTATATTTTTATAATATATAATAAATAATAGCTATTTTCAATAATAAAGTAATATATAATATTTTTAAACAAATTTATTATATTTTTAAATAAATTTATAATATTTTTAAATAAATTTATTATATTTTATATAATTTATAATAAATTATAGTATATTTTTATATAATATATAATAAATTATAGTTAATATTTAATAGATTATAATAAATTGCAATACTTTTTATAATTATAATATATTTTAATAATATAATATATTGTAGTATATTCTTAATATATTTATATCTTTACTAACAGTTATAATATTTTTTCTTTCTCCAAACCAAATTCACTTTAAACCTTATACAATTCATTAATTATCTTTCTGGTTTCATTAGCTAGGTTTAATCTATATTGTTCAATTTTAGAATATTCATTTGCCCAAGCACTAATTTTTAAGGTGATTTCTTCAGAAATAATCTCTTTAACAACTATTCGTGGTTTTGGATCATCTAAAACCCAATCTAAAGCAGATGTTTGTTCTATAAAAATTTCTTTGAAATTTTCCAAGTCTACATTGTAAGGAATTGAAACTTCTAAATCTATTCTCTGTTCATCAAAATATGTATAGCTAATATAAAGATTTGTAGAAAGAACTGAATTAGGAACTGTAACAATAAGATTATCTGGAGTAACTAATGTTGTGGTTCTAAAACCTAACGATTTAACTCTTCCTCTAACATCTCCAATTTCAATAACTTCCCCTATTTTAACTGTATTATCAGCAATTATAAAAATTCCAGCTAAAAAGCTAGAAATAATATCCCTCGCAGCAAACCCAAAGCTAATACCAACTATTCCTAAGCTAACAACAATAGCTGAAACATCAACTCCTACAGTTTCTAAAATAGCAAAAAATGCAACTATCCAAATCAAATATTTTGAAAGATCTTTCAATAAATAATTAAGAGTTATTTCTAAATCCCATCTATTACTAATTTTATTGATTATAAACACAATAAAATTTGTTAATATAACTGCTAAAAGGATAATTATTATTATAGTAAATATTATACTTAGATAACCATAATCATAAAATATATTATACATTTTTACTCCTAAAAATTATTTTTCCATAATTTAAAGATTAACTTTATGTTTTAAGATAAACTTTATAATTTAAAGATTAACTTTATGTTTTAAGATAAACTTTATAATTTAAAGATTAACCTCATAATTTAAAGATTAACATTAAATTAAATTAACTAATATTTTCTTCATTATTAAATTAAATAATTTATTCTTCATTACTTTTATAAATTTTATTTAAATCCACCCTCATAAAATCATTAGCTACCTTTGTATTTTCAAATACTTCAATAGCTTCATTTTTAAGATCATCAATATCAGTATATCTTGTACTGATATGAGTAAGTATTAGCTCTTTAACATTAGCTGCTTTAGCTATTTTAGCAGCTTGATGAGATGTTGAATGGAAATTATTATAAGCTTTTTCTACATCTGATGAGTTATAAGTTGATTCATGAATTAATACAGTAGCATTTTTAGCAAATTGAATCATTTCCTCACAAGGCAAAGTATCTCCAGAATATACTATTTTTATACCTTCTCTATCACTACCTAAAACTTGTTCTGGTTTTATAACATTCCCCTCTACCATGACCTCAATTCCATTATGAAGCTTTCCAAAATCAGGCCCAGGTTTAACTCCTAATTCAATAGCTTTTTCTCTTAAAAACCGAGGTTTTTTCTTTTCATAAATAGAATATGAAATATTTTCAATATTATGACATGTTTTAATAGCTTCTATAACATATTGGTTATTTTCAACCACTACTCCATCTCCAATCTCATGAACGATTATTGGAAAATCAACTGCAAAATAACCTAAGTTAAGCATAGATTCCTTAGTTTTTTCAAGCCCTTTAGGCCCATAAATATTAAGAGGATTATTAAAATCTCTTCCTCTAAATCCCATTGATTGTATAAGTCCAGGAAGTCCTAAAATATGGTCTCCATGTAGATGACTTATAAAAATATGGTCTATTTTCATAGGACTGATTTTAGCATAAGCTAGCTGTCTTTGAGTACCTTCACCACAATCAAATAACATTAGCTCACCAAAAGCTTTTAAAACAATCCCTGGATGGTTTCTAACTTTAGAAGGTATAGCTGATGATGTTCCTAAAAATATAATCTCCATTAAACCACTGTTTTTCTTGATATTCTATGAATCTAATATTGTACTTTAAACTTAATATTCTATAATATAATACACTAACTTTAATATTTTATTCTATTTGATTAATAATTATATTAATTTAATATCTATTAAAATATATATTATTAATAAATTATATTAACATTATATTTATAAAATTATACTATAAATTATTATAAAATATATTATAAAATTATACTATAATATTATTATAAAATATATTATAAAATTTATAAAATGTAAATTTATAAAAATATAT
>Ga0082212_10006465_pt1 | contig 15748 bp, 4 predicted proteins | sample TergutNt197P3_FD_71548 | JGI IMG/M metagenome (GOLD analysis project Ga0082212, IMG submission 71548) | Neocapritermes taracua P3 segment gut microbial communities from Petit-Saut dam, French Guiana - Nt197 P3 | ecosystem: Host-associated > Arthropoda: Insects > Digestive system > Gut ...
ATGAAATTGACCGTGCATTCGACAGGGCGAGAGATGCCGGCCTGTCGGTCATTTTCCGCGCCGCCTATACCTATGGCGACGAAGCCGACGACGCATACGAAAATTATAAAAAAAACACAGCCGCCAAAACATATTTTGAACCCACCGAAATTGACATTATATTAAACCATGTCGACCAGCTTGGGTACATTTTCCAAAAGCACGAAGACATTCTGTTTAACGTGCAGGCGGGTTTTTTTGGTCCCTGGGGCGAATGGCACACCTCGTATTACAGTCCCGCACAGGACGAACCGGTTAAGAAGCAATACCAAATACAGCTTCTTAACAAGCTACTGGAAGTGGTGCCGGAAAGCGTAACCATAGCGGTCAGGCGGCCCGAATACATTCGGAACATTACCGGCAGCACCAGCGCCCCAGTCGCAAGTGAAGCGGCGTTCGGCAATTCGGATATCGCCCGGCTGGCATTCCACAACGACGCGCTGATGAGCGACAATACCGACATGGACACCTATGCCGACGAACTATTTCCCAGGGATGCCGAGCTTGAATGGATACACGGGCAGACCCGCTACACCCCCATGGTGGCGGAAACAAACCTGCCATCGAATTACAACAACATCAGAAATGCCGTCGATACGCTGGATCGGATCAACATCCAGTCCCTGAACTGCGAATACCACGATGGCGTTTTAAGGAAATGGCAAAAATCGACCTTTAGAAATGTAAACGGCTACGACTACATCGGCCTTAGGCTCGGCTACCGCTTTGTTTTGAACCATGCGGAACTTTCCCAGGATGGCGACGTCCTGAACCTCGACCTGCAGATCACCAACGAGGGCTTTGGGCACCTGCTAAAGGCAAAAAAGTTTGAAATCGTCCTGAAAAACGGCAGCCAGACATACCGGGCAGCCATTAACGACGACGCGCGGTTTTGGGACAAAAAAGAGCCGATAATCCGCGCTTTTCAGTTCCGTTTGCCCTCGGCAATAGCCGCCGGAAACTGGGACGCCTACCTCGGCCTTGCAAGTGAAAGCGAAAGCCTATCGAACCGGCCAGAGTACTCCGTCCAGTTCATTTTCGACAATAACGGCAGCTGGGAGCCTGTTTCGGGCCTCAATAAAATCGGCAAAATCTCTTTGAGCGCCGTATCGGGCGGCGGCGCGGCTTTTGAACAAATCGAATGAAGCCCCCGCGGCGAATAAAGTTGGATTTTATTACAAAATATGGTATATTTTAATTGACTTGGAGGCCATAATGAAAAAGGCGCGCAATTTACTTCTTTATACGGCACTGATGATGACTTTTCTCCTGGCATTTTCAACCTGCGTTAATATCGTATCGGGAACCAGCAGCAAACGGATAAAAGGCTGGCCGGATAGACATACATTGGCGGAATTCGGCCTTCACGGTATGCTTTGGGACACGGAAAAGGGCAACCCGCCCGGCGCCACGAACATTGAGCATGAAATTGGAAAAGGACGACTCGATCTTACCATATTTTTCCGGGAAAACGCGGGAAGCACAGAAGCCCAGAAAGCCGTATTCGAATATTTCGACAGGTGGCATGCTGTAGATTCAGAATCGGAAAGCACTTTTGCCTTTTTCAGGGGTTATGCGTACGCCGAATTTAAAATAGGCGGCAAGGATAAAAACCAGTACGAACTATACGCCGTAATGAACAAGGGCGATGAGGAATACGATGTTCAGGATGGCTGGCCCAACGAAGAAACCCTTATGAATTTCGGGATGCAGGGCATGGACGCACCCGATGGCGCCTCTGAGATTACGTATTATATCGACATTAACAATGAAACCAATGAAGAATACCTGAATATCAGGTTCTTTGGAGAGCCGGAAACGGAAAGCAACATTCAGTTCTATTTTGTTGATCACGGCTGGGATTTCGACATCAACATTAAAAATGAATTTTTCAGGGGATTTTCCTATGCGGTTTTTGAAACCTCCGACAGACCGTATTATGAATTGTATATTTCCTGGACGCCCGAAGGCAAACCCGGCTGGCCTTCCACTGATACACTGGATGATTTTGGACTGCATGGTTTTTCCAGGCCGACATCATCCTTTAATATTTACCATGATGTCGACATTACCGATGAGGAAAAAGGCGAACGCCAGCTTACCATAATGTTCGAAGGGCTGATAAACCGGAACGGCCGCATAACAGAAGACGACGTTTTCAAATTTTTGGAAACATGGATTTTTGACGCGAAATACATCATTGTAGACGGAGAAAACGTCGCCGTAGACGGAGACGACGCCGTCGTGTTTGAATATTTCAAGGGCCACGCATGGCTCGTCTTTGACACCAGCACCGCGCCCTTCTATCAGATTGAAGTTTACTGGAGCAATGAAGGCATACAAGGCTGGCCATCCGAAACCGTCCGGCTGCAATTCGGCATTCAGGACCTTTTCTGGCCGCTTAACGGCGATCCGGTTACCGGCAAGGAGCCGCCGGAAACGACAAACGTCACCCATCTCTTTGAAGAGGAAAATTTAGTAATTGACATCTACGGAACAACGGCAACCGGAAACGCCATTACAGATTTCTTTAACGATGCAGGCAGAAATTTCAAAGAACGCGATGATTCTGAATATGAGCCGCTTGTATCGGGCGTTTATGAATATAGCCGGGGGCTTACCTATGTGTCATTTACGCCGCAAGATCCCTACTTCTCGTTAGAGGTATCGTATGATTTCCAGGGCACGCGAGGCTGGCCCGGCAATGATCTTATCGAAAAATATGGATTGCAGGGCTTAACAAGGCCGCAGGGCGCGCTGAACATTTCGCATCTTGATCCCGAAGACCCAGGGTATGACGGCGATATCGAAGATTTTACCATTTGGTTCCTCGCGCAGAACAATTCGACAATAGAAAACGTAATCTCCTATTTCGAAAACCCCAATAACAACTGGAAGAAACCGTACCTTATTTACGAGAATTATCCAAAACCGCCCGAAGGTGATTATGAATATGTCAGGGGTTTTGTCACCGTTGTGTTTGCCATAACCGAGCACCCCTCCTACGAAATCAGCGTTTCATTGGATATCCTGGGTTACACAGCGGGCTGGCCCGATAAATATCCTAATGATTATGTGGTCGTGGACAAAAGAGGCGAAAGCATTATTGAAGACTACGGCCTGCACGGCATTACCGAACCGGCTGGCGCGACGCATGTGATGTATTCAATTGAGGGTGACGATCCTGATAATCCCGATCTTGTCATCAAGTTCTACGGCAGCGACGCGCAGGAACGGGCGATCAGAAATTATTTTACCGCCAACAAATGGACGCCCGAAGGGGTAGTAAATGGCACCGAATCGTATTCACGGGGATATGCCTCTGTTGGCTTTGATACCAGCGGCAAGCCTTTCTACGAAATATACGTTAGCGTGGAAAAAGGCGAATTTGACGGCTGGCCTTCGGTATATCCGTCAGGGCATCCGCAGGTGGGTGACAATATAATTTTGGAATACGGACTCCAGGGACTGGAAGACTTGCCTGTTAACGCGCATAACATCTCCTTCGATATCCTGCTAAAGAATGTAATGGGCCTAACGCCGGATGATGAAAATTACCGGGAACACGACCAGCTTACCATACGTTTCTACGGAGACGCTGAAACCGAAGAAGCGGTAAGAAATTATTTCCCCGACAACAACTGGACAGAAGACGATTCCGAGGCGGGCAGCATTGGCTATTACCGGGGCATTGCCTTTATCACCTTTTATTTCTCCGACAGCCCGTATTTTGAAATTGACGTTAGCAAAACCATCGGCGATTATAACGGCTGGCCGCTTGGAGCCCTAATGCGTGAATACGGAATGCATGGATTCTATGATACGGGTGTATCGACACCTGTTGGTCCGTCGAACATATATATGGAATCCCATAACCCCGAAAGCGAAGAACAGCTTACCATTATTTTTTATGGGAATGACGATTTTGAAGAGGCCGACATCCTGAATTATTTTGGAACGAAGACCGGCGATACATGGGTTTCCAACAACAACAATTGGACTTTTGTAAGCGATGATGACGGCATCTACGAATTTTTCCGGGGCCTTGCCTATGTGTCGTTTATAACGACTGGCGCTCCGTTCTACGAAATTGACGTAGCCTATGATACGAATGCGAAGGATGGCTGGCCTACCTCTTTATTGGAAGAAGACTTCTGGATTGGGAATGGATCAGATCCCAAATGGACTGCGCCTCCAACCGCCGAATACATACGGCATGTTTTACCTACCGATGATCCCGATGATCCCGATGAAGGTGAACTCATCATCCGGTTTTATGGCGATAAAACTGCCGTTGAAACTGCGATTAAAACATATTTCACCACGACAGCCCCTGGCTGGACGCCATTGATAGATAATCCTACTTCCGGCGTCTTTGAATATTTCCGCGAACCTACCTATGTTGCTTTTGATACGACCAGTTTCCCATACCTGGAAATCTTTATTACTTTAGGCGTTGAAGGCGGTGAGAAAGGCTGGCCGCCCAACATTACCATGGAAGCCTTTGGAATGCACGGCTTTCCTTCGGATAAAGTACTGGAGGAAACCGTCAACGTACTCTATTCAACTAGCGACGATAGCCTTAACATTTTCTTAACCGGCAACGATCCGTCCGATACCGAAAGCTATTTGCTCGAATATTTCAGAACCAATAACTGGAAAATTGAGACATACGAAGTCGATCCCGCAGATCCCGATTACGATCCAGTCATGGCAGAAGCGTATCACTATTCCAGGGGTATTGCCTGGGTTACATTTAATTCCACCGGTCCTGTCTTCACTATCGACATCAACAGGACGCTCACCGGCAGCATAGGCTGGCCGATTGAGTCTGTATCGAAGAGTTTTTTCATGCACGGTTTGGAACAGCCAAAGGGCGCCACCGACATACGATCCGGCATAGAGGAAGGCAACCTCTTTATCCGGTTCTACGGATCAGAGGAGACAGGAATCGCGCTGAATGAATATTTTACCACCAATAACTGGTACGAAGAATATATCGAAGACGACGTTATCAATTATTCCAGAGGCTATGCCTGGGCAGCCTATGACGTCTCGGGCGTTCCGTTCTACGAAATATATGTCTCTCTGAACAATAATGATTATGACCCAGGATGGCCGCCGCCGTCCATCCTGGAAGAATACGGCCTGCAGGGTCTTGCCCAGCCGCAGAAGGTTACCGATGTTACCTTCTCCATCGAAGGAGACGACCCGCATAACCCCGAACTTGCCATACGTTTCTACGGAGAAGACGCGCAGGAACGGGCGATTTTCGATTACTTTAACGACCCGTCTCGCAACTGGGGCAAACCCGATACTACCGAACCCAATTATACTGCCCCGCCCGAAGGCGTGTATGAATTTGTCCGGGGCTTTTCCTTTGTGCAGTTCAGTACCAGGGGCATTCCCTTCTACGAAATAATCGCCACGAAAGAATCGACCGGCACGCCCGGCTGGCCCGACATTGGGTTGCTACGGGAATACGAACTCGACGGATTGATCTGGACGACAGCCGGAGGCGAGCCGGTAGATGCAACCTACATAATGCACACGCCCGCCGACGACAGCCTTAACATCGGCTTCTATGGGAATACGCTTACCATAAGCGCCGTTAGGGGATACTTTGAAAATCCCGACAACAACTGGAGCAAGCCCAACCCGAACGATCCCGGCTATACTGCTCCGGCTCCGGGCATATACGAATATTCCCGAGGCTATGCCGATGTAACATTTGATACCACATCCGATCCGTTCTACGAGATCGACATATCCTGGAGCATGGGGGAGTACAATGATCGCTGGCCGGAGCTTTCCACTCTGCAAAGCAGGGGCCTCCACGGCTTAACCGAACCAACAGGGGCAAGGAAGCCAACATGGTCCCCCGAAGGCGACGATCCGCTTAATCGTACCGATCTTGCCATACGGTTCTACGGATGGGATACCGAGGAATTTGAAATCAGAAACTACTTCGATACAAACCACTGGGAGCCGCTGACCGACGATCCCGACGTTCCGGCAACTCCCGGTGTGTACCAGTATTCACGAGGCTATGCCTTTGTCTCGTTTGATACAAACAGCAAGCCCTACTACGAAATATACACATCGTGGGACATTGAAGGCACGTTAGGCAGGCCTTCCCAAACGACATTGGACAATTATGGACTGGAGAATTTCCCCCAACTGTACGACGCGACCCTATTCTCGTATGCCACCGACGGGGACGACATCGCCATCCGGTTCTACGGAAGTTATTCCCACCAGTCGGATATGCTGTTGTACTTTGCCAACAGCACATGGGAATTGCAGACCGCCTCCAGCGGGAACGGCATTTATGAATACCAAAAGGGCTTCATCTACGCGATTCTGGACATGAGCGGCTTCCCCTTCTTTGAAATTTTTGTTTACAGGAACCTGGACGAAAATGATATTGCGGGCTGGCCTAAAACCCCGCTGTTGACTGAATACGGCCTGCAGGGATTGTTCTGGCAGCCAAACGGCGAACCGGCCGGCGCGTCGCTGGTACGGCACAGCAAGGAAGGCGACGATCCCAACAACCCCGATCTTGCCATACGGTTCTACGGATTGGCGGCGACAGAAACCGCCGTGGATACCTATTTCAGAACCAACAACTGGGAACCCAACCTGGGCGACATTAACGATCCAGAAAACCAGCCGCCACCGGTAGGCGTATTTAACTATTCCAGGGGATTCTCCTTTGTCTCGTTTGATACCCGAGGCAAACCCTTCTACGAAATTTACGCATCGTGGAAAGAGGAAGGGGTAAATAGCTGGCCTGATTCGGCAACCATGGTGTACTATGGCCTGCAGGACTTAACCCGGCCGCCGAACATTACGGTACAATCGCCAACCAGGTCGATGGTTTGGCATGCCAACAACACCGCCGACGATGAAATGTCGATTTGGTTCTACGGCGAACCTAACACCGAAACTGCCATCAGGAACTACCTGGCCAGCACCAACTGGGAACCCGTGGACGATAATCCCACTGTCGGCGTGCTTGAATATTTCAGGGGCTACTCCTACATCGCCTTCGACACCAATGCAAAACCCAGCTACGAAATATACGTTTCCGCGTCCTTTACCGGAACCCCAGGCTGGCCAGTGGATAACCTGCCGGAATTCGATCTTGGCTTTTATGGAATAAAAGACATGCAGGTGCCAAATGGTGCGACGCAAATATGGCACGAGATTCAGGAAGACCCTGAAAATCCCGCTGATCCCGGAGACCTTATCATTCGCTTCTTTGGAACTTCCAGTGGAACTCCCAACACCCTATCGTCAATCCTGGCTAACTTTAATAATCCGCTTGATTGGGAAGATCAGAGCAATCCTCTGACACCAGACATATATGAGTATTCAAACATCAATGTTTATGTGTCTATTGACGCTTCGGGTTATCCATTCTTTGAGATGTACATCTCCATCAGCAACGAAGGTACGCCCGGCTGGCCCGATCTTGCAACGCTGCAAAAGTACGGTCTGCACGGAATGTTTACCATGGCGCCGGTGAACTCGTCGTTTGTCAGGCACATTGATGATGTTCCTGACGAGCTGACCATACGTTTCTACGGACCTCCCAGTACGATAGAACCTGTCCGGGCATACTTTGATAACGACATTCACAACTGGATTTACGAAGACTCCACCGATGGCTTCGGATACATGAGGGGCTATTCCTTTGTTTCTTTCAATGACAAAGGCCCCTTCTACGAAATTTATGTCGGAATGACATACGATGTTAATGCCGTCCCCGGCTTGCCATCCAGTTCCACCTGGACGGCCTTTGATCTTTCCGGAATACCTCTTAACAATTCCAACACGCAGCTTCCATGGCACACGGTAACACCAATCATCGATCCCGATGCGCTTTCCGTGCAGTTCTATGGAGCCGAAGGCAACATTACCGATATTCTTACATACCTTGAAAGGAACGGCTGGGTACAGGAATCTCACGAGGATGAAGCCTACGGTTATACCAAGAGCGTGTACTATTTCTCGTTAGACTATTCTGCCATCCCGTTCCTGGAGATTGAGGTAACCAAAAATGCCGAAGGGTTCATTTCCGGCTGGCCGGCTCTTTCGTACATGCAGAAGCACGGCCTGTTCGGCCTGACAGAACCGACGGGAACCAGGGACGTATGGTACCTTATCCTGGACAAAGATGATCCCAGTAATGATGAAGATTCAGACTCATTGACAATCCGGTTCCAGGGAAATCAGGCAACGGAAGCAGCGCTGCTAAATTACTTTAGCAAAGCCACTGGATGGATGGAAGTCGAAGGAGACCCGCCCGATGGTTTTTACTGGTTCAGCAGAGGCCCGGCCTCTTTTGTGGAGTTCAACGCATCTTCCTCAACCGGGACCAGTTTTGAGCTAAAAATCTATATGGACGAGGAATGTATTGTCGGCTGGCCATCAACAGGCGATTTGCAGGAATACGGTATCCCGGGATTTGACACTAAATTTACGCACTTAAACGCATGGCACTATATCGACAACGAAGAAAACCTTGTCATCCAGTTCTTCGGAGGCTCCGCTATTGAGACAGATGTAATGAAGTACTTTGAAGACTACAACTGGGCTACCGAAGGCCGCTCTCCCGAGTACGACACCTGGGGATTCTACCGCAGAACCTACTATGCGTCGTTTGATGATTTGGGAAGGCCCTATTACGAAATTACCGTATCTAAAGTTGTGCCGGAAATTACATTGGGCTGGCCTCCCAACGCCTTGCTGGATCAGTACGAACTTCGCGATATGCACTGGTCGATCATGGGACCTTCGCTAACCGGCAGCCCCAGTGATTATGGTTATTCCATTGAAGATGTATCTGGCGACTTAATTATCAGTATTGATCCTACACAAGCCGTTACTTTCTTAAAGAGTTATTTTGAAAGCAACTGGACCAATGTGACAAATCTGGCCGTTCCGCCGCTTGGGACAGGAATCTATGCCTACGAACGCGGCTTTGTCGATGCACAACTGGATACCAATACTGTTCAGGGCGAACCATACGAAGTATCTTTCTCATGGGCTATCGATCCAAACGACAACAAACTCGGCTGGCCCAACATGGCTACCCGCACTACTTACGGGCTGGATGACCTTGGACAGCCGCCCGGAGCGACAAGCATGTACTACGAAGAGGTACCCGCCGTCACTTCCGGACTCGATCCTTCTTCTGCTGCTATCATCATTAAATTCTTCGGAACACCGGCTACTGAAACGTTCTTAAAGAATTATTTCTCCAAGGCCAACTATTGGGTCGACTATACCGACTATGAAGCTACACCCCCGCCCGATACTTTTGATTATGGCCGGAACATCGCTTATGTGTCATATGATCCTTCAGGCAGCCCGTACTTTGAAATTTACTCATCCATTAACGACGAAGTCGATGGAACACCCGGCTTTCCCAGCGCGACTGTACTGACAAATTACGGATTGCAAGGCTTTGTCCAACCGGTAGGAGCGGCGTACATGGCTTACGAAATGGTAAGCGCAAATCCCTCTGCCGATCCACCTATACCGCAGCCTTATCTCCGAATAATGTTCTACGGTACAGAAGCTACCAAGTCTGCGGTAAGGGCATATTTCGCAAACAATTTCTTTACTCCCGATATCGAAAACACAGATTTTGTTGAAGAAACTTTTTTTGCGTACTCCCGCAGCCTATACTGGGTGTATTTTGACGCTTCCGAAGATCCGTATTTCGAAATTAACGCATACCAGACAGTTACCGGCGGCACTTCTGGTTGGCCTTCGACAACGCTGTTGGATGCATACGGACTGCAATCAATACCGGCATTGTCCGGTACTAACAGCGGAGCGACAACCTTCTGGCATATAGAAGAAATAGCAACCGATCCGGAAGAAAGCGACACGCTTACCATTACATTTGAGCGCAACGGAACATCAATGACTGCGGAAAACAACATGCGGAGTTATTTCAACGGCAACGGCTGGACCAAAGATTTAGATTATTCCTCAAACACAGATACGACAGAAACCCTTGCCTATAGCAGAGGTATCGCCTGGTTAACTTTTGCTATTGAAGGTGATAACTTTACCATTACCGTCTACCGGACCAGAAAAGCCACCGCCGGCTGGCCTAGCAACGCCAACACTAGCACTAACACCGGGGTATTCGCCTCTTACGGTATGTACAACTTCGTCGCCCTGCCGACCTCGGGTGTATCAGGACCGCGGTACGATGCCGGCGAATACGAGCTGAGCGTCGAATTCTACTCGACGGCCACCACATTTGAAACAACGATCCGCAATCATTTTTCTACAGCTAACCGCTGGGTTACGGAAACCAGCCCCGGACCCGGCATATACGAATACTCCAGAGGATATAATTATGTGACATTCGACACATCTGCCAGGCCCTATTACGAACTGATCATCAGCATCGACGAAGAGACCAAAGACGGCTGGCCTTCACCCGCGCTGCTGGCGGAATACGGGCTTACCGGATTTAACGCGCTGCCGACCACTACCCATTTCGGCCGGAGGTACATTGTCGATGAAGACGTTCTGACCATCTGGTTCTATGGGGCCAACACCCTCCAAACAGGCACCGGCGCAGGCACCGTGCGGAATTACTTTAACGCTACCAGCAATGGGTGGACCAACATGACCACCGCAACAAGCAGCGTCTTCTCGTCTACGCTCGGTCCATACTCGGCGACCTTTGATTATTCCAAAACCCCACTGTTTGAACTGTCTATTGATAAAGGCATGGAGGGAACACCAGGCTGGCCTTCAGCAAGCGACTTAACCAAATATGGGTTGGATGGGTTTACCCTGCCAGCAGGGACAACGACATCATGGCTAATTGAAGATAACACCCTTGTTATTACCATCAACAGGGGGACAGCCGCACAGACCACCGTGGCGAATTACCTGTCGAATAACACGTCTACCGGCTATTTCAGAACAGCATTGGGCTGGGGGAACAGAACCGGATCTGGCAGCACCTATACATACCCTAAGGGCGACTACATTGAAGCCGTTGTTACCAGCACCGATCCGTATTATACCATCGAAGCCACGACATATCTGGAGGGCGGAAACAGCGGATGGCCGGGATCCTCTACGCTGACAACGTACCGCGTACCAACCCTGAACACGGCTTTACCAACGGCGCAGAATATTCAATGGGTAATTACTGGTTCGGGCAACTCCGCCGAGCTTGCCATCACGTTCTACATACCCAGCGGCGGTTTGGCTGCCGTACAGAGCGCTTTAGCAGCCAACAATTGGCTCAGAGAAGGAACGGGGACCGCTCCGTACACCTATGGGCAGGATACCAGCACGGGATGGCTGGAACTGACCGATAAAAGCCCGTACTTTGAGCTGGCGATTTCGTTGCAGTAGTATTGTAAGATAAGGTGAGGAATGGCGTCATGAAGAAAAAGTATTTTCCCGTGTTTCTGGCATGTGTCTGTATATTGGCGGGGTGCTACAACTCTCCCAATTACTATGTCAACCCCGCCTATTCGCTTGGAAATTTCTTTATTGACGAATACTATGCCAGGCGCGAAAACCTGGTCGGATACCAGGACTATGCGGGGCTGGTCGCAAAGGTAACGCCCGCCAATGGTTCAAACTGGATCGACTACTCCAGGGCGATTTGCTGGGACTGGGACATGAAGACGACGGGCTACCACGAGGTGACTGTCACCATGTCGGTAATGATGGAACGGCCAAACACCAACCGCGCCGTTATCTCCGCCTACCGGCCGCCGCGCGCCAGGCGGAGTCCCACGGAAATCAACCGAAGCGGCCCCGCCAATATCGGCTGGACGGTGCAAAACGGCGAAGATGTGTACGAACAGTTCGGCGGCAAGGCAAGGGCGGTGCCGGAGGGAAGATGGGTAGACCTTACCTTTTCGGGTGTAGTGGACATTCCCGACGGCGGACCGGGGCAGGTGTACATTGACGGCAACAGCGATCATCAAGGGCTTATCAACGCATCGCTGTACATACGGAATTTCAAGGCGTCGATAAAACAAACCGACCGGGAAATGTACGCCCTGGCGTTTAACGGCGGCCCTTCTTATGCCACCCACGCAATAATCGACAAACTCGAAGAGCTGGGAGTAAAGGCTACGTTCTTTCTCGTGGGGATGAACATTGACGGGCGCAACCCAAAGCTGGACAGGTACCTTACGCCGGAAGAACGGGAAGAAGCAATACAGGACAGAAAGGACGCGATTAAAAGGATTTTGGAAGAAGGCCACGAAATCGGCAACCTGTCGTATTCGCATAACTATCTTGGCGGCGGACGGCTTAACGGAACCGACGGCATCGATACCCACATGAGGCCGGCGGACATTCCCGTTCTTTTGGGATACTCGGTGTTCCGCTACCCGTTAGGCGAAGATGTAATCCGCGCCGAAATTGAAGATACGCAGGCAGCCATTCAGAAGGCCGTTTACGGAGACGATGCAAACCATCCGAGGGTTTCCCGGTATTTCAGGCTGCCCTTTGGAGTCGATCCGGACTATGCGGTAAACGCAAGAACAGCCGCAGCCAACCTTGGCCTGCCGGTCATTTCCGTGCGTTCCGCCAACGGCGATCCCGGAAAAAAAGCCGAAGAAATTATCGAAGCTATCATGGCGGAAAGCAAGCCCTGGGGTATCAGCAGCTTTGATGAATCGGAGGAAGATACCACATACCTTGACGTGCTGGACATTATTGTCCCGCGCCTTAGATCCGCCGGCTATGAATTTATTACCATCGGCAAGATGGCAGAAAAACGCGGAAGGAGCCTTAAGCCCGGCGCCGCCTACAGCAATTTTTCCCCGGATTTTGACTAATTTTTCCGCAGCAGATCCATCGGCTTGAGCTTGCCAGCACGGCGGGCGGGGATCCACGAGGCGAGTACCGAGCACAGAATCGTAAAACAGCCGATAAGGAAAACGCCTGACCAGTCGATGATTATCGGGATGGTCTCAAGGTAAAAGCCTGGATCGAGAATCTTTACCTCAGAACCGCCGCCCAGGCTGGAGAAAAAACTCAGCGCTTTTTCCAGCGAATGGACCACCGGGTTGATGCAGCTTCCCAACAGCAGTCCCAGGCTTATTCCGATAATCGCGCCGCAAAGCCCGGTAAGAAAGCTCCCCCAAATAAAAACGCCGGTAATGCCCTTCGCGCTTGCCCCGGTTACCTTTAACACGGCAATGTCCCGCTGACGTTCTATTACCAGCATTGTCGTAGCCGAAGAAACATTTACCGCAGCGACAATGACGATCAGCGCCATAATAAAAATCAGCAGTTGGCGGGTGCTTTGGTATGAACTGTACTGGGAACGCATCAGTTCCTTCCAGGTGTAGACGCTGTAGCCCGAACCAAGCTCCGTATATAAAGTCCATATCATGTCGTCGAGTTTTTTATACGGATTGTGTATTTTGACGATAAGGCTGGATGCCGATTCCTGCGATAGAATGTTCTGCCCTGCCTCGTCGGTAATGATGCACCAGAGCGCGTCAAGCTCGTGGTATCCCGATGAAACAATTCCGGAAACGGTAAAGGCCGTTACGCGGGGCAGGTTCATTCCGTGGGAGCTGGATCGGATTGTCATGAGCCGCACCGTGTCCCCTACTTCCGCCCCAATGGACGCGGCAAGGCTTTCGCCCAGCATCATTTCGTTGTCAGAACGCAGCCGCGCTTCCCCCCCGATAATTTCCAGGTATTGCAGGCTGCCAGGATCTTCCCAGAACGAGGGTTCAATGGCGCGGACGCTCGCCCCGGTTCTGCCTTTTTTGCCGACCAGCACCCCCATACTGCGCCGTTCTGACCACACTCCCCTTACGCCGTCCATCTCCTGTATCTGCTCGACAAGGTATTCCAGCCCCAGCGAATCGATAAAGCTGAACACCTGCAAATGGCCGGTTCCCAGTTCCAGGTAGCGGTCGATAATCCCCCGTATCATGCCGTCGGAGACGATTAAAGTAACGATGATGGGGACAAGGCTGACGGCGATTCCGGCTGCCGCGCCGCGCAGGTAGCGCCCTCCTTCGCGGGCGCGCCCTAAAAGGTATCGAATGGCGATGAAAAATCCTGATCGGGCTTTCATTGGTTAATACCTGCGCCTTCTTTTGAAATTAACAGGCCGTTTTCGATGGTGTACCGGCTTGAGGCGCGGGCGGCGAGCTTTTCATCATGGGTAACGACCAGCAGGGTCTTTCCCCATTTTTCCGCGCCGGCATAGAGCAGTTCGGTAATCCGGGCGCTGTTATCCGGATCGAGATTTCCCGTCGGCTCGTCGGCGAGGATCAGATCGGGATCATTCACCATCGAGCGGGCGACTGCCACACGCTGGCGTTCCCCGCCAGAAAGCTGCGACGGATAGTGCCCGGCGCGGTCGATAAGGTCTACATCCGCCAACAGCGCCCGCGCTCGCTCCAGCGATTGCTTTTTTTTCATGCCGGCAATGTAGGCGGGCAGCATTACATTTTCCAGCGCGGTAAAGTCTTTAAGCAGATAGTGAAACTGAAAAATAAAACCAACCTTTCTGCTGCGGTATTCCGAAAGCGCCTTTTCCGGCAGGGCGGTAATTTCTTCGCCGCCGACAAAAGCGCTGCCGCCGTCGCTGCGGTCCAGGCCTCCCAATATATTCAGCAGGGTGCTCTTTCCGCTGCCCGATCTTCCGCTTATCGCCGCCGAAAGCCCGGTGCCGATTTCAAAACTTATTCCCCGCAGAATATGCAGCGATTCCTCTCCCGAGACAAAGCTCTTTACAATGCCTTTTGCACTGACCATGTTACTCATAACGTAAAACCTCCGCCGGACGTATGCGGGAAACCCTGCGCGACGCGAACCATGCCGCCATCAGCGCGGATAAAAAACCAAACAGAAAAATAATTACCGCTTCGCGGGGAATTATCCGCGACGGTATTTCCTTGATGTAAAACACCGCGGGGGAGAAGAAGGAAAAATCTCCCAGATAGCCGCCTTCGAACAGACCGGCGACAGCATTGATAATATCGATAAAAAAATTAACGATGCTTTCGACAATGGTAAAAAACAGGGAGATGTTCGAGGCGACAAGCAGCCCCAGAACAAGGCCGGATGCCGCGCCGGTAAAGCCGACAATGGCGCCGTCGCAGACAAAGACCAGGCGCACAGCCCGCTCTCCGCCGCCAACCGCCCGCAAAAGGCCGATTTCCTCGCTATGCTCCAGCACCGCCCGCCGCTGCCCCTGGTATATGTTAAGCCCGACAACGATAAAGATAAGCCCAACCAGCAGAAACATGAAAAGCTTTTCCGTACGCAGCGCGCCGAAAAATGAACGGTTGTAATCGCGCCAGCTTGAAAGTACCGCATCCTTTAGACCCGGATTTTCCGCAAGTTTTTTACCGGCAAGTTCCTGCGCCTGCCTGTCGTGGAAACGGTTTTTTATTTTTACGCCCAGAACCGGGTCTGTATCGGTAAAAGCCTGCGCGCTGTCTATGCTGATAAAAGCCCAGCCGGTGTCACATTCGTAATAGCCGGTGCGGAAAATCCCCGTTACGGTAAAGACCTTCATGCCGCTATTCTCTTGCTGATCATCGTCAGCGGCGGCAAAAATGGACGGAATCGAATACAGGGTTATCTCTTCACCGGCTTTAACCCCAAGGCGGCGGGCCAGCTCCGATCCCAGCAGTATCGACTGTCCGTCCGCGATGCTGAAAGTGCC
>Ga0082212_10006466_pt1 | contig 15743 bp, 14 predicted proteins | sample TergutNt197P3_FD_71548 | JGI IMG/M metagenome (GOLD analysis project Ga0082212, IMG submission 71548) | Neocapritermes taracua P3 segment gut microbial communities from Petit-Saut dam, French Guiana - Nt197 P3 | ecosystem: Host-associated > Arthropoda: Insects > Digestive system > Gut ...
TGCCGTCTGGAATGGTCGGATACACTTGGAACAAATCGTCAAGATACGATTTTTGGTTGGCGTATTCGATACTTAACGCTGTCCACGGATTCATTGCGGTATCGCAGAAAAAGACAGTACCTGAAAGCCATTCTATCTTTATGCGAGGAAAAGTCAACGGGATTCGCACGACGGATGACCGTAAGGGTTACGTACCGATGGCACATCATCTTCCACGGGAGTCCGATCCTGATAAGGTGCTGGATTTCGTGTTGCGGGTGCTGGAATGATTTCGCCGGTTGCCAAAAATGATGAAAAATGGTACAATGATTCTGCATGGGGTATAAAATGTTTTGATCGCTCTTCTATGGACTGGACAGAACACATATCGAGTAACGCCGACATTTGTCACGGAAAACCTTGCATTCGCGGCACACGAGTCATGGTGTCCGTGATTTTGGATAATCTTGCGGACAATGTCGATGAAGAAATGATCCTCGCAAACTATCCTTCGCTAAAACAAGAGGACATTCGGGCGGCTATTGGCTACGCCGCCGAACTGGCGCGGGAGCGATTCGTTTCTTTCAAAACGGGATGAGCGACTATGAAATTCAAACTCGACGAAAATATGCCGACATCGGCGGGGACGTTGTTACGGCAACAAGGGCATGATTTGCACACGGTATTCGATGAAGAACTCAACGGAGAGGTTGACAAAAAGATTGCAGAAAGGTGCCGCGAGGAGAATCGTATCCTCATCACGTTGGATACGGACTTTGCGGACATTCGGAATTATCCGCCCAAAGATTACGCTGGTGTCGTTTTACTTCGTCCTCATCGCCAATCGGAACCGCAGATTCTAAAAATGCTTGGAACTGTTCTTCCTGTATTTCAAACGGAGCCGATTCACGGATTTCTTTGGATCGTTGAACCGACGGGCATACGAATCCGTTGATGATTTTGCACATCGTCTTTCGCGGGAGTCTGATCCTGATAAGGTGCTGGATTTCGTGCTAAAAGTGTTGTCGGAGCCGGAAGCGTGAGATTGCGAAAAAACCTATTGACGGTTCGGCAAATTGCCGATATAATTATGTACGTTGGATTGATCACCGACACAATTATTGCCCGTCGAACTTGTCGCAAGACCCTCGGCGGTTTTTTTGTACCCGCAATGAATGAACCACAAGAAAAACGAGTCGTCGCCTTTGTCGATGGGCAAAACCTCTTCAACGCTGCAAAAATGGCGTTCGGGTATCTGTTCATTGCGGTTTTGGCAATCGTAACGTCTGTTTCGTGCGGTTGCCAAAGAGAGACCAGTGCCGGAATAGAAGTAAACATACCGGAAGGTGAAGAATTAGAACAATTATTGAGTCAGGCGAACGATGAAGGCGTGCCGATATGGGAAAAAACGTTGACAACAATACTGAAAACATCATCCATCCAGCAACATTCACAAGGAGACGAAGTATCTTTTAGTTTTTCTGGGGATTATGCAAAAATTACCGGGTCGAATTCTGTCGTATGGAAATCTCCGCGTCCAACATCCAATAAGCCCGGTATCACTTGGATACTTACTGACAATTTTACCATTGAGGCAAGGCGAAGTGATGAGAATAACATCGTAGAATACCGACTATTTCGTAATGGGGACATTCAGATTGAGTGGACAACAGATTTGGAATACATTGTTGTAAGGCTACAAGAAATTCATGTCGAAAATGTCGAGAATATGTTTTTCTGACAGAATAGCAACTCTGTGAATGCGGCGTACCGGCTAAATATCCGGTCGCTCCCGGCTTGCATTGCTGTCCACAATTTTACACGATTTTCTGCAAGAGTTCCTCTGGTGTCAAGGCAGGAATAGGGGCATTTTGGAAGTCGCGAATGTTTCGAGTAACAATCATATCGATTCCGGCAAACTGGGCAGCAACCGCTTGTACAGCATCTTCAAAGTCGGTCATCCCGGAATCCAGAGCGGCGAGTAACGTCATTTTATCAATAGCATGAATCTCGATTTCCTTCATGTGTAACAAATCCCGAACGCATTGGAAGGCGTTGTTTTTTCCCAAATGTTTTCGAACGTGATAAAAAATGTTGATGACGATTGTTGCCGTAATATGTCCATAAAAACATTTTCGACCCAGCAGTGCCATTACTGCCTTGGATGGTCGGTTATGCGGCTCCCGGTCAAGAAAAATGTCCAACATCACGTCGGTGTCGATAAGCACGTTGGGTATCATTTGTATTTTTCAAGGAGATAGTTGATTCGATCCTCTTTCATTGCTTCGACACTTTCAATGTCGCAATTTTTGAGAATCCCAGTGTATTTTCGGAGAAAATCGTCAACGGAGATTTCTACGTCCTTCGTTTTCGCCGATTCTTTTGCGACGACGACATTCAGCGGTTCGCCACGCAGTGCTTCGGGCAGAGCAATCGTCAACGTTGCATCACTACTCGCGGGGAAATGAAATTGGTAAGTCGTCATAAACTCTCTTCGATTCTTAAATTCTTTTTTGAGTGTAACATCGAATGAGGAAAAATGCAAGTCCCACGTTATGTCCCGATGGCACATCGGTTGTCGCGGGAGTCCGATCCCGATGCGGTGCTGGATTTCGTGCTGAAAGTGTTGAAATGATTTAACCGGTACTCCGCGCCCATTGCGTTAACTTTGCGTCCTCTGCGGTAAAATATAGCCGCAAAGGACGCAGATCACTCGCAATCTTACCTTTTCTCTTGCGACATAACAATCATGGTAACCGTTCACGGACAGTGAACGTTTGTCAGGAAAAATCCTGACGATTTTGGACATGCCGTGTGCTATACTTCGCATCGAAAATTGAAATTCGGAAAGCAGAGAGCCGCCGACTATGTCGGCGCAACTCTCGAAACGGCATGGACTAGGGACAGCCCCTTGTGCCTTGTAAATTGTTGGGGGCTAGGCATCGGGTCGGGTTTTGTGCGTTGTACCTCCGATGTTCTGAAAACAATAATTGGGTGCGGCAACAAGGGCACCAAGAATTCATGAAGAGAGAATAAACCGTTGGTTTCCGCACTGCCCCACTTGTTTTTTTGATTGTACAGAACATAATCAGTGTATGACTACACCATTACTCACGTTCAAGGTACTGTGTTCCGCCTGCTACGGAGAAGAAATTTGGCGGTACGAACGAATCGTCCGAACTCTGACCGCCGCCGGTGAACTACCGCCGGGCAACGAATCAAACATCGAATTCATTGCCGAACAGTTTATCGCCCACAGCAAACACATGCTCTGCGCCGGTTGCGGAAAAACCGGCTTAATAACCGTTTTCCGGGTTAATTCCTAAACGCGTCGGGAACGAACCGCCGCTATTCAAAGAAAAAATAAGTGTTGATCCGACTTCGAAATGCGGAGTTTTGAACATGAGTCAATGTCTGGTGTTTGCCGCCGTTGTAATGTGTAACATCGATGTTTTCAAATTGAGCTCGATAAATCGGGTCAATGTTTTGCATCGGCAAACCTTTCAAACCCAGTGCCGCTGGTCGGAATCGCAATCCGTAAACCGCCGGATAAAACCGCAATACAAAATCACTGGGACTGTACGTCACCATGATCTTTTCTGCAACTTGCGGCACATTTCCATGCTGCCCTCCTTTGGCAAACTTATCCCAATCGGCAGCAGCACCCGAAAGAACGAGATGTAAACGCAGTCCTTCCGGTCGCTGTTCACTCTTTCGTAATGTTTCCGCTGCACCGCACAGAATTCGATTGCCGAGACTGAAACCAAAGAGACACGTTTTACTCTGCGGCTTCAATTTTTGGAGGAACAGTGCCAAGTAGTCCCCCGTGTTGTCGGCAATCGGCAAACGCTTCCGAATATCGATGCGGTAGGCATCGCCGGTTCGATCCGAATACCAATCCCAAAAAACGATGCGGCATGGCTTGTTCGGGTCAAAATTCCGCACAATACTAAAACCGGTCTGCGTCATCTCCCGGGTGGTCAGCGTGAAACCGAGGGCGAAAAGAATGACGGGGACATCGGCTTGCTGCGTGTCGAAAAAAGTTTCCTCATCGGAAATCTGCCACCGGTTATTATTCCATCGGTAGTATTGCAGTTTGGAAACGTTCTGCTCATCGGCACGAAGTCTGGCAACGGGTCGGGAATCGATTCGCCATACATCCTGACATTCGCTCGGCACCGCCGCTACAGTCTGCGTTTTCAGCAGAACGAGCAACAAAGAAACGGATAAAAATAGATGGACATGTAATTTTGGCATGAAAGTTTCTCAAAGTCGCTTAGAAAAACAATCGTTGATGTAGTGTACTTGGTAAAATGCGAAAGTCAAATAAAAAAGGGGAAAAATTCCGAAAATTCCGAATATAAGGGATCACATCCTCACGACCGTTTCCGGCGAGAGTTGCCGAATGATACGCTTCTGTTCCAATACCGCAAGAGCCGCCAAAACCTGCTGCGGTTCCAAACCTGTTACCGAGACAATCGACTCCAATGACGTTTCCACCGCACCGACATGCTGCAAAACGCGATGTTCCACGTCATTGAGCGACACTTCGTTCGGATGACGCATCGGCATTTCCAGTCCTGGCAATAATACCGATTGCCGCATCGGTCCCAACACGTTGAGAATGTCGTCCGCCGACTCCGTAATGTACGCTCCGTCTCGAATCAACTGATTGCAGCCGCCGGATGCCGACGATTCAATCGAACCCGGAACGGCAAAGATGTCTCGACCCTGTTCTCCCGCAAGCCGAGCGGAAATCATTGCCCCGCTCCGCAACGGTGCTTCGACCACCAACACGCCGAGCGACAAACCGCTGACGATGCGATTGCGTTGCGGAAACGTCCACTTTGCCGAAGGATGAAGCGGCGGATATTCGCTCATCACACAACCGCCCGACTCGACGATTTTTCCGGCAAGTGGCTCATGTTCCGACGGATAAAGCCGGTGCAGTCCGCTTCCCAGTACCGCAACGGTTCGACCGCCGCTCTTCAATGCCGCTCGATGAGCAATGCCGTCAATGCCGAGTGCCAAACCGCTGATAATCGTGAAACCGTGTTGCACGAGTGCCGATGTCAATCGCTCCGTTTGCCGCTCGCCGTATCGAGTGCAGCGGCGTGTGCCGATGACGGCAATCGAAAAAACGTCGGAAGGCAACAACGTGCCTTTGACGTACAAAATCGGCGGCGGGTCAACAATCGTGCGGAGTTGCTTCGGATACCGCTCATCCGATAGCGGAAGAATGTCGATTTGATCCTGTTCGCAGAGTTCAACGATCTGCGTTGGATCGAGTCGATTTCGAGCGGTGGTCAGTTGACCGAGCGCATCGGGTTTCAAAAATTCGAAGCAGCTCAAATCGCTTCGGGAAGCATCAAGAATTGCCGTTGCGTTACCGAAAGTTTCCAGCAACCGTTGATATGTTCGTGCTCCGATGCCTTCGACCATCGAAAGCAGCACGTCATCCAAAATTGCCGGTCGGGTTTTCATCGGTTCGTCTCATCCCAATATCCGTTCGATTTTTTGCACTGCTTCGGCAATCGCAACATCCTCGCCAATTTGCTGGTCAATTTTTCGCTGCGCCGAAATGACCGAACTGTGCTTAATGCCGAAGTACAGCCCGATCTCGGAGAGAGCTGACCGGGTGTACTTTCGGGCAAGCCACATCGCTAACATTCGCGGAGCCGCAATCTGTTTGACGCGACTCTTCGAACGCAATGTCTCTTCGGAAATACCAAACGTTTCGCAAACGACTTTTCCAATGTCCGGCAAGCGAACGTCCCGACGATTCAAGCGGAGCAAATCGCCGAGTGCTTCTTCCGCTATTGCGAGGGTAATCGGCTTGCCGTTCGTCAAGTGAACCATGTGGAGTCGATTCAACGCTCCCGAAATCTGCCGGGCATGAACACCAAATCGGGAAGCGATCAATCGGCATACATCTGCATCCATCGGCAACTCTCGCTGTCGAACCATGTCTTCACAAATCCGCAGTGCCAGTTCTCGTTCCGGCAGTTCGATAGCACACACGACTCCCGATTCCAATCGGCAGAGCAATTCGTTCCGTAGCGGCAATTCTTTCAGTGGACGATCTCCTGTAAAAACGAGTTGCACGTTCTGATTTTTCAACATGTCGAAGACTTGCAAGAATTCTGTCTGCGTCGATTCCGCTCTGGCAAAGAATTGAATATCGTCAATCAAGAGATGGGAAATGCCTTTGAATCGGCTCCGAAAAGTTTGATTTCGGTCTCGTGTCGAACCGGAGCGGATTGATTCAACGAAAGAAGAGAGAAATTGTTCCGCCGTCATATACATCGGCAAGCGGCGGGAGGAAGATTTTCGGATTGCCGACCAGATTCCTTCGAGGAGATGCGTTTTGCCGACGCTGGTGGGACCGGAAATGTAAATCGGATTGACCATCCCCGGTGATTGAATGACCAAGTCGGCAACTCCGCATGCATCTCTGTTCGAGAGTCCTCGGAGAAATGTTTCCAGCGAGGCAAATCGGCGACCGGTTTTTTCTTTGTTCTCTTGTTCCGGTTTTTTGAATAACGATTTAATCGGCGATGTGTTCGACTCTTGGATAGGCTTGGGAATGGACGGCTCGACGGTTGGCTTTTTTGGTTCGGCTTTCTGTACCGGTTTGACAAGAAATTCGATGGGTAAGTTTTTGCCGCAAACGGTCAGCACGGCTTGCTCGATTGCCTTTTGGCAGTGTCGGCGGATCGAACTGATCGCAAAATTATTTCGGACGTAAAACGTGACCTTTTCCTCGTTGCTGACGCACTGGGTATCTTGTCCGAACCAGAGATTGAAACGTTGTTCCCCGATGATTTCTGCGATCAACGTTAGAATTGGCGAGGTGGGTCGCTCTTGGGAAACTTTTGTGCGCGCAGGGGAGTAGTCCGTTACTGTAAGCATTGGGGAGGAATAAATAATGGGTTTGAGAGGAAAACAGACTGAAAATCAACTCGGCAGACTCGACACCTCCGCCGCGACAATATAATTTTTTGCCGCGATTCGATTTCCAGCCTCCTTGCCTCTCATATGTATGCGAAGGATTTTACCAACTCTGCACGTAAAGTCAAACCGTCGGCGGTGAAAAACGGGCTGTTAGCAGAGTTACGGAGAGAAATATTGTTGTAAGTCTTTTATTTATGGACGATTTGGAATATCGAATTTCTTCCAACTTTTTTACAAAATTTTTGTCGAAAAAATTGACATGGGGGAAAACTTGTTATCGAATCGACATAAAACGAATGGGGATAGGCTATACTCTAAACAGCAACAAATTACTGCTTTGATTGCGAAGCGTGCTTCGCCCCCTTTATGGTGAAGAATTTTATCACCTTCTGGCATTTCATCGCCTCATTTGCCTCTGGATTACGTTTCGCCAGTTTGTGCCGTCGGTAATTGTACCGTTTTTCTCCAACTGTTTCAATATCACTTCAGCCCGACGCAACGTCGTCAACGACTCCGCATCACTGCCGAGCATCCGTTGAGCGTATGCCATCTGCACCAGAGCATCCAACGCCTCCTCGCGATCCTGATACATCATCGCCGCCGTGTTGAAACGCGATATTGCCTGTTCATACTGTTCCATGTCCATCAACGTCGCACAAATCATAAAATGAACATTGCGAAGCATCAATTTTTCCGCTTGCGTCAGTCCGATTCCTTGTTGCCGATCCGTTAAAATACTTTCCGTCTGCTCCAAATGGGACAACGCTCGACGGCGATGCGTTTGCACGATGGACTCTATCGACCGGCGAATATCCGACGGCGAATTGTCCGAAAGTTCTTCCAACTGCTCTCTCGCCAGTCGTAAAGAAGCACGAGCCAACGTGTGGTTCGCATCCGCCGCTTGAATGGCATCAGGATGGATCTTGAGCGCATCCTCCAAATAGGGAATTGCCGCATCCAAATCTCCCATCGCAAAACTGATTTTTCCGAGTTCAAACATCGAGTCTCGATACGGTGTCGAAGACGGTGCCGCATCGCCAATCAAGTTTAACTGCAACAACGCTCTCGCCCGCTCCCACTCCTTCTGTTCAAAATAGACGTAACTCAACACGAGCCGAATCTGCGGAAGCAAGAAATGCGCCGGAAAATCACCCAACGCTTCTTCCAACACGCGGGCGGATTCTTCCAAATGATCAAGATGCAGATACATTTCGCCCAGACGCAGACTCACTTCGGGACGATGATCGAGTACATTCGCCCTGATGAATTTTTGATATTCGAGCAATGCTCCGCGAAAATCTTTGCCGACTCGATAATTTTCCGCTCCGCGCCACAGCAATTCGGAAAACTCCAACGTATTGGAGACCAACTGCGCCAGTTTTGCAAAAGCGGCACCGGCACCGCGCCATTTCTGTTCGGCTTCTCTTGCGAGTTGGTTTCCTTGCTCTCCGAAAGTGACTTCGGCTTGTGCGTGAAGTGTGGTTGCCCAACTTTCGTAAACTTCCCCCATCAATCGGGTCTGCTCAATGGGCGGCATCACGTCGTTCAGCAATTCCAGCAGTTGAATGGCATCGGCGTAACGTTGTTTTTCCATATCGCTACGTACTTTTGCCGCACATTGTTCGACGATCATCGTTTTCGGCAACCAGTGCGAAGCGTAGTTTTGGTTTTGCCGCAAGTGTTCAAACGTTTGGGCAAACGACCGGAAGGCGGCATCGGAATTTCCCATCGTTCGGTCATATCCGCCGAGCAAGAAATTGGCGGCGGCGGCTTCCGGCGAAGTGGGAAATCCTTCGACCAAACTGCGGAAAAAGTTGTCCGCCTCTCTCGAATCTCCCATTTCCATGTAACAAATCCCTGTGAGCAACCGGGCGGCACGTCCCCAACGATTGGTCGAATCCGCCAAGTTGATGACCGTGTTGAATCGCTTAATCGCATTGTGATAATGTTCGGCGGCAGTCGTCCGATATTCCTTGATTCGTTGCAGAATGGGGTCTTCCGCAAGGGGATCAATCACGATTTCTGTCGGCGGTTCCGGCGGCTCCGGTGCCGCTATAGTATCTTCTCGCGGCAGAATAATGGCTTCGTCGTCTGCCATGTTCTCCGCATATCGGGCGCGCATTTCCGCAAACCGCTGCTGGACTTCCGAAGTATCGTCGAACGTTCCCAGTACCGGCGCAGGCGGATTGTTGAGCAACATGAATTCCCGAAGGGCGGCTGCGTCCATCTGAGCGACCGGTGCCGGTGCGATAGGAGTTTCCGGTGGTGGTCGCACCGGTTCTATCCGCATCGACATCGGGTTGACCGGAGCAGGAGCAACCGGCACATACCGCTGGAGACTGGGATTAGGATCGTTTTCGAGATCAACCGCCAGCCGCATGACTTCGCGGGCTTTGTAAAATTCGATCAAACCTTCGACAAAATTACGCAAGAGGGCAAACCGATCAAAATGTGAAACTTTGGTAAGGACTTCTTCGGCTTCTTTGATGGTTTTCGTTTGCAACACGATCATCGTTTCGAGTAACCGAGACTCATCAATTTCTTCTTCGAGGGCAGTCGGTTCGTTTTGATAGCGTTGCAAATACTGTCGAGAGCGGTCGAGGTCAGGAGAACCTCCTAGAAAGTAAGCGTTTGCCAAATACCAATGGGCATCTTTGGTGTGCGGATAGCCATCTTCGAGAGCAAAACGGAGTGGATCGCGGCATTGTTCGAGTTCGCCGCAGTGGTATAAACTTTTTCCGAGCAGGAACCAACCTTCGGCGGTTCTTTCGGGCATGAAATTATAGATAGCGGACTCTTTGAGGTAATTGGCGGCGGTGCGATAGTAGTCATATTGGTCGGCGAGAGTGACTCGTTCGGCAATGGCACAGAGAGCGGCACCCTGTAAAAACAGGAAGGAGCATCGAATTTCGGGTGTGTTCGGAGAAACGTACCGCAGGGCTTCGTCGGCGAGCAGTTTGGTTTCAGGAAAGTAACCGAGATCGTAAGCGCGGGCAACAGTTTCCAAGGATGGGCGGTTCAGATAACGTACCCAGGAACTGACGAAAAGAAAAAGGAGTGTTCCGAAAATGAGAAACGAGACGACTCCGATGATAATGGCGTAGAGAAGATGGGCTTGTGCCCATTCGATGCAGTCGTCCCGGAAGTCGAGAGTGATGTCGAGATAGACATTTCCGGTCGAAATGCTATCTCCGTCTTCATCGTCTTCGTCGTCGTCCTCCTGTTTTCCCTTTTTTCCGCCGGGACCTGGCGCATCTTCATCGTCGTCCTCCCCCGCTTTTTTGGGATTATAGCGTCGTTTTCGGACTACGGGTACTTCGTCTTCTTCGTCTTCGGCAGGTCGTTTTGCCATTATGGAAACGATAACGATTTTCGGCGAAAGGGTCAAGAGCAATCACGTCACTGCCGGATTGAACGCTAAATCACAATCGCCACTTTCAAACCGCTCATGGCAATGTTCGTTTCCATCGCCTTGACAATTTCGTCCAATTTGAACTTATCGGTAACGAGTTCGGCGACCGGTATCTTCATCGTTTTTGCCCTATCCATAAAACTCATCGTGAGGAGATATTCTTGCGCACTGTACACCCAAGAACCGACGACCGTAATTTCCTTGTTGCAGAAATCGTGATGCGGATTGAAGTTTGCATTGCCGTTATCGACGAAGAATCCGAGTTCGCACAGACCGCCGCCGCGCCGGATGTACTTGAAAACTTCGCTCGCCGCAACGGGATTGCCCGTACATTGGAAAGCAAAATCTACACCGAAACCGCCGGTAATCCTCTGGACTTCGGCAACACGTTTCTCAAGCGTATCGAACGATGTGGCATCGATTACGAAAGCCGCTCCCATCTTTTTCGCCATGTCAAGTCGCTTGGCAACGCTATCCAGTGCGATGATGTTTTCGATACCGAAGGCTTTCAACACGGCAATCTGCAAGAGTCCGATGGGACCGCAACCCTGTACCAGTACGAAAGAACCGAAATTCATGATGTTGGTCGTCTTCGCTCTTTCAAGAGCATGCACCACCACACAGGCAGGTTCGAGCAACATTCGTTCGTCGAGAGTGTACTTGTTCACTTCAAAGAAAGTGGAACCTTTTCGGAGCAAAATATGGTTGGCGAACCAGCCGTTCAGATGAAATTCGTCATCGGGAATCAGTCCGTACACCCCCAAATTGCTGCATAAATTCGGCTTTTCGGGAAACCGGAGGCAGTTGGGGCAATGTCCGCAAACGAGAACGGAGGAAACCACTTTGTCCCCAACCTTGACGGGTTTGCCCTGCGTGTCGGCGGTTACATTTTTGCCAAGGGCGACGATTTCTCCTGTCCCTTCGTGTCCCAGCACGAGCGGAGCAATGCCGAAGGGTTCCCCTTTGAATTCATGCACGTCGGTGCCGCAGATGCCGCAACCTTCTACTTTGACGAGGATTTCGTCTTCTTTCACTTGGGGTAAATCGTATTCGTGGAATTCGATTTGCCGTGCTTTGACCAATGTTGCCGTTTTTGTTTTTGCCATGTGATTGATGATGTTTGCCCGAAACAATGTACGTCCACTCTATCACACGGGACAATTATTGCAAGACTGCACCGATGGTACTACCGCATCGCTTCTTCCACGATTTTCGCTTCCTCAACGGTGTTAATACCGAACGACTCAAAAGCCCGACCATACGGTCGGGCTTGGAAAGAGACGTAAAAACTAACCTACCGTCTTATCAATGGAGACTAATAGCCGATACTCGGTGGATTGGCGGCGAAGAAATCTCTCGGTCCTCGCGTCGTGTACATGCGTTGCGGCATCTCCGGGTATTCATACGTTTTGACATCTCCGAGTACACGACGTATGATCGGAGGACGCGGGAGTGCTTTCGCAAGCCGCTCCACCTGAACCGGTGGCGGCATTGCGTAGGGAACATAAACAATTCGCTCAGGACCACTCACCACTTGATATACCGGCGGATAACCGTAACCTTGCGGATGGTGAACCTGTCCCTGCGGCGGAACGTGTCCTTGCGGAGCGGCATGAACCATCGGCTGTCCCTGCGGCGGAATGTGTCCTTGCGGAGCGGCGTGAGCCATCGGATACCCCGGCGGCGGAACGTGCCCTTGCGGAACAGCATGAGCCATCGGATACCCCGGCGGATAGCCCTGACCTGGCATCGGTTGCATCTGCCGATATCGTTGCGGTGCGAAAAGACCTCCCAACAATCCGTTTGGCGGCGGTCCTGCCGGCATCGGTACAGTTACCGGCACAGGCACTGGTGTCGGTTGCGGTGTTACCACCGGAGCCATCGGCGGTGCAGGAGCGGCTTCGGCAGCCACGTGAGGTTCTGCACGTGCCAATATACCTAACCCAAATCCACTGGGCTTTAATCCATCGGAGCCCTGATTGTTGCCGAAACCATATCCAACGACCGGACAAGGTTGTCCTACTGGATGCCGGTGTCCCGGTATCATACAAGACCAGTATTGTACCGAATGTTGATGCTGTTGTGCTGGCGGCTCGGCTTCTGTCGTCGCTACCGTTTCGTCGGAACCACGATAGATGTTCGGCGAATTGCCGGAGACCGATGCCGACAAAAACAACAATGAGGCGGCAAATGTAGTGGTTATAGCAGATCTAATCATTTTTCTCTCCTGAAAAAGGAGCGATGCATCTCTCCCTTGTTATCGTGTATCGGCAAGAAGTCGGCACGGACGACGTGCCAAAATAGACAAGGGGCGTGTTTTCTGCAACGATGTATCGCTACTTTTAGAACAAGTAACAAAATCGATACAGAAAAGATAAGTATCATAACGATCAAAAAAGAAAAAAACGTTATAACCCGCACATCTTGCATAATCTGTAATGTGGTCAGAGATGTCGTACACGGGTCAAAATTGTTATTTTTGACATGATTCACTGGCTTCCATTCATGGCGAATAAATTATGGTCTGTAGCCGCTCGGAAATTGAAATTTCAGAAATTGATGGTACAATACTTACAATCCGACTCGTTGGAGAATGGCTTTTTGCCCACACGACGACTATCCGATAAATTGACGTGAATGCGAGCGGGACTCGATAGTCGAGTTTCCCCCCAAAAAATTGGACAACACCTCCCCTTATTGACCCCGCAATTTCTATGAAACACGAAACTCAAAAGCCGGTTCCCTTTGAGACGGTTTCTTTTTACGATGCTCATCTCTTGGACTTGCAACGGTTCAAGGAAACACTGGATCATAAAGATATTCCCCTTTTCGGAAGTTTGCCGGAACTATTGCAATCCCTTTGGCAGCACCTCCATTTGGATGTTCGGTTTGTTCGGACTGGCGGAACCTTACCGGAAACAATCGAAGAATCCTTTCGCATCGGCATCAGCGGCGGACAATCGCCGGGACAATTGGTTTTGTTGCCGAGTAAAGATATTCGTAAACCCAAACTGGTCGGTCAGGAGCGGCACCGGTTTTTGACTGCTCTCGCTCAATTTTTTGGCGATGCCTACCGCTGGCAACAAGCCTTGCGACAACACGAAGAAACACAGGCGATCTCCGCTCCTCTTCCGCATATTACCCGACATGGAGAGACGTTGCACCAGTTGCTCAAAGAGAGTGCCAAGTTGGCGGATTTTTGTGCGGCATCTTTGTACATTTTGGATTCGCAACAAAAGATGCTCAAACTTCGCTCGTGCTGGGGGTTACCGGAAGAGCGATTGCTCGATTTGCCGAAGCCGCTTCATGATTCGCTTGCCGATGTGGAAGCCATTTTGGGGCAGATCGTTATTGTCAACGAGGATTATCTTCTGGAAGCGTGGCGGGTGCCGGAAGATTTTCCGATGGCGGTCTGCCTACCAGTGATGTCGCAACAATCCGTTTGGGGAACGTTGTGGCTCTTTTCGGAACAGCGTCGGGAGTGTACAGAGCACGAATTGAATCTGTTGGAATACATTGCAGGGCGATTGGCGACCGAACTGGAAAAATCGGCATTGCACCGGGAATTGGAACGTTGTAAAATTTGATACACTCCGTAAATATCGACGGACCCGCGTCTGCCGCTCTTGCTGTTACATCATCCGCAGCATTCCGCGAACGTAACCAATCGATTCCATCAAACCGGGCAACGGATCGTTCGCATCGGCTTCGTATTCAAAGGAAACGATTCGGTCGTAACCGATTTCCAAAAGTGCTGCCAGATAAGCGGGTAAATCCAGTACGCCGCGTCCGCAAATGCAGGTATTTCCGTCGGGTGCCGCCTTCGTCTCATCTTTGAAATGGACATCGTGAATCCGATCTTTATATTCCTTGATCGACTTGACGACATCGGCACCGATGCGAGCGGTGTGTCCCACATCAATGCAAATGCCGATTCGTTTGTCGAATGCACCGACTTTTTCCATGATCGACTCCGGGGTCGGATAAACATTGTCGCCGGGACCATGATTGTGAATGGCAATGTAAATGCCGGTCTCTTTGACCTTTGCTTCGACGGCGGCGAGCAACTCCGGCTTCGGCGTTGCAATGATCGTGTTCATTCCGGCGGCTTTGGCATAGCGAAAAGCATTATTGATTGCCGCTTCCGTTGGCATGTTGACGACACCGCAACCGTACAGCGTGAGTCCTGCCTTTTTGCATGCTTCGGCGGCGGCGGCGCACTCTGCGTCGGTTGCATCCATTTTTAGATGCATGTCTTTGAAACACATGGCATCGAGACCGGCACGTCGGGCACCGGCAATCGTCTTCGCCTGATCAAAGTTACGGAACGTGTACGAAGCGAGACCGAGTTTGAATTTGGCTTTGGTGTTGCCGAGTGTTTGTCCGATGGCAAAGGAAGATGCGGTTAAAACGGGAACAGCGGCGGCGGTTTGAAAAAAATGTCGACGTGAAATTTTCATGGATTACTCCTATTGTTAGTTTATGTAGAGACTACGCATGAACAATGCACAGAGGATTATATCCTTTTTTCTTTGGGATGTCGAGTCGATGTGAAACGGGTGTGAAACTGTGAAACATGTGAAACGGATGCCTATGTTTCAAGGCTTATTTCTGCGGGGTCTGACGATCTTAAATCGACTGACTCCGCCTTGCTTACGCTTCGGGCTCTGGTACAATAACGCCCATGACAGTTCGTACCCGTTTTGCACCCAGTCCGACCGGTTATCTGCACATCGGCGGAGTCCGTACCGCTTTGTTCTGCTACCTTTTTGCCAAAAAGAATGGTGGTCAATTCATTCTCCGTATTGACGATACTGATCAGCAGCGGAACGTCGAAGACGCATTGCAGCCGATTCTCGACGGGCTCCACTGGCTCGGAATCGACTGGGACGAAGGACCCGAAGTTGGTGGTCCACACGCTCCGTATTACCAATCACAACGGACGGAAAAGTATCAGTTAGCCGTCGAAGAATTGTTGAAACGTGGTTTTGCCTACCGGGATTTTGCCAAAACGGAGGAAATTCAAGCCGAGCGGGATGCGGCGATTGCCGAAAAGAGAACGTTCACGTACAGCCGACGTTGGATGGCAGAGACCGAAGCCGATGCAAAACGCTTTGAAGCGGAAGGGCGCAGCGGCGTGGTGCGGCTCAAAATGCCGAGAGAAGGAAAATTGGTCATTCACGATCTCATTCGCGGCGATGTCGAATTCGGCTGGGCAGACGAACAGGATCACGTCATTCAACGCGCCGACGGTTCGTTCATCTACCATCTTGCCAATGTGGTGGACGATGAGGATTTCGAAATTTCGCATGTCATTCGAGCGGAAGAGCATCTTTCCAACACGCCGCGACAGATTTTTATGATCCAATCGCTCGGCTATCACTTGCCGGAGTATGCT
>Ga0082212_10006467_pt1 | contig 15741 bp, 10 predicted proteins | sample TergutNt197P3_FD_71548 | JGI IMG/M metagenome (GOLD analysis project Ga0082212, IMG submission 71548) | Neocapritermes taracua P3 segment gut microbial communities from Petit-Saut dam, French Guiana - Nt197 P3 | ecosystem: Host-associated > Arthropoda: Insects > Digestive system > Gut ...
GGTTTGTTTGATCGCGGGGTTGGTGAAAATGTTGTTCGTCGTGTCGTATTCGATCAGCTTGCCGAGACAGAAGAACGCCGTTCGGTCGCTGACCCGTGCGGCCTGCTGCATATTGTGCGTGACGATGCAAATCGTGTAGGTTTTGTGAAGCACGCGGATGAGTTCTTCGATTTTGCCTGTGGCGATCGGGTCGAGCGCACTGCACGGTTCGTCCATGAGCAATATTTTCGGAGCCGTGGCCAACGCCCTTGCGATGCAAAGTCGCTGTTGCTGACCACCGGAAAGCGATAATGCTGATTTCATCAGATTGTCTTTAACTTCGTTCCACAACGCTGCCGCGATGAGCGATTGTTCGACGATTTCCTCAAGTTGTACATGGTTTCGGATTCCATGCAAGCGCGGCCCATAAGCCACGTTGTCGTAAATACTCTTGGGAAACGGGTTCGGACGCTGAAAGACCATGCCAACGGTGCGCCGCAGTTGCACCAGATTGATCCGCGGATCGTGGATATCCACCCCCTCGACGCGGAGTTGTCCTTCGGTTCGCACACCGGGAATCAGGTCATTCATGCGGTTAATACTGCGCAGAAACGTGCTTTTCCCGCAACCGCTCGGCCCGATGATGGCCGTCACCGTATTGCTCATGATTTCCATGGTGATTTTTTCGACGCCGGTTTTTTTGCCATAATAAAGCGTGAAATCCTGCGACGTGACGATGGGGAGCGACGGCTTTGGGATGATGTCCGAGTGGATATCCGGCGCGGTCGTGGAAACTCTCTTGATAATAAAATGCGGCTCGCCTGCTTCAAGTGATGATTCCGGCATGGCTTCACGTTCTTGTGTTCGTGTTGTTGTCATAATGATTGACTATATGGATAATATCATATCCGTCGTGGTTATCAATGACCTCTGAGTTTCCCGGCGATACGTCCGCGAATGAAGATTGCCGTGAGGTTTAAAATCAACACGACGAGGATCAGCGTTGCGACGAGGCCGAATTGGTTGTAGGGTACCATGTCGGCGAGGCGGTCGCCGACGGCGATGTCATACGCGGAGTAGGACAACACCGGCGTCGGTTGCATGAGCGGATTGCTTGTCAACACCAAACTGCCCGTGGCAACCGTACAGGTGAACAGCAACGGTGCCGTTTCGCCGGCGGCGCGACTCATGGCCAAAATCGTTCCGGTGAGGATGCCCGGCATGGCCGAGGGAAGCGTCACGGTGAAAAAGCATCGTGCAGGACTCGCGCCGAGACCGAGCGATGCTTCGCGGAAGGTGTTCGGCACGGCGCGAATCGCTTCTTCGCTTGCCCGAATGACCACCGGTAATACGAGCAGTGCCAGCGTCAGCGAACCGGCCATGATGCAAGGTTTTCCGGTCACGTATTGCACGAGAATCGCCAGCCCGAACAGGCCGAACACGATGCTCGGCACGCCGGCCAGCGTGTTGATGCTGAGGCGAATGACGCGCGTCGCCCAGTTGTCTTTCGCCGCTTCGACGAGATAAGCCGCCGTCGCAACGCCGATTGGTAACGCAATGACAATCGCACACAAAGTCACGAGCAACGTTCCGAGGAGTTCGGCTCCCACGCCGCCGAGAAAGTGTCCCGGCATGGCCGGATCGAAAAAGTAACCCCAATACACCGTCCAGCACGGGTTCATCATGGCCGGGAGTTTTTCGTTGATCGTGTCGAGCATTGTGCGCAGTTCTGCGAAGGCTTCATCAGGCAAAAACTCACTGCGAAACAACTCGCGACGGTCGATTTCCGTTTGCAAATTGGGCAACACGCTCCCATCGTCCGCGAATTGCGATTGCCAAACGACGGTCCGTTGCAACTGCCGATTGTACTGTTGCGTCATGTACCAATGCGTCGTTCCGAAACGGATTTCCGGCGGCAGATGGTCGATGCCTTCGCGTTGTTCCGGCCCCAAAAGGGCACCGTTGCCGTCTGCACCGGTGATGCGATTGCGCAACTCGCGGAACGCATCGCCGAACGTTTGATCGGGATCAGCTTGCGTCGGCGTGTCCCGCAACGACAAATCCGCATCTTTGGCCGACTCGTAATACTGCACCGCCAATTCGATTATCAAGCGTGTCGATGTTTGCGTCAGATCGATTTCCTCTGCCGCTTCCGTGATTCGCTCGTACTGCCGGGCTAAATCATCGGCGTTCTCCGCTTCGCACATCGCCGTAAAATACCGCACCAAACGCTTTGAAACCCGGTCGTATTCCTTGAGTTCCTCTTCGATGGCGTCATATTGCTCTTGCCGTTCGGCCTTGTCCGGCGAGTCATCCATCAATTCAATTTCATATTGCAACTTGTGCAACCGGTTTTCATTTTGCTCGCGCGCGGCACGATCCCATTTGGCCACCTTGTCGAGACAGGGTTCGGGCGCGAGCCAGGCAAAACGATTAAGCGTTTCGTAAACCGGTTTACGCGCCGCCATGCAATCGGCAAATTCGGCGGCCACTTTGTCGCTATCGCCACGATTAAATTGCTGCGAAAGGAACAGCCGGTGTTCGACCGTTTCGCGGAAGAGGAAAGCTTCGCGTCCCTGGCCGAGCAGCGAACCCAGCACGACCACAAGCACAAGGCCGAGAAACAGCACCGCGAGAAAACTCGCACCGGTAAAGCAGGTATTGGCCGTCAATCGCAAACGCTGATGATTGGTTTCGCCGATGCGGGTGACGAATCGCTGCATGACGAACTCGCCGCCTTGACCGATCAACCGAAATGGCCATGCGATGACACGGCGAATCTTGCGTTTGAGATTTCGCGCAGAGAACAGATCATTCTTTTTTACCACGAAGAGCACGAAGATACACGAAGAGATTTTTAAATCGATTCTTCGTGATCCTTCGTGAACTTCGTGGTGAATTCCTCTGCGTCCTTTGCGTTCTCTGCGAGAAACATTGCCCAAATCGACTTGCCCCATGCCCGATTTAAAACTGCTGGAAAGATATTCAGTCAGCATGTTCAGCACGAAAGTAAACAGCAACAGCACAAATCCGACGGCAAACAAAGCACTGCGATGAATCGAATCGGCGGAGGTTTCGCCCATGTCGCCGGCGATGGTTGCGGTCATGGTTCGGACTGCTTCGCCGAAACTGCCGATGACGGCACTCACGTCATACCAGGGAGTCGGAAAATTCGACGCATTGCCGGCGGCCATCCAAACGACCATCGTTTCGCCGACGGCGCGCATCGTGCCGAGCACAATGGCCGTGAGAATTCCACCGTGCGCGGCGGGGGTCACGACCTTGAGCAGGGTTTCCATGCGTGTTGCACCGAGTGCGTAAGACGCTTCGCGGAGTTCACGGCCCAGCGAAGTGAGCGCGTCTTCGGCCACGCTGACAATAGTGGGAATCGCCATGATCGCGAGAATCAGCGACGCATTGAGTGCGTTCGTGCCCGACGGAAAGCCGAAAGTCTCCTGCAACCAGGGTGCAACAACCTTGATCGCAAAGAAGCCAAAGGCCACCGACGGAATCGCGGCCAGCAGTTCCATGACCGGTTTGATCCACTGGCGAATGGCGAAGGGCACCATGTCGCTCAAGACCAGTGCCGTGGCCAGGCTGATCGGTATGGCGATGAGCATCGCACCCACCGTAACGATCACGGAACCGTAAAGCATCGACAACATGCCGAATTCCGGGTCGGCACGTTCCGGGTGCCATGCGGAGGACGTGAACATTTCACCCAGCCGCGAGCAGATATTCTGAAAGACCGTGTTTTCCGCACTTTCTGCAACGACCTGCGGCGTCGCATCACCGCCGGTGGTCGTGAAGAAGAGCAGGCTTTTCCAGAGGATGAATCCGAAAATCGCAAACACGGCCAGCATTGCGATGTTGGCAATTCTGGCCAAAGCCCAAGCACTCCACCAGCGCACTTGCGTGCGGATGAAGTCTTGTCGCCAGGAAAGCAAAAGCTGATGATCGTCGCTCATGGGCAGGGAACAGTTGTGAGTGGTGAGTTTTAGTCCCGAAGGGACGTCATTTCTATACCCCCCGGCTTCAGCCGGGGGGTCACGGCCACCAATAAATCTCTCTAGCCCTGAAAGGGCGACACAAAGCCGGGTAAGTGTCGCCCCGTTGGGGCTTGTCCTCTCTCTTGCGCGCGGTCACTACCCCCGGCTAAAGCCGGGGGTTATAGAGATTGCGTCCTTGCAGGACGCTTCCTGTATTCGCGTCACACGCCACCACCCCATTTTTAACGATTTTCACGAATTAATGGCGGTTTTTTCGTTGCCACCGGCGCAATCACAACGGTGCATGGTCAATACTGGCAAATATTTGATCGCGCCGGGTTAAACGTTTAACCAATCTGGATAAACGCTCAACAAATTTTGATGAACGCCAACCAATCTGGATAAACGTCGAACAAATTTTGTTAAACGTTGATCGCACCGGGATAAACGCTTATCCCGATTTATTAACGTTTAACAAATCTGGATAAACGTTGAACAAATATTGTGAAACGTTGAACCCGGCGCGATCCCTTTTTGTACTCAAAACAACAACTCTGGCTTTCTACCAACATTTTTTCCCTACGGGAAAATGATTTGGGGTTGGGGGGATCATTTTCTACCAACATTATGTCCCTACGGGACAGACCGAAATTCCGTCATTGCGCTACGAAATTCCGGCTGTTGTTTCTCATTCTGCACTTTGAATTCCGTCATTACGCTGCGTTCCATTCCGGCTTTTGTGTCCTATTCCCTATTCCCTTTAGAAAAATTCCCTTTTTCAATAATTCGTCAACGGAACGAAGCCCTTCGCCTCGATGATGTCCTGTCCCTCTTCGGTGAGAAAGAAGTTGCAAAATTCCAAAAGTGCCGAACCGAGTTCGGGGTAGCCGTCGGTGAAAAGATAAAGTGGTCGCGAGAGTTTGTACATGCCGCTCGCAATGGTTCGTTTGCTCGGCGTGACGCCTTCGTAGGGAACGGCTTTCACGCCGGTTTTAACGAAACCCAGTCCGACATAACCAATGGCACCGCGCGTCGTGCTGACCCGGGTGAAAATTTGCGGGTTCGCATTGGCGTATTCGACTTTATCGCCGAGTTTATCGGTATCCATGACCAACTGGTAGAACACCTCATAGGTTCCGCTCGAGGTATCGCGACTGATCGCCACAATGGGTAAATCCGGCCCGCCGACTTCCTTCCAATTGGTCACTTTACCGGTGTAAATGGCCTTGACCTGCTCCTTTTTCAACTCACGAATGGGGTTCGACGGATGTACGATGATGCAAACGCCGTCCATGCAGATCGTGAATGGCACCGGCATTTTGTCGGCGGCAACCGCTTTTTGATATTCATCTTTTTTCATAAAGCGGCTCATGGTCGCAATGTGGCAACGACCGTCAATCAGTGCGGCGGCACCGTCGCCGGAACCTGTTTTTTTGACGGAAAATTTGACATCGGGGTGCGATTTTTCAAACGCACCCACGAATGCGTCAATAATCGGCCCAACAGTCGTCGAACCGTCGATGCTGATTTCGGTTTGTGCGCAAATGTCTGTTGACAGGCAGCATGACAGCAACAATATCACAACAATCGCGGAAAATACTCGCATGGTTGACCTTGTTAAAAGTTGAAGAGGGTGGAAATTGGTTTTTATCTCTCTCTTTTTAACATGATTGTTTTAAGATTGCTTTAAGGAATTATTAAGATTGCGTTAAGACTTGAGTCGATTTTGCGTGGCACCGATGTGGTTCGATGCCAGATGCTTTTGTGACAATTCATAAATCAAGCCATCGACCAATCCGAGTTTGGGGGCCAGAACCGAATCAATGTTTGCCGCCTGCATGATGTGTGAAAAAATCTTGGCCGCAGGAACGATCACGTCGGCACGGTCGGGACGCATCTTGAATTTTTCCATCCGCTCCCGAACCGACAGCTTGTTCAGTTTGTTGTAGCCGTCGTTCAGTTCCTTGAGCGTGATACGGCTCGTCGTTTTGTTGCCGTAAAGTTTGACCAGCTTGTTGATGTTGCCCCCGGAACCGACGCACGCGATCTTTTGAAACGGCATCGTCGATTCTTCCACCCAGCGGAGCATCCCGTTCCAGTGTTCCGTAAGCTCATCCGCGTTTTTCTCCTGAAGCATCCGAATCGTTCCCACATTAAACGAGCGCGATGTGACGAAATTGTTGTCGTGGAGGATTGAAATCTCCGTGCTGCCGCCGCCGACGTCGATGTACATCAGTGTCGGGAGCAATGCGAGTTGCGAGTTTAGCCCGGCGTCCTGAACGCCGGTTGTGGCAAGTTGCGCATTGCTCCCGACGAGGTTGTTCGATTCGCGGATGATCGTGGCTTCCTCCTGACCGTCAATGACGCGAATGGTCAGCCCGGTTTCCTTGCATACCCGCTTGATGATGTCCTCGCGATTGGACGCCTCGCGCATCGCAGCGGTGGCGCAAATGTCAAAGTCCATCGGTTCATAAACATCGATCAGAAGTTTATACGCCTTGAGCGTTTTGACGAGATTTGCGATTCTCGGCTCGGAGATCATGCCGTCGTGAAAAACGTCTTCCCCCAGACGCAACGGCACGCGAACAAAGGTGACGTGCGACGCGGTGGACGGTTCCTGCGTGGAATCAAATACGTTGGCCAAAAGCAGCCGCGCCGCGTTCGACCCGATGTCAATGGAAGCAAACAGCATGTGAGGGGATAGGGGTGAGGGGGAAGTTCAAAGTGTTTTTAAGTTCAAAGTTCAAAGTTCAAAGATCAAAGTGGGGGGAACAAAATCACTTTGCACTTTATACTTTGAACTTTGCACCTTGAACTTTCCCTTATCTTACTCCATCCCGGCACTCCGGTCAATCAAGATGAGTCGCCGCAGGTTACAACGATGATACCGAATTTTGCACACAGATAACGCCGATTGACGTGTTTCTTCCGCCGCAGCGCAGTGTTTCTTCTGCCGCGGCGCGATTGACGCAGATTTTTTTGATCAGCGAACATTCTTTTTTGATCAACGTTGATTCTTTTTTGATCTGAAAAGATTCTTTTTTGATCAACACATGATTCTTTTGTGATCTGCGAAGATTCTTTTTTGATCAACACATGATTCTTTTGTGATCTGCAAAGATTCTTTTTTGGTCAACGCATGATTCTTTTGTGATCTGCAAAGATTCTTTTTTGATCAACGCATGATTCTTTTGTGATCTGCAAAGATTCTTTTTTGATCAACGCATGATTCTTTTGTGACCGGAAAACATTCTTTTGCGACCTGAAAAATATTCCTTTGTGATCAACACAGAAAACCATAGTATGTGATTTGTGTCATGCGAACCGATTTTTAGGAAAATGACTCGATTCGCAGACGTGCAGACGACAAATTTTAACGCGAAAAGGATTATGCGGACGATATCGGTACTCCGACCAGTGATTCCGGTTGCACGCAGATAACGCAGTTTTGTTGCCATCAGCGCAATCACACTGCGGATTTGCGCAGATTAATCCAAAAAATCCGCGCAAAACCTGATTCATCGGCGTCCTCTGCGTGCTCTGCGTGAAATCTCTTACAAAAATCCGCGCAAATCATGTCTAATCCGCGTCCTCTGCGTGCTGATGAGTTCCGGCAGGGATGGAGGCGGATTCACTGCGGTCTTTCCGTCCCGAAATACTTGTGAATCTCCGTTTGCGAGACGATGCGTTTGGTTTTCTTTTTCAAATGGAAAGGCACGTCATCGTGGGTTCCGCCGATCAAACGGCCTTTGACGTTGTCCGACAGTTGCAGACGCAACACTGCGTCGAGGTCGGCCTTGATGGTTTCGTCGTGGATTTCCACCGTGACTTCAATGCGGCTGTCGAGGTTTCGCTCCATCCAGTCCGCCGAGCCGATGAAGTATCGCGGCTGAGCGTTGTTATGAAAGACGAAAACCCGCGCGTGTTCCAAAAAGCGGTCGATGATGCGAATCATGCGGACGTTTTCGGATTTTTTCATGATGTCGGGCGACAGAATGCAAATCCCGCGAATGATCAAATCGACTTTGACGCCTGCAAGGACCGCTTCGTGAATTTTCATCGCAAGCGCGGAGTCGGTCAGGTTGTTGATTTTGATAATACACCAAGCGGCAAGGCCGTTTTTCGCGTTTTCGATTTCCTTGTCCAGCAATGCGAGAAAAAAGTCCCGCGTGTCGTAGGGCGAAACGATCAGCCTTTTGAAATCCGGGTGGAGAATGCGTTCGTTGTTGAGCAGGTGAAACACGCGGTTGACGTCGGCGGTGATTTTCTTGTTGCAGGTGAGAAGATGGACGTCGGAATAAATTTGCGTTGTGATTTCGTTCAGGTTGCCTGTGCCGACGGCGGCGTAATAAACGTTTTCGCCGGCTTCCTTGCGGCGAATCAAAATCAGCTTGGCGTGAACCTTGTACCCGCGAATCATCGGGAGAATCGTGATGCCTTCGTCCTGCATCCGGTCAACCCAGCGAATATTCGCCTCTTCATCAAAGCGGGCTTCGAGTTCGACGTAAACGATCACTTCCTTGCCGTTTCTCGCGGCGTTGATGAGGGCTTCGACGATTTGCGATTCGGGTGCGAGGCGATAGATTGTCGCTTTGATGGTCCGGACATGCGAATCCAGCGACGCTTCCCGCAACAAGTCGATGATGTTCTGGAACGAATGGTACGGGTAATGGAGCATGATGTCGCGCCGGCGAATGGATTCAAAGAACGACTGTCCCTGAATCAAATCCGGTACCGGATGCGGACGATGCTCGGAAAAAGTCAGCTTTTTGGGGCCGATGTTTTTCGGGAATTTGATGAAGTCCTTGAAATTGTGGTATTTCCCGCCTTTGATGAGCGTGTCGCGTTTTTTGATTCCGAAAACGGTCAGCACTTTTTGCAGCATCGTTTGCGGAATCTTTTCATCGTAAATGAAACGGACCGTTTTGCCGTACTTGCGTTTTTTGATGCTTTCACTGACGATTTCCATGTAGGAACGCGACACGTCGTTGTCGAGACTCAGGGCGGCATCGCGCGTGAATTTGATCGTGAAGGCGGAAAATTTGTGATACCCCAGCGTTCCGAACAGATCGGAAAGGCAAAAGCGAACCACGTCGTCGAGCAGGATGATATACGTTTGACCTTCCTGATTTTTCGGGAGCACGACGAACCGCGACAGCTTGCGCGTCGGCAGTTCGATCAATGCGTGCGTATCCGTCACCGCAGGGTTGTCGGACTTCCCGTCGATACTCCGATCGGCGGACAACAACTCCACGGCAAGGTAAACCGATTGGTCGTGGAGGTTGGTTTGATTTCGTAATCTGTCAAGAATGATCGGGAAAAGATACGGCCTTATCTGCTCGCGGAAATACTCCCGCACATAATGACCCTGCTGGGCGTCGAGCGCGGTTTCATCGGCGATGACGATGTTCTCGCGCACCAATTCGTCCCAGAGATCAATATAGACGCTTTCAAATTCGCGATTGAGTTTTTTGACGCGACGCTTGACGGCGGCAAGCGTCTGCTCGGATTGAAGCAGGTCGTCTTTTTTTCCCCGCGAGCGATGCAGTACAATGAGACGGTTCAACGTGGCCACGCGAACGCGAAAAAACTCGTCGAGATTGTTCGAGAAAATGCCGAGAAACACGAATCGCTCAAGCAACGGCACGGAGGAGTCCATCGCTTCCGCAAGCACCCGTTCGTTGAAATTCAACCAACTGACTTCACGATTAATGAGAACCGAACCGCGTTTTGTCATGTTTTTTTCGGTTTGAGGGCAAACAGCAATTGGCCGGGTTCGTCGAAGCATTGTTTCCAGGAATCCGCTTCTTCCCACCGGATGCAATGAATGGACGACGTGACAACCCGCTTGATGTCTTCTTCTCCCAAAAGCGTGTTAATCGTATCGGTGACGGCGGGATGATGACCGACGATCATAGCGGAATGATATTCTTTGGGAAGTTGCTTGATGCAGTCGAAGTAGTGATCGCAATCTCCCGGATAGAGCGTACTCCGAATGCCGAAGGCTTCCTGTGGCAACTCCAGACTCTGCGACAGGATCACCGCCGTTTGAATCGCCCGAACAGCCGCACTGGAAATCATGAAATCGGGACGGACGTTTTTGTGCTCAAAACGACAAAACTGGTCCCGAAGTGCCGCAATAACGGTATGAAGGTCGTCCATGCCTTTTTTGCGAAGCGGTCGTTCAAAATCACTGAGTGCCTTGTATTTCCAAGACGATTTCGCGTGTCGGACAATGAAGAGTGTTTTCATATTGAATCGAATTCCAATGGGATAATGAAATTGGCTGAAAATCCATTCCACTGTATCAATAGTAATCCATGAGTTCAATATTTATTATAAAAACAATTGTTAAGAATAGATTAAGATTTAATTAGTATTGGGCTAATTTTTGCCAAAATTCATACCCGAAGCTGTCGCGAGTTTCCCATTGCGGTTGGAACGGTTCTTTGTCAAGTCCGTTCCGTAGAAAAGTAAAAAAAGTTCGATGATTATGTTTTGCCTTTGATCAAGTCAAAAACCATGTCCTTGTTGATCGGCACAACATTGTTTTTCATCTTGGGATCGTCCAGCGTTTTGTCAAAGAGTTCCCCTATTCGGTTTGTGTCAAGTGCGATGTGCAAATCCTTGAACGTCAAGGGTAATCCAAACTTTTTCTTCAGTGCGACGATCCTGTCCAAAAGCGATGCGATCAACTTTTCCTCATTGTTGCCACCAGCGCAATCATCGTCTTTGCCGAACAATGCTTCGGCCACGTTTGCCAGGTTCCGCCGTACTTTTTCATCGGCGATGTTCAGTCGGAACACATCCTCCAGCGTCAAGGCGCAGGCCACTCCGTGCGGAACGTGCCATTCTTCGGAAAAAATGTAGGACAAGGCGTGGACGGCCGCCGTCCCCGTCATGTTAAACGCCGTGCCGGCCATACAGGCACCTTCGAGCAATTCCGCACGACCATTCTCCACACCGGTGAGGGAACTATCATAAGCCGTCTCCATCCATTTCAGGAGATGCACTGCACTTTCGACGGCCACTTTGTCGCTCAGCGGGGTTGCGTTGCGATTCCAAAGAGTTTCCAGAGCGTGGGACAGGGCGTCGAAAGCCGTTGACGCGGTGAGAGCCGGCGGAAGTCCCAAAACATATTCCGTAACAAGAACGGCGATATCGGCCTGCATCGACGGATGTCCCAGCGTATATTTTCTCCCGCTGTGCGAGGTATAAACGCCTACTTTGGTCACTTCCGAACCTGTTCCGGTCGTGGTCGGAATCAAAATCAATTTCACGTCCCGTTTTTCGACTTTCCGGGTTGCTTCCGCTCCCAGATAATCATTCAAGTCACCGCCGTTGCTCAAAACGACCGCTACTCCTTTGGCGGCATCCATCGCACTTCCGCCGCCGATGCCGACGATCATGTTCACCGGTTTCCCTTTCAGAGCGTCCGCCATCGCCATGACGTCGTCCACCTTCGGGTCGGGAAATACCTTGTTTTGCAGTTCAAACGGCCGAATGTGGCGGAGGTTGTTCAGCATTTCATCTCGCGGCGGCAACGGATTGCCATCAATGATGATACAGGGATTAGCGTTTTCGCCGCCGCAGTAAAAGATGAGTTTATCCAATGCTTCCGCCGAGAGACATTCGCTTTTGATAATTTTCGTGTTCGTCACGGCTTGTTCAAACATGATTCCGTTATTCCTCTTCTTGTTTGATATGAAAACGTTTGGTATGGCAGGTATGCCGTTCCAGCCAATGAGCCACGGCCATTAATACGATGGTGAGCAGGCATGCGGCCATGAGCAATTCGAAACCGGCATCCCAACCATAGAATTGTACCACCCGTCCCAAAACGATGTTGGCTAAAATGGACGTTCCGAAAAAATATCCGAAAAATCCGGTGAACCCCACCGTTGCTCCCGCTGCGTTTTTAGACGAAATATCCACCGCATGAACGGCGACTAGCAGCACCGGACCGTAGATCAAAAAACCGATGGCAACCAAGGCAATGCTGTCGATCAGTTTATTGTCCATGTTTGTCCAATAGACAAATACCGCGACCATCACCAATGCCATGCAAACCATCGTTGTCAAGGCTCGTTTTCTTTTGAAAACAGTGTCACTGAGCCATCCGCAAAGAATGGTGCCCGGAATGGCCGCCCATTCGTACAGGGAATAAGCAAGCCCCATCTCTTTGATGTTGTAATGTTTCACTTCCGTCAGATAGGTGGGTGCCCAGTCCAAGACGCCGAAGCGAACAAAATAAACGAACGCATTGGCAACGGCAACAATCCACAGTATCTTGTTGAAAAACACGTACTTGAAGAATATGTCTCTTGCTTTCAATACCGTTTCCGAACGTTTGTCGTAATTGTGCGGATAATCGTTCCGGTGTTTTTCGATGCTCGGCAAACCGCACGATTGCGGAGTGTCTCTGACCAACAGCCAGACAATGACCGCCAGCATGACGGCAATGGCGGCCGGCAACCAGAAAATTCCCAACAGTTGTGAAAACCCCAGCGAAAGCCCCAGCGATAAAGCGAACGAGACTCCCCAAGCGGCAATCAGGCCAAGTAATCCGCCGCCGACGTTATGCGAAGTATTCCATAACGACCATTTTGTGCCGCGTTCCTTGACCGAAAACCAGTGAGCCATGACTCGTCCGCCCGGAGGCCACCCCATACCGCCGAACCATCCGATGAGGAACTGAAAAAGTGCCATTCCTACAATGCCCGACGTTCCGAGAACCGTTCCGGCAAGCATGGTGACACAGGAGGCCAAAACCAGTCCCAATGCCATAAATTTCCGCGCATCGCTCCGGTCGGAAATGCCGCCCATGATGAACTTTGAAAAGCCGTAAGCCGTGGCATTGAATGCGAAAGCAAATCCCAGTTCCGCTTTGTCGAACCCCAGTGTCTGCAAGTAAGGCATCGCCAGTGAAAAGTTTCGCCGAACGAGATAATAACCGGCATAGCCCATAAAAATGCCGATAAATACCTGCAAACGGAGACGTCGGTAAGTCTCGTCAATTTGCTCTTCCGGCAATTGTTCCCGATGCGGAGGCGGTGCCAAAAAATTTTTCATCTTAGGGTTTTCGAATGCTGACTTTTCGTTGCCGCTAAAGTGTTGGGAATTGAGAATTGATCCGTTCGATCACATCGGGAAGTTCCGCCAGGGAATCAATCACATCATGTGCTCCGGCTTCCGTCATTTTCCGTCTGACGACGGCGATTTGTTCGTTGAGCTCCGACAGGGGCATGTCGTTGACTTCCGTTTCGGACAAACCCAATTCGCTGCTGCCGATGATAACGCCGATTGTCCACACCTTTGCGTTCAAACCTTCGCGAATGTCTTCCATCGTGTCGCCGATTTTAACAACGCAGTCCGTGTTTTGCACGTTCAAGTCCATCATGTTCCTGAAAATCATGAAGGGAGCCGGACGTCCCATCGGCAAGCCGTCGGGAGTGACACAGTTGTCCGCAAAATACCCTTTCAACCGGGCGGAAGGTTCCACCACATCCATCATGGCTCGCGTGTAACCGGTCGTCGAACCGATGGTGACGCCTTTCCGCCGGAGCAAAGAAATCGTGTCGATGACATGAGGAATGGGATCGGTGTAATCCGTCAGTGTGGCAAACAGAAACTTTTCAAAAGAACGGTTCAGTTGGACCACGTCTTCTTCGTTCCAATCCCTATGATGCGCGGTTTGGAACGCCCGGCGGATTCGTTCCATTCGGAGCAACCGGCGGATATGCTCCATTTTGGCCGCTCCCATCGGTTCACGGATTTCTTTTGTCGAAATATCGACGGCGATTTCCGCAAACGCTTTTTGAAAAGCATGAACCGGAGCGAAGCAGCCGAAATCAACGGCCGTACCCGCCCAGTCCATGATGACACATTCGATTCGTTTGTTGTTCATTGTCTTCGTTTGTTATTCCTCTTCTTGTGTCGTGTCATGTGATGTTGCATCCCATTGTTTTTATCGGACCCGAACCCTCATGCGGAAAAATTGCGTCCTGCCGGACAATATTTCAGGCGACCTTGACGCATTTTCTGAGGATTGTGACGCTTTTTCCGGGAATTGCGGGTGTTTTTCAGGTTTTCACGGGACTTGTTCACAAAAATTTGAGACTTTTTCAGATGAAATCACCATCGCGTGTGGTGATTTTACCACTTCGACTGATGAATTCATCAAGGCGCGTGGTGATTTCACCACATCATTTGACGATTGATCCTGAAAAAGTCGTAAATTTTTGGTCAATACCGCTCAAAATTCACAACCAAATGTGTCGCGAACTTCCCACTTCGGCGTGGACGGCTCTTTGCCGAACGGTTCTGCGGAATAGTATTCACCCTTGATGCCTTGTTGATTGACACGAATCATCAGGAACCCGATGCGGTTGAGTTCTTTCGCACGTGTTGTCTCGCGATCCATAAACGGCGGCGCGGGCGTATAAAATTTATGGGCCGCACTGCCGCAGATGATCTGTTGGACGACGGATTTGCCGTCGGGACTCTTGATGTCCGAGCGATGATAAATGTGGTCATGGCCGCTCAGAAAGTATGGGACGCCATTGTCAGAAAGACTTGCGTAAAACGCATTTTGAATGTCTTGCGGTGCATCCTGATCGTTGCCGTTACCGAAAAGATTGTCCTTGTGACTTTGCCCCAGCAGGTTTTTGTGGGAAAAGACCATCGCAAAACGGTGGTCGTCTTTCTGCAATTGCTCGTTGATCCAGGGCTGCATATCGCCGATGGAATACGCTTTGCCGCTTCGACTGCCGTCATCGAAAACCGCGAAGGTGTCCAAAAGCACGAATTTTCCTCCTTTGTGCGTGAAGGAATAGGTCATGCCTTGCGCACCGGGCAAATCGGGACTTGAACCTTCGCAGTTGACATTGCCGGGAAGATTCGGAAACGCCGCTTTGAATTGCCCGACAGCTTCCAGATTGACGCTGTCATGATTGCCGCGCACCGGATAAAACTTAATCCCCGCTTGTTCCAGCGATTGATTCCTTGCGGCGCGTGTTTGAAAAGAGATTTCGGACGACCGTTCGACGAGATCGCCGACTTGAATGACAAAATCGACTTTTTGGCGGATCATCTCCTGATTGACGGCGTCAATGACATGAACGGCCGTTCCATGAAACGGTGCGGCTTCCGAATTCCACTGCGTGTCCGGGATCACGCCGAAACACCATTCGTCCGTGTCCGCAGCAAAAACACACGGAACAATCGCCAAAAACAATGCCGACAACGGCAAAGACAATAATTGTCGTCTCGAAAGAAATTTCATGATACACCTTTCGTTAAAGTTGTTGGGAATTGCGTAAACGTTCAGTCTAGAGCCGTTTCATTAATATTATGTTAATGCAGTATTAATATCTTGTGAATATTTCCGAACATTGATTTTGAAATATTAATAAAAAGCCAACAATAGCTTGACGTTCTCTTAATCTTGATGTGGAGAATACACGAATGTTGATGTTGTTGGCTTGATCACGGGATGGTTCCATTCCTAGAAAAGCATGACGAACAGCTATACTCTCAAACCGTGTTTTATCACAAGGAACGAGGAAAACTCAAAATGAAACAGAACATGAAAACTTCGGAAACGGTGTCTGAAAACGATTTTTTTTTGACGGAAATCGCGATTGCTGTGATGGCACTGGCGGTTATTATTGCATTGTTTGCATGACTTACCCAATCCATACGCAAGAAAGAAAAATCATGTACGAATGTGAAAACTGCGGAGCGTTCACCATGGCCATCGTTCAATGCCACG
>Ga0082212_10006468_pt1 | contig 15740 bp, 16 predicted proteins | sample TergutNt197P3_FD_71548 | JGI IMG/M metagenome (GOLD analysis project Ga0082212, IMG submission 71548) | Neocapritermes taracua P3 segment gut microbial communities from Petit-Saut dam, French Guiana - Nt197 P3 | ecosystem: Host-associated > Arthropoda: Insects > Digestive system > Gut ...
CCCAATGGTAAAGGCAGTGATAAGAATTAACACCCGTTTCCATTCTTTAATTGTGTATACCGCACAAAGCATTGCCACAAACAGAATGTGGTCGTAACCCTGTAAATCGGCGATGTGCTCAATACCTAACTCTAAATACAACTTGAACATAGGATTTCTTTTTTGATGTGCTGCAAATATGGGGATTTGATATTATTAAACCAAACACATTTTTCAATAAATATAACGTTTAAACTTTTTTACATTACACCTTATATCCGCAACCGTTTAATTTACAATACTGACAATCAAAATATTTCGGCTGTTATCATTTCACCAAATCCGGTGAAGTCGGGTAAAAATCAATATCTTGGTATAAAAGCAAAGCGTTGTTAATAAAAATATTAGCAAACGCTTTGCCATGTAAAAAATTTCATGTATCTTTACAGCGAAAACTTTAAAAAGAACAATATGAAATCTTTCGATGCAAAAGTAGTAAAATTATCACAAAATGTCACTCCGTTTGGAGGGATTTCTTACGTACATGCCGAATTTACCCGTTGCGGTTTAAGTCAGTTGATTGATAATGAGTTGGGTGTAAGGGGTTCGGGGAGGGGATATTCCTACAGTGAACTATTCCGTGTCTGGAACAGCATATTTTTTTGCGGCGGCGAATGTGCAGAAGACATTCAGTTGCATTTGCGTGATACGCTGGCTCAGATACCGGACAATGCGGTACCCTGCCCTGACACGCTGCTACGGGGAATCAAGCAGCTTGCCGGAGAGAATACTGAAGTAACGGTTTCCGGTTCGGATAAGGCCTACCGGTTCAACATTAACGAAAAGATGAACCGGCTGAACATGAAGTTACTGCTGTTGACAGGGCAACTTGAGCAAGGCGTCTGTTACGATTTCGATTACGACAATCAGATCATCAGCCACGAAAAATACGATGCTAAGCGGACATACAAAAAGAATACGGGTTATTTTCCGGGTGTTGCCACCATTGGCAACAAAATCATACACATTGAGAATCGGGACGGCAATGCGAATGTAAAAACCGGTCAGGCGGAAACACTGGAAAGAGCATACACAGCGCTGGAGGCGGAAGGGATGACGGTTAACCGTTCCCGCATGGATGCAGGCAGTTATTCGGAGGCGATCGTGAAAACGGTTTCTAATCACAGCAAACTGTTCTACATCAGGGCTAACCGGTGTATGAGTCTCACGGAGCGTATCCGTCAGATTGAGGACTGGCAACCGGTTGAAATCAATTTTAAGGACAGCGAGGTTGCCTCGCTGGAATTCACGCAGTTTTTAGCAGACCGTCATTACCGGTTAGTGGTGCAGCGTGAAAAAACCGACAATCCCCAAATCGACCTTTTCACCGGCGACAACTGTCTTTACCGCTGCATCCTTACCAATGACTGGGACAGTACGGAACAGGAAATTATCGAATACTACAATCAGCGCGGAGGCAGTGAACGGACATTTGACATACAGAACAATGATTTCGGATGGAAACATCTGCCCTGTTCCGACATGAATCACAATACGGTTTATCTGACACTGACAGCCATGATTAAAAACTTCTACAATTATATTGTGGAAAAAGTCTCGAAAGTATTTACAGACATTCTCCCCTCCTCGCGTCTAAAGCGGTTTATCTTCCGGTTTATCTGTGTGCCCGCCCGGTGGGTTTACCGAAGCAGGCGATGGACATTAAATCTGTATACCGACCGGCCTTACGAAAAACTTTTCGCGGCATAAATACAGCGAAAACTGGCCGGAAACAGCGTGGAAAAGGGAGAACTGTGCCCTGTCGTTTCAGTCTCTATGTGATGCAAATCGCTGTATGTCAGCATATAATCAAATCATGTCGCTTGAATGTCTGAAAATTTATGTGCGCAATTTTAATTGAAAACATCTAACCGCATCACAAAAATGTCCCACGCAACCGAAACGCGACTTTGTGGAACAATATACGGTTTTTTCAGATGAATTTTACAAAATTCATCCCTGTTTTAGCCTGACATTTTATAAAATTCCGCTCTCTCGCCAGTAAAATCCTTCCTGAATAAAGCAAACTTTTTGCCTGTGGATTTAAGGGAGAATAACATTTGGCTCAAAACGGATAACATTTGGCTCAAAAAAGTGTATTTTTGTGAAAAATACACTACCTTTGTGAGCCGAAAAAATCAGAAAAAGAAATGGAAACACAAGAGTTAATATTGAATTATCTAAAAAATCACACAAATTCATCTTCAAAAGAAATTTTTGAGGAATTAAATTCCATTGTCAGTTATGCAACAGTAAAACGCTGTTTATCAAAGTTGTTAAAAGAAAATTATATCACGCAGCAGGGAAATGCAAAAAATAGCCGTTACGCTCTTTCGCCGACTTTTAATCTCTTTTACCCGATAAATTTAGACGAATATTACAGCAAAGAAATAGATGAAAGAGAAATTTTGACGGGTTATAATTTTTCGCTTATTCCCGAAACGTTACAAAATGTTCGACTTTTTACTGCCGAAGAATTGATTTTATTAAACGATTTGCAAAATAAATTTTCCGAAAATATCGCTCAACTTTCTGAATTTGAATACAAAAAAGATATGGAACGTTTGGCGATTGATTTGAGTTGGAAGTCTTCGCAAATAGAAGGCAATACCTATTCGTTGCTCGAAACGGAACGTCTTTTGAAAGACAAACAAACAGCAGCGGGAAAAACGAAAGATGAGGCAATTATGCTTTTAAACCACAAAGATGTGATTGATTTTGTAGTTGCAAATCCCGATTATTTTCTTTCGTTGAACATTGTGAAAATTGAGGAGTTGCATAGTATTTTGATAAAAGAATTGGGCGTTGACAGAAATATCAGAACGCGACGAGTGGGCATAACGGGCACAAACTATCGTCCACTCGACAATGAATTTCAGATACGCGAGGCATTGCAACAAACTTGTGATTTAATAAATAACCGCGAAAATATTTTTGAAAAGGTGTTGTTTGCGTTGGTATTGCTTTCGTATATTCAGGCATTTTCAGACGGCAACAAGCGCGTGGCAAGAATTGGGGCAAATGCGCTTTTAATTGCCAACAAACATTGTCCTGTTTCGTTCCGCACAGTTGATGCTGTTGATTACAAAAAGGCAATGCTCTTATTTTACGAGCAGAATAACATTTCGGCATTCAAGCAAATTTTTATAAATCAATTCAAATTTGCTGTGGAAAATTATTTTTAAAACAATAAAAATGATGCAATTTTTGATTGAGGTTTTTTACGTACCTTTGCGGAAAATTATTTTGTGATGAACCCGATTTTATTATACCCGAAAGATGAGGCGCAGGCAAAGTTCTTCCATGATGCTGCCGAATACAGCGGCGCAAAGGCTATTAATATTTCAGCAGAAGAACTGGAACAGATTGATGATTTTTTATTTGCAAAAAAATTAGTTGAGCGAGATAAAAAGTTCAACCCTGTTCCTATGGAAGAATTTAAGAAAATGGTTGCACGCAAATTAGCGGAAAAATGATAGTTATTCCCGGTACTTCGTTTTATGATGACTTTGAAAGGATAAGGGATAAAAAAATTATTCGCAGAGCCATGAGTGTGATTGAAAAACTTGAAGTTGCAAATTCGCTTCGTGAAATATCCAATATCAAATCCATGCAAGGACATTCCGGATTTTACCGCATTCGTTTCGGCGATTTTCGCATTGGTTTCCGGCTTGTTGATGAAACTACGATAAAATTGCTGGCTATTGAGCATCGGTCAGTTTTTTATCGATGTTTTCCGTGATTGTTATTTCTCAATGCTTTCCGTATCACATTCGATACTCAAGCTGTCCTTTTGGTTCCCTCTCCCCCCACTGAGAATTGAGAATTGAGAACTGAAAACTGGCGTAATCCACGTAACCACATGATTATCCTATATCTACATTACCATAAACACCCACGCACAAGACATGGTGAGGCAGTTTCAGGTATGTAGGAGAAAAGTTCATTCGTTACAATTTTCGGCAAAGGTAAGGGCATTAAAAGGACCTGTCAACGGAAATATTTCCGATGGCAAAGTGAGAAGTCAGGCACATAATTTGTTCAATCCGCACAAAAGTATAAAAGATTCGACCCGAAAGAAAATTATGGATTTTTATCGTTTTTCAAAAAATAATCGTAGTTTTGCAATCGAATAATAAAAAATAAGGAAAATGACCAAAATATTGTTACAAAAAAGTATTGACAATATGCAAATGAATGTATTGGTGGGACTTTTCAATTCGTGGAATGTAGATGTGGTAATAACAGAGGAAAAAAAGTCCGAAAATAAACCATTTTCTCAACGTTTTGCAAGAACTCGCGGTATGTGGAAAGATTACCATATTGACGCGAAACAATTGCGCCGAGATGCTTGGGGAACTGAAAAACTGATGCATCAATGATACTTTTGGATACAAACATCCTGATTGAAATCTATCGAGATAATGTTCATATTGTTTCTATCGTTGATAATATCCCAGAAATAGCAGTGTGTGACGTGGTGCGTGCCGAATTGTTTTACGGAGCGAGAAACAAACGAGACTATTAGTGCAGATTTAGAGGGATTGACCGTTTATCCCTATTGCCGCAAATTTCGGAAATGGCGGTCAATTTAGTGAAAACTTATTGTTTGTCTCATAAACTTGAATTAGCCGACGCCCTCATTGCGGCAACAGCCATTTTTTATAATGCGGAACTTTTCACCCTTAACAGAAAAGATTTTGCGTTTATTCCTAATCTGAAACTGTATGAACATAAATAAAACACAGCACCTAACGCACGGTTTACGGTGCTACTTCGTGGTGGCAAAAGCGGGAGTGTAACGGCTCGACAGTTCGCGATTTCCCCCCTTTTTTGCTTACAATTCAAAATAAACGCGTAGATTTGCCACTTGTTAAGGGAAAAAGGAAAAAGGAAAAACTATGTCAACGACAGAACAGCAGACAGTTAGAGAACAATATTACGGCGAAGCCATACGATATATGGATAATGCCAAGGAATATCTGCAAAAGGCAGGAAGGGATGATAATTATTATCAGGATACTAAATATGTAAGTACGGTATGTGGCACGGCATACAGAATCATCAAAAAAATCAAACCCGCTGTCGGGGACTTACAATAATCCAATGATAAAAGTAATCATAGTTGACGATCATGAGTTGTTCCGTCTCGGCGTACGGACAGCCATCAAACTAAGTCATCCAGACATAGTTATCACAGGAGAAGCCGGATCTGGGTCCGAATTTTTCAATGTACTCGCAACGGCTGAAGTCGATATGGTGCTGCTTGATATTATGCTCCCCGATATGAGCGGTATTGACATTGCCCGCCGCATGAAAACCGAACATCCCGAAGTGAAAATCCTTGCCGTCTCTGCCGAAAACTCTAAGGAAACGGTACAGGAAATGCTCCATGCGGGCATCGAAGGTTTTGTCAGCAAAGTCAATACAAGCGCCGATACCCTTGCGGACGCCATACGATCTGTTGCTCAGGGGCTTGACTATTTTGGCAAAGACATATCGGAGATCATTAACCGGATTTACATTGCCAAAAAGAAAACTACGCAAATAAGCGAAGAGTTTTCCGATACCGAAAAGCGTATTATCGAATGTTGCTTTGAAGGGCTATCGGGCAAACTGATTGCAGACCGTCTATCTATCTCACTCCGGACTGTCGATTGGCACAAATCCAATATCTTTCGCAAACTTGGCATCAACAGTACGTTAGAAATGGTGCAGTTTGCGGTGAAAAATGGGATAATACGGATGTGAGAATTGAGAATTGAGAATTGAGAATTGAAAATTGAGAATTGAAAATGGAGAATGATATGAAAGATAGCATTGTAAGAAATAAATCGTGTTCTTTTGCTTTGAGAATAATAAAAACATCAAATGAAAAAAAATAATTTTCAACTCTCCATTTTCAACTTTCCATTGAAATGTATCGGCGTAGCCATTGCTCTTTTTGCCGCATGGCAAGCCACCGCACAAACTGCACAAACGGCACAAGACAGTTTGTTACAGAGAATAGCCCAAAAAGCCCTTTCCGAGGATCTGGGCGATTTTGAAAGGAGAAAGAACTATTTAGATTTGATATCCCGATACAGCAATACGAAGGACCGCGAAAACACACTCCTTTGGTATCACAAAGCAGTGGATTTTGCCCGCGAAAAGAGGAGTTTAGAATTTGAAGCTGATTTTATGGGTTCCATCGGTTGGGCTTATGTTATTTGGAACCAGAGCGATTCTGCATTGCTCTATTATGATAACGCCCTCAAACTTATCGAGGGCAAAGGCTACTACCGTTCGGAATCGGAACTTTATCGCAGTAAGGGTACGTTATACACTCGGCTATTTTTCTATGAAACAGCTATGGAATACCAATTCAAAGCGTTGGAAATGAACGAAAAAGAGATGGAACTCCATAAGGATGACAAGTGGGAATATGACCAAATGGTAGGAAATAAATTAGCCATTTTAAACAGTATTGCCATTAATTACAATACTCAGTTGGACTATGATAAAGGTTTGGAATTTTTCCTTCGGGCAAAAAAGGTGATAGACGATCACCCAACTATGGCGTTCGGTCGCTTTGGAAGTACCCTTTACGCCAATATTGCGTTTGGCTATTTGAAAAAAAATGATCCTGAACAGGCGTTTCCTTATATAGAAGAGGCATATAAAATGGCTACAGTCGCCAAATATCCTCAAGCCATATTTGGGGCATTATTGCGATATTCAAAATATTATACGGTTTGCGAGGACTACCCAACGGCGTTGCGTTATGCCAAAGAAGCGCTTCAGGTTGCCGAGGAGATAGGTTTTGCCGAACTGATCAATAATATTGAGTTAGAAATAATGGAGATATCCTACTATTTGAAGGATTACAAGTCTGCCTTTGCTACCGGCGAACGTCTGCAACGGCGCATACCAGAAGGCAATTTGAAAGATGTGAAGCGCGTCTATTCTTTGTTGACGAGGCTCTATGCTGTAACCGGCGACCCCAAAAATGCAGACAAATATTGGGCTAAAGAAAATGAGGTCCAAGAAAAAATGAACAGAAACAATACGCAGAACGCACTTCAGGAGATAGAAGTAAAATACGATGTACAGCAAAAGGAGTTGGAAATCGCCCGCAAACAGATAACAATTGACCAACACAAAAAACGACAACTCCTCTTTATGGGAGGACTTATTGCCGCTGGACTGCTCCTCTCTCTATGTGCGTATATCATCATACTGCGTACCCGCCGCAACCGTGAACTTGCCGAAATGAATGTCATCAAGGATAAGTTTTTCAGCATCATCTCTCACGACCTCAAGAACCCCGCCATTGCGCAACGCGATTCATTGCAGTTGTTGGTGGAAAATGCCGATAACTTGGACGTCAAGGCTGTATCCAGCTATCACCGACAACTATTCAAATCGGCTGACGGTTTAGTTGATCTGCTTAAAAACCTGCTCAACTGGGCGCAGATACAGACAGGTTGCGAGATTTATCAACCCTCGCCGTTTGACTTTGTGGGCGCTTTGCAGTCCGATATGGAAATGGCCAAAAGCATGGCGGCACGCAAAGAGGTTGTTTTTGAGGTTACGACCCCTCCATCAGCCATTATCAATGCAGACGAAAACATGATGGTTACCATTGTGCGCAACCTGCTCGCCAATGCCGTCAAATTCACGGCAAAAGGCGGAGAGGTAACCTTGAACATTTCTCCATCTGCTACAGCATATACTGTTTCCGTTGCCGACACAGGTTCGGGCATGACGCCGGAGCAGGTTCAAAACCTTTTTCGCCTTGATCGTCAGCAATCACGCGAAGGCTCTTCCGGCGAAAAAGGCACAGGGTTAGGATTAATCGTGTGCAAGGAATTTCTTGAAAAACACGGCAGTACACTGCATATTGAAAGCGAAGCGGGAAAAGGGAGCCGTTTTTGGTTTGAATTGATGAAAACCTGAGGTTGCTGCTAAATACTTGCTAAAAAACTTCTTAAAAACCCGTATTTCTACTGGTACGCAGTTCTTTTTTTCGCGCTATTTTTGCAGCGTGAATAAATGAACATATTAAGATGAAAAAGACCCTATTTTTATCCGGAACGGTTGCCTTGCTACTCGTGGCTTCCTGCGGACAGAACACCTCCAAAAAGAACGCGGATAATCAGGGCAATACCCAAGCGACAGCCTCAGTCGATATTCTTTCATGGTCCCAAATGGCGGCAAATGAATTTGGCTGCATGATGGAGCAGACGTTTGGACATCGAGACGAGCGCTTTAACTGCTCGCTCACGGAGTACGAAAACTATGGAAATGCCTGCTACGCTACCGAAGCGTATTACGAAGGACCCGAATTTCCCGAACATTTAGTAAAGAAGGTGCATCCAAAGTTGGAAAGTATCTGTTTGGAGTGGGAAGGGGGGAGATTGCGAGCAGCAACGCTTGCCTTTGACAAAGATTTTACGGAAGCGGAGATTCTGCGCACGTTTCATATCCATCCTGACGAACTGCCAGACAATGTCGGGTATATGGATTTGGAGGAGAGAAATTCTTTGCGCTACCTTTCGTTAGTCGGTTTTGAGCATTGGGGGGCAGGCGATATGGATTGTGGCGAATGTATGATGGAGGAGATATTTTTTGGGTTGCCCCAATCGGTCATGCCCAACTATTTAAAAACCACAGAGCAGCGAAACGAAGCAGATGTCTTTGCCGCGCACAGAGAACGCAACATGCACGACTATATCCCGTTTGAAAGCAATCATTTGATGAAAACCCACTTTTTGGGGGATGGTAATTACGATCAATGGCAGATGGCAGTCTATTATAGGGCAGATGACGACAGCAAGGCGGTTGTTATCGTTCAGTTCGGATCCGGATTGGATGCCTTTACGCTCAAGTCGGACAAAACGCTTCTTTATGACTTCAAAACAAAAATATTTACTGAGATTGAACGCCGGATGGATCCCATTACGGTTGATGAAGTGATTGACCAAACGCTGTTTGAAACTCCGGCGCTCGCCGCCAAAGCCATAGCGTTTTGGAATAAAAACAAGCAGACCGTCCACTATAACGACTTTGACAAGGAGGGCTTTACGTTACGCGCCTTCCTTTTTGGATACGATGATAGCGACTATTACGGGTTGCAAAACAGCGTGCAGGCAACCCGAATATGGAACGGCAGCCGTTTTGTGAAAGGTCCCCGATGGTATTTAAAAGATAACGAATGGGTAAAAGAATAGAAATGAATAAAAACCTTTTATTTGCAACAACCGCCCTGCTCGTTTGGGCGGCGGCGCTCGGGCAGCAAACCTCAAAAAGCGATATGACCGCCATTGTCCGATTGCTTGCAGCGCAGATTTCCGAAATCAACGGAACGATCGGGCAACCGGATAAGATGGGAGAAAATTACTTCCGGTGCGATATGCAAGACAAAGAAGGGGGTAGCGCAACGTTGCAAGTGTACCGGTACAAACGACCCGCCGAGGCTGCCGATTTAGTGCTGATAACTTATGATATTCATGATTTTCCGATGGCAGCATGGCTCAAATGTTATACGCATGACCGCAAATCGGGAGCGTTTGCCGAAGTTGAAATCCCTTTTACACTCTTGCCTGCTTCTCAGTTCAACAAGGAAGAATTTGAAGAAGAACACGGTTACTGGCGCACGGAATATACCTTTTTGGATAACGGCAATGTGTTGATTGATGCTTCTCCGGGTATGGCATGGCATTGTTGGATGCTTGTTCGCCACGATGGAAAGGGCAACTTTCGCCTCTTTCGGCGGGCAGGCTACGACGCTGTGAATATGGAGATTGTTGCCGATAACGCTGAAACGGAAAAGTACGTCCAAAACGTTGTCCGCCCCAATTTTCAGCGCATCAACGCCATCAATACATGGGAATATGTAGAAGAAAAAGAGCGCCCATCGCCCCAAAGCGCAACACTTACTTATTACTATTCCAACAGCGGACTTGAAAAGATCGTTGCCAAGATAGATGACCAAACCAACCTAAGCGTGGTTGAATACTATTTTCTTGACGGAAGCCTGTCGTTTATTTATGGTGTTACTACACGCTTGGGCGCTTCCGCTACCAAAACAGAGCGCCGATGGTACCTCAACGGCGCCACCTGCATCAGAGGCATAGGCGATAACGGTGCCAAACTAACGCCCGCCCAAATCGAGAAGGAGTTCTTAGACAGCGATACAGGCGCATTTACGCTGTATCAATCAATCATAAAACTGTAATTATTCAATTATCCAACCCAAATGAAAAAGACATTATCAATTATGGTATCCGCCCTGCTCATTTTTGCAGCATCCTGCGGACAAAACGCACAGAAACAGGACGCCCGGAACCGAAATACGACTGAAACCGCTACTGTTGGCGCACAACAAGAGGAGCATATTGCCCAAACGTTTACGCCACCTGATTTTAGTACAGAAAAGGGAATCACAACGTACCTCACCGGCACATGGAAGTTTGTGGATTCACGTTCCAACAGAGAAAATGAAAATCAAGGTTGTACCATGGTTATCGACTCCGAATGTAACTTTACCGTGTCGTTTTACCACCCGCGCACCAAGGAAGATATGGGAACCTATCGGGGAAAGATCACCTTTGACAGGTTCTTTGCACATCCCGGAGAAGCCCCCGATTTGTTGTGCATAAACGGAGGCGATTACTTTTTCCGGCACGAAACCGTTTACGACGGAAAGCGTGTGATGACGCTATGCTTTGCCGGCAACGGTTCCGGCTTTATTTTTGACAGGATAGAGGTTGATCCTTCGGAAAGATACGACGGTCGTGAGTATCGCTTTGAACATGAAACCGGCGAGCCATCGACTCTTGAGCCGCGAAAAGAGAGCGAATTTTACGCCGTTTACTGGGGTGGCAATCGGGAGTGGATGTGGTTGGACGACGTGGTGCCCAACGCCGCTGCTGCAAGCATTCCCTCAATGTTTTCGCCCGCCAAAACAGGCTACAGGAACGAGGTAAAAGAGAGCGTCCGCTACCGAGTGTCGCCCAATGCGGATTGGAACATTGGAAACTACGGCATGGAGCAAGGGCAGTTTTATGCCATTCAAACCAACCGGCAGGGAGAGGTTATCCGTATCCGCAGCAGCTGGTTATGCGATGATCCTTCGCTTGAAGCCATATTTGAATTGGGATACAGAATGTCGGATATCATGTTTGCGGAAGATTATGGCGGAAATGTTGTCTATATCAAGTACAATCAGCCGGTAAACGGATACAACGTAGAGGCGTTTTTTATGCCCGAAGAGATGATATACGACAAAATTACAGGACCGGCTATGCTGACGTTTACCCATCAAAAAAGCGGCAAAAAGCAACAAATCATCAGTTTATACTTTGCTGTTCCCTCCAAAATCTTCCCCAATTTTGAAGATTTGGAATCTTTTGTGCATGGGCAGACCTGTTATTTGGATTATGGATTGCCCAAAGAGACCGATGAATTTATTGCCACTCACCCGCTGTATTATGGCGAGCTTCCCTTTATTTTTGCCGATGTGAATTTTGACGGGAAACAGGAACTTGTGCTCACACGGTTTGGTCAGGGGCAGCGCGGATGTAGTTCCTATATCGTTTTTTCGATTACACCATACGGCACATTTGACGACCTTTTGGCAACTCAAGTGCCATTTGACCAATTAGACGACTTTTCGACCATAGACAGGGAGAATAAGCAAATTACGATTCCACATCATGACGGGGCTTTCGACTCTTTTTCAGAAGTATATCAACAGGATAAAAACGGGAAATTTGTAAAACAGTGATTAATAGGTAAAGAAATGAAAAAGATATTAGTTATCGCCTGATGTGTAATTCATCTAAAAAATATCGTTCATTTCAATTTCGCAGCCATCGAAAATATGTACCGGAATTTTCCCTGATTCGTATTTTGTTCCTTTGTCATATTTGCCATCGGGCTGCAACAAAAACACTTCTATGCCCTTTTCCATCGGGAAAACCACCCAGTACTCCCGCACGCCGGATGATTCGTATAGATTGAACTTGGTTGTCAAGTCGTATCTTGCCGTCGAGAACGATTGTATTTCTACGATCATGTCAGGCGCGCCAAGACAGCCTTTGTCGTCCATTTTTGACGGGTCGCAAACAACTGAAATATCCGGACTGACCACATTGTATATCTCTCCGTCTTCCTTTTCACCATTGACCGGCAACCTGACGTCAATTTCAGGATATACCTCGCATTTTCCTCTGTGTTTTTTTAAAAATAATAACAATTCAAACGTCAACGAAGCGCCAACCTTTTGATGTACCGGTTTTGGTTTTGGCGACATCATGTTGATGAACCCGTTTATCAATTCCCGCGTTTTATCATCTGCCCATGTCAAATAATCGGCAAATGTATAACGTTTATTCAAATCTAACGATAATTCCATGTTTCAACTTTTTTCTTTATCAAAAACGCAAATATAATCGTTTTTTTTGTGAATAAGACAAATCATTTCATCGTAATGGGAAAAACCCCGTATTTCTACGGGTGCACAGTATTTTTTTACGCTCTATTTTTGCAGCGTTTTTTTGTGTCAAATGTGTAATAACCCCAAAAACAATGAAAAAGAAAAGAACACTCCGTTTATTGATGTCGATCGCTATCCTGTTTGCAGCGAGTTTCGTGGCATTTGCGCAACAACAGACAGAGCGCATTATCCGTTTTCATTCGGATATAAAGATAGAAACAGACGGCAGGATTGAGGTCGCCGAACACATCAAAGTATATGCCGGCGGCAATGAAATCAAACGCGGCATCGTGCGCGAACTTCCTCTTTACCGCGAGAATGATAAAAGAAAAAAGGTAAAGATGGATTACAGCATCCTTTCGGTGCAGTGCAACGGTGGGGATACCAAATACCGCACCGAACGCAGTAGCGACAAACTCGAAGTATATATCGGCGATGCAAACGTGCAACTCAGCGCGGGCGAATACGACTATACCATTGTCTATGAAAGTTACGGACAGGTCGGCTTTTTCGACGATTTTGACGAACTCTACTGGAACGTAACCGGCACGGAATGGATTTTCGCCATTGAACAGGCGTCGGCGGCAATCACGCTGCCGGGCGCCGCCAAAGCCATCCAAACGGATTTTTATACAGGCGTAAAGGGGGCAAAAGGAAAGGACTGTATCGTGGAAAATCGCGGCAATGTACAGATGTTCAAGTCAACCCGCAGGTTAGCGCGGGGCGAAGGATTGACCGCTGCGGTAGGCTTTACGCGCGACATCATCACACGCCCACCCCCGCCTTCCAAAGCGGTAGTGTTTTGGAACAAACACACTTATGGCATCTGTGGATTGGCAGGCGCAGTGATTTGCCTGTTATACTTTTTGATCAGCATGCTCATGGCAGGCAAACCGCACATCAAGCCGGTGGCGATACCGCTTTTCACGCCGCCGCGCAACCTGTCGCCCGCTTCCATCCGCTACCTGACCAAAAAAAAATACGACAACAAATCATTTACGGCAACCCTTGTGGAAATGGCCGTAAAAAGCGCCATGAGCATCCTGTGCGATGAGAAAAAGACGTATTCGCTTGTTAATAAAATAAGTACGGATCGGCTGCGTCCCGAAGAACAGCAAATGCACACTACCATCTTCGCCGGTACGGAAACAAAATCGACGGCACTCCTCCAACAACTCATGAAATCGGCTGAAAATAATCCGGCGTTGCGGGAAAGCCTGAACTTCGAGGAACTGCAAAAGGGATTGTCCGAAACGGAAGTGAAAGTAAGTCAAACAAACCATATCAAGTTTTCAAAAGCCGGAGCCGACCTGAAAGAAGCGATGGAAAAACAATGGAATCTCAACGATTATTTCCGCGAAAACAATCTGCGTATCGCGACAGGCGGAGTAATCCTCAACTTGATTTTTGTGCTGTACATGATATTGACGGGCGGGACTGCAGAGGTCTGTCGGGCGCTTGTTCTGGCTTCGCCTCTCATCGTTTGGGAAGTAATTTATCTTTTCACTCCCACACGTAAAATTATGAAAAGCGGATTTTTTAACTCTTGTATGTCTTGTTTGGGCTTCACAACCGCATTTATTGTCGTTGGAACTATGTTGGGGATGGCATTGATGGAGAGCGACAACTTGGCGATTCACTTGCCGTCGGCAGGTTTTTTTGCAGCCATGTCGTTGGCTTATGTGTACTATGCCAAACGCCTCAAGATGTTTACCGCCGATGGCGCAACATTAAGCGCCGAAATCGACGGATTTAAAATGTATATGAAAACAGCCGAAGAACACCGATTGAATATGCTCACCCCGCCCGAACGCACGCCCGAACTGTTCGAGAAGTTCCTGCCCTATTCCATTGCATTGGACGTGTCCAACGAATGGTGCAAAAAATTTGACGACGTATTGAAACGCTTCCACTATCAACCAGAATGGTACGGCGGCGCTGAAGATATATCCGTTACCGATTTCGCTACAACATTCTCTGCATTGAGTACGTCGTTTGGCAGATCGATCAGCAACGCGCAAAGAGACCCCTCATCGTCTGATTCGTCCGGTTCGAGCGATTGGAGTTCGGGTAGCGACGGCGGTGGATATTCCGGCGGCGGAGGTGGCGGCGGAGGTGGACGCGGATGGTAAGGATTAATTAAAAGTTGAAAATTAATAATAAAATGAAAATGAAAAAAATTGCAGTAACTAATTTTGTATTGGCATGTTTTGTGTGTTTTTCTTCATCATGCAGTAAAACGAATGAAGAAACTGATGAAGACATCGTGAGGAGTTTACCTCGTTTAGATGTATCTATTTCGGGCAGTATCCATCATACGGTCTTTACGCCCGGCGAAAGCGGCACGGTAACGTTCAGTCGTTTTCCTGCCACAGCCGCCGAGTTCAAACAGGTGCGCGAGCAGATTGGCAACGAGCCGCACGGCGCCGTTGCCCTGCAGGTAATGGCTTACGAAATGTACCGCCGCAACAGGGATAGAGGCGAAGAGTGCATCCGGCTGAATAATGTGCTGTCCCATGTAACTCAGCCAATAAGCCGCTTGAAAGAACTCTTCGGCAACGACGCCGGTTATGCGCGACCCTATCAGATGGCTGCGTTTCTCAAAGGCGCTGCGTGGGACAACGGATACAGCCCCGATAAACCCTATACAGTGGAAGTAACGGTCAATAACGGACGTGCATACGAGTACTCGAACGATTTTCAGAATACGGTGCTTCATCTGAATGTGCTCACGCAAGGAAAATCAGGAGGCTCCGATATGATTGACGTACTAAAAACCTCCAAACCGGGCGAATCAAGCGAAGGAAAATACTTTATCGTATTCAACTCGCCAGGACTCTACTCGCAGGTTAGAGCGATTTCATTTGAACATCCGTTTCAGGGATTAGATTAATCAAATATCATGTTCAAATTCGTCCATTCGGAGAAGATAAAAATGGATAAAGAAGATAAAATGGATAATTCAATCATTCAACCTAAATGAAAAAGTTAATCATTTTAACAATCGCCACCCTGTTCATTACGGCAACATTTGCGCAGCAGCAGGAAGAGCGCATCATCCGCTTTCATTCGGATATAAAGATGGAAACGGACGGCAGGATTGAAGTCGCCGAACACATCCGCGTATATGCCGGCGGCAATGAGATCAAGCGCGGCATCGTGCGTGAACTGCCTCTTTACCGAAAAAATGACAAAGGAAAAAGGATACCCATGGATTACC
>Ga0082212_10006469_pt1 | contig 15738 bp, 14 predicted proteins | sample TergutNt197P3_FD_71548 | JGI IMG/M metagenome (GOLD analysis project Ga0082212, IMG submission 71548) | Neocapritermes taracua P3 segment gut microbial communities from Petit-Saut dam, French Guiana - Nt197 P3 | ecosystem: Host-associated > Arthropoda: Insects > Digestive system > Gut ...
CGCCGCTTGCCTACAACGAGGCAGCGGCTTGGCGCAGGCGGGGGGTACGATACAGTTCATGCGGGGTACAAACGTTCATATTCGCACTACACTTTCTGCGGAGTTACACCCCCGCTTGCGCCAAACCGCACGTTGTAAGCAGGCATCTTTGTTTACATCTTATTATTGGACGTTTCACTTTTTAATTATCAATTCTTGATAACATAAACGATACCTTATTACGTTGCAATGTTAAGCCCAACTTCCGCAGGGCTTAAGCATTCTTATTTATGATACCCTTGGTAATTAGCGCAACGAGCCCAGACTTGATAGTTAGGCGAAACACAATACGTACGAATCTGGTAATCAGTCTGGCGAGTATCGTATATTTTGCAACAATTATTAAGGGAGTCGAAATGTGGACACATAATTACTTCCTTTTTTATATGTTTTTCCTACTTGTATGGCTTTTCGGTTTTGCCCCGTTTTTGAAATGGTCTCTGGTCTCCATCGCCCCGCTATCATTAGCGACTGTATCATTTGTTTTGAAAACTATATCTTTAACTACAATCATAATTACAAGTACCTAATATCAATATTCCGACCCCAACCAGTTTCCGGCTGTGTCGTACAACCTGTCGCCTCTCATTTCGTACCTCCAGTTACCTGCTGTATCATAAATACGGTCGCTTCTGATTTCAAATCTCCAATTTCCTGACGTATCGTAAATACGGTCACCCCTAATCTCAAATAACCAATTCCCTGAATTGTCTAAAAGCCTGTTGCCAACTCTTCTGGTAACTATATTACCACTTGTATCTCGCCATAACATATTTAATTATTATTAGGTTATGAACTACCATTTTACAGAAATAGATATATCTTGATATCTATTATAATCATAATTTTCATAACTATCATTAATTCCGGTTAAATTAAGTTGTATGTTATTGTCTTTTATATATTTTTTAACCATTGTAAACAATACTTCTGACGCTTTTCTTTTATCAGGAAAATCAACAAGTGGTCCCTCTCTTTCTTCTTTGCCGTATTTCATCCCCAGAGGGGTATTGAAACTACCCCTTCGACGTTCACGCCAAATGACAAAATATGCATAAGCAGAGCGTTCCCCTCTTTTTGCTGCTTCATTGGCTTTAATTTGAAGCTCTCTCATCAAATCTTGTGCGATTTTTTGAGGGTTACATTTTTTCAGAATTTGGCTGGCAATTTCACTGTCAATTTTACTTTGACTTTCTTTAGATAACTCTCGTAGGTTATTTAAATCCATCATTTCTTTCTTTGGTATATTTTTTTTGTATAAGACAGTTGTCGATGAATCGCTAATCTCGACTTCTGCACCTGCTTCTTTCGCTGCCTCTTCCGTTCTTTCTTTATAAAGACGTACTTTGGACTTCGCTTTGTCCTCTTTCATTTCACGAAATAATGCTTGCTCTCCTTGCGCTATCTGTCTTTCCGATCTTTGGGCTTGTTCAAGGCAATGCTCCACTCCATTAAGACAGTTTCCCGCCCTATATAGTAATTTGTCTGCATTCGAAGCATTTTTTGTTCCTGCCATGTTATTTGCGATCATTATCACTTTTTCAACAAGTTTTTTGGCATTTACTGCTTCCTTTGCAGCTGCTTCTGCCTCTGCTAATATCAACGTTGTATTTCCAGCCGTCTTTGCCGCTTTTTTGGCCTTGTCTGCCACCGCAATTACTTCGTCTGCTGTTTCTCTTGCCAATTTTGCAATGTTAGCGGCTCTTTCTTTTGCAAGTTTTATGGCTGTTTCATTTGCCAATTGAACTCGCTCTTGTTCTTTCTTATTTTTTTTATCCAAAAAAATACAATCACTATAATAAACGCCTTAAATAAATGCGGATAATTTCAGTAGTTCATCATTTGGATGTGCAAATTGTCTCCAGTATAGTTTCAAATCATAACAGAGCGCCTGTAATGAAGCGAAGAAGCGGTTGTGTGTTACATTTCGCCTTGTCTTCTTCCAAAGCATTTCTATCGGATTCAAATCCGGCGAATATGGAGGCAGAAAAAAGAGTTCCAATACATCTGAAACTTCTTTTAACCACGGCTGTAAGATTTTTGCATGATGGTATTTTGCATTATCCAGCACTAATAAAATTTTCTTTTTACTGCCGTCCTTCCTGTGCCCGACATCTGCTTCCAAAAGCAACTTTTCTAAAAAAAGACGGAATGTATCTGCATTAAATTTTTCATTTTCAAACGAAACAAATTGTCCATTCCTGCCCATTGCGCCAAAAATGCTGACTTTAAACCTGTCAACCGGAGATTTTATTTCCGGCTGACTGCCTGCCAAAAACCATGCGCGGATAATGGTCAATGTCAGTTTGAAATGACACTCATCCTCGAAAAAAACCTCATAATCACCGGTTTCTATTTTTTCTTTCAGTTTTTTTTGATTCGATTTTCTTTTCTTCATCCGCCCGCGCAACCACCGGACGGGCACGTTTGAGCGAAAAACCCAATTGATGAAAAAGACGCTGGCAGGTTCTGGTTTTCATAATGATCCCGTATTTCATCTCAATATATGCAGACAAACTTTTCCCATCCCAAATATTAATCGCAATGCCGTGCTTTTCAGGAGATTCCTGAAGAACAACCTTTAATTCCTGACGTTGCGATTCAGATAAACGGGGCGGGCGACCGGGCTGCTTCCTGCTGCGTAAACTCTCAAGATCGCCAGTCCGGTTGATACGTTTTATCCAGTTACTGACAGTACGTGGCGAATTGCCGAACAATGCGCCGATACTGTCACAACTCTCATCTTCCTTTTCTGAAAATAACAGTACACCGTGAAGCCTGTGAATGAAACGGGCTTCTTCGTTGCCCGTAAAATACGCTTGAATCTTCTTTTTGACAACTTCTCTGTCTTTTATCTCTAATCTTTTCATACCTTTTTTGCCGCAAAGGTAAAAAAGTTTTTTATACGCAAATAATTTAGGCGGTTATTATAGATAAAAAAGAATTGACAGAAAGACTTTACAGTAACGGAGGCGCAGGTCAGTTCCGGCTTAGTATAGATGAAAACCTGGATTGGACAATTGAGCTGCACTTAAATGATATGCGTTCGTCTGAGTGCAGATCAACATACACTACGGACGAAGGAACGTTTGATAGCAAAGAGCCATTCGTTGTGAATACATTCAGGGGTAAAACCTCAGATGGTCAAATTGTGCGTTTTACCATTGATGAAAATACTTTCTTTGGCGTTATATTGGGAGACAATTATCACTACGTGATAAGACCCGCTAAAGATTATACGAGAAACGAAGAAGATAAAAGTTTTGTTGTGTATCATAGCTGGGATATCATCCCGGACGAAAACAATTTTGATTTTATCAACGATGCCTTGGAGATTCCGGATGAATATGTGATGTTTGAACCGGTTAGTAATTCTGATAATACGAGGTCTTCCTCTTGCATCAATTATTATCTGAAAATAGCGTTCGACGCTGATTTTGAATTTCACAAGGCAAGAGGTGGTACAAGCGGTAGTTCGGATGCGCCGACCAAAAGTTATATTTTATCAATATTAAATATTGCAGAGGGTGTATATGAATCAGAATTTTCGATGAAATTTTTAGTCACCTCTCAACATGTTTATACGACTTCTTCTCAACCTTACACTGCAACCGACGCATATATTTTAAGAGATAGTTTTCGGGACTATTGGAATGCTAATCATGCTGGAGTTACACGTAATATTGCTCATTTATTTACTGGAAAAAACATAACCGCAGTGATAGACGGCATAGTAAGCCCTGTTGAAGGAAATTCGTATATAGGTCATATTAACGGGAACGATGCAAATAATGAAGCTTACGCATTGAGTAAGAATCGTCCAGAAATGTATCAAAGTACTGCTCATGAAATAGGGCATAATCTTGATGCAACTCATCCCACTGCGGGTGGTTGTGCGTGTAATACAAATATGGCTTCTGTCATGTGTCAAGGGACAAAGCATCCTAATCTTTGGTTTTGTTCGCAATCAATCAGTGAAATTTCTTCTTTTTTAAGTTATAATCGTACCCTCTTGGTAGGTATCTGCGGTTCTCCCCTTATATGTTCCGGCACACCACAATTGTTTACGGCAAGTGGTTGGCAAGCGGGGTATAAATGGGCTAAAAGCAGTAATTTAAACTTATCAAGTTCCTCGAATACTGCTACAGTAACCGCATACTACGACGGTGCTGGCTGGGTGAGCGTTTTAAATAGTAACAATGTGGAACTGGCAAGATATATTGTTTGGGTTGGTGCTCCACAGCCTTCTATTGACGGGCCATCGTCAGTTCGGGTAGGTGTTGAAGAGACCTTTTACGCAGCAAGCTCCAGCCTTTCAGGGACAACTTCTTACAGTTGGCGTACAACCCCAACGTATGGATGTTCGTTGTACCCTTACTTTTATCCTCTTCCGGGCAGCAAAGTATGGGCATGGTTTGATGGTAGCTGTCCCGATTATCAGATTATTTTAGGCGCTACCAATACCTGCGGTACTCAGGAAACTGGTCGTCGTATTTTTGTGTATGGCCGGTCATTTTCGCCATCTTACATCTATCCAAATCCGGTAGATGATATAATGTATATTGATGTAGATGAAATATCTCAATTGTTTGCTCCAATTACCATGAGACAAGCTCCCACCTATGACATCCGCCTATACGATGGCATGGGTAACCTGCTGCGTAATTCACAAACAAAAGGCGGTACAATACAGTTCAATGTATCTGCACTGCCCGATGGTATCTATTATCTGCATATTTATGACGGGGTAAACGTAAAGCCTGAAATGCAACAGATTGTGGTGGAACATTGATAGATGAAGCGTCAAAAAAAAATAGCCTGCCCATTGTGGCAGGTTTTTTTTATCTTTGCCACATGATAGTTTAGTAAAAAAATTCAAATTAATCCAAGTTCACAAATATCATGAAATATATCATTAGGAAACTCTTTTTGAGTACAGTACTTGCAGCCGTTTACGCAAGCGGCATATATGCAAATGGCGGGTCGGTTTATACGCTACGTCCGGATGATCCGGAAGCGTTTTATTTCACGCCCGAAAACTTCAACATCAAGGCAGACGGGAAAACAGATGTGTCGGATGAACTTCAGGCTGCCATTAATCGCCTGAAAACGGAAAAGGCGTTTGGTATCCTGTTTATCCCTGAAGGGAAATATCTGATCAGTAAGACCATTCATGTGCCTGCTGCCATACGGCTGATAGGCTACGGCAAATCGCGCCCGGAAATCATACTGGGTCGTAATACACCCGGTTATGCGGCGGAGCAGAACTACATGATTTGGTTTACCGGAGGATTGGTTCAAGAAGGAAGAGCGCCTCAGGACGCAGGCGCAGGCACGTTTTACAGCGCTTTGTCGAACATCAATTTTCGGATTGAGAAAGGTAATCCTCAGGCAGTTGCTATCCGTTCTCATTTTGCGCAGCATGGTTTTATCAGCCATTGCGATATATATGCAGGCGAGGGGAAAGCCGGTATTTACGACGTGGGTAATGAGATTGAAAATGTTCGTTTTTTCGGCGGCGATTATGGAATTACTTCCGGACGCACCTCGCCGGGCTGGCCGATGATGATGGTTGATACCTACTTTGAAGGTCAGCGCAAGGCAGCCGTGCTCTCACGCGAAGCAGGTTTTGCTATTGTGAACATGTATGCAAAAAATGTGCCGGTAGCCTTCGAAATGGAAAATCGCATCGATCGCCTGCACATCGAAAATTCTTACTTCGAGAACGTATCGAAAGCCGGAATAATCGTCAGCGTAGAGAATAGCCCTTTTTCGCAACTTAATCTGATGAACGTCCATTGCAAAAATGTCCCCGTGTTGGTGCAATATTTGCAAAGCGGCAGGAAAGATGAAGTAAAGGAACAGATATATCAGGTAAAGGATTACACCTATGGGCTTGTGTTGGCTGATTTAGCCGCTTCGTCGCAATACGCTACCATTCGTGATATTGTGCCGTTAGTCCGCTTCACTCCTCCTGCCGTTCCCGACATTCCCCAACTCCCGAATATGGATTCCTGGGTGAATATCCGTGATTTGGGGGCCAAAGGCGATGGGGAAACCGATGATACGGAAGTGTTCCGTAATGCCATTACAAAGCATAAGAATATTTACGTACCTCAGGGTTGGTACCGCCTTACGGAAACGGTCAGGATGCAACCCGGTACGAAACTTATCGGCTTGCATCCGTTTGGCACTCAGTTTATACTGAAAGAAAGCGAACCGGCATTCAGCGGATTTGGAGCGCCCAAACCTATGGTGGAATCCTCGGAAGGAGGCGACGATATTTTGAATGGCATAGGTATCTCTACCGGCGGCTATAATTACAGGGCTGTCGGCTGCAAATGGATGGCCGGCGAAAAGTCATACATGAACGATGTAAAGTTTGTGGGCGGGCATGGCACGATGAGAAAACCTGATCCCAACCAACAACCGCAACAACGCCCTGCCAGTGCAGGTGGAGGAACCGCATCGCGCATCAGTTCGCCGACCAACCCAATCGCCGTTCAGGGATTGGATTTAGCATGGGATAACCAGTACTGGAGCCTGTGGATTACCCGCAACGGAGGCGGAACGATCAAAGATATCTGGACTGCCAATTCGTATGCCGCCAATGGGCTTTATATCAGCAACACATCCACGCCGGGACGCATCTATGCCATGTCGCTGGAGCATCACGTCCGCAGTGAAGCCCGTCTCGAAAACGTATCGAACTGGAAAATATATGCCTACCAGTTTGAAGAAGAAGGTCGCGAAGGAAAAGACTGCATTATGATGGAAGTGTCGAACTGCAAGAATCTGATGTTCGTCAATCTATGGATGTACCGCGTTATCCGTGCCTCTACGCCTCAGGAGTTTGGCGTCAGACTGTGGAACTGCGAAAATATCCAATTCCGTAATTTTCACAACTATACCCAGGTATTGCCTGTGATAGAACTTCCGATTTATGATGTGAACAAAAAACTGCCGGTATATGACTGGGATTTTGCCCGTCTGGATGTTTCGGGAAAGGAACAGAGCAAACGCCCCTATGACGACCGCCCGGGCGCAATAAACAAGTTAGCTGAAGGTTTTGAATTTGCCGCAGGTATCACCGCCGACAGCAAAGGCAATGTATATTTCGGCGAAAACCGTTTGAAGAAAATATACAAATGGGATGCTTCCCGACAATCACTCAACCTCCTGGCCGATTATCCATGGAAACCCTTCACGCTTGCTACCGACACAAAGGACAACCTGCTGGTTATTTTCAGGTACGACCCTCAGCCCGGTTATATAGTGAACGGCGAACAGGAAACCGTTCCACGCCTGCCCGACGACAATCCCATGTACAGCGGATGGGGTAACAGCGGATGGGCTGCTTATGGGTACTCCATAGACCCGAACAATCCGGATGAAACGTTCATGCCTCTGCCCAGAATTGCCACCAAAGACGCGCAGAATATCCGTAAAATCATTTATCCTGCAAGTCGCTGGCGCGGCGATTTCAACAGAGTAGTGACGGCTATGCCCGAAAACAGTTTCTTAGCACCCGATCAAGTGACGATCATTCCCGAAACTTACGATTTGGGACGTTCGGCTGCCTTGATTTCAGTTACGCCGGGGCAAACAGAACCCGTTTATGTAGCGCATGAGAACAACAAATCAACCGTGAGGCTCGACGTAAAATCCGATGGAACGCTTACCAATCTGACAGAGACGTATCCGCAGGGGCAATACAGCAGCGCAACAGATAAAGACGGCAACTTATACATTGCTGATGGCGAAATATTTGTTTACGACAAATCGGGCAAAGAAGTGAAGCGTATACGGCTTGACGAACGTCCGATTTCTTTGGCCATCGGAGGTAAAGATTTGAACATACTGTTTGCCACAACAACAAAATCTTTATTCGGCATACGGATTAAATAATTGAAAATTATACATCAAATATCGTGAAAACAGCATTAGTAACAGGTGGTTCGCGCGGCATAGGCCGCGCCGTATGTCTTAAATTATCCGCAATGGGATATTACATCGTGGTCAATTATCACAGCAATGAAGACGAGGCGCATCGCACCCTGGCATTGTTGCGCGAAAAAGGCGGCGATGGAGAAATACTGCAATTTGATGTGGCCGACGTTCATCGTGTAACCAATGCCCTTGAACACTGGCAGGAGCAACATCCGGCAGACTATATCGAGGTATTGGTCAACAATGCCGGGATACGCAAAGACGGACTGATGCTCTGGATGGAGGATGAGCAATGGGATACGGTATTGGGCGCCAGTCTGAACGGCGCTTTCCATGTAACGCGCGCACTGCTGAAAAACATGCTGGCACGAAAGCATGGCCGTATCGTCAACGTTGTATCCTTGTCGGGACTGAAAGGGATGCCCGGACAGACCAATTATTCGGCGGCAAAGGCGGGAATTATCGGGCTTACCAAATCGCTGGCGCAGGAAGTAGCCAAAAAGAACGTGACGGTGAACGCTGTCGCTCCGGGCTTTATCCGCACGGATATGACCGCCGATCTGGACGAGGCTCAACTCAAAACACTTATCCCAATGGGACGTTTCGGCACACCCGACGAAGTAGCCGATGCGGTGGCGTTTCTGGCGTCGCCGCAAGCATCCTATATCACCGGCGAAGTGTTATCCATCAATGGAGGAATGTACACATAATTATAGAGTTAGGCGACAGGCACTACCGAATAAACCGAAATCATATATTTTAATTATTATTTTAATCATTATTTTAATTCCTTACCGAAATGAAAACAGTTAGAGAATGGATTAGCGTAACGGTGGTCAGGTCGCCCCGTCTGATCGTGGTGTTGAGCATCTTTGCGGCGAATTTCGTATTTATCATTCTGGCGGGTCTGCTGATCTCGTGGTTGGCGCCGCCGGAATTGGAAAACAACGGTTTCTGGAGCATCGTATTCAATACGGTTGCCATGATACTGGGCGTGGGCGGCACCGACACCGTGATAGAAGACGTTGGGCAGGCGGATGTTTTTCTCGTCCTGACCTGCCTGATTACCGTCATTATCGGATTGGTCGTTTTTACCGGTACCATAATCGGATACATGTCCGAAATCATCGCAAGTTTCATAGAAAATGCCGACAAAAATACGCGTAGGCTACATATTTCGGATCACATCGTTATCCTGAACTGGAATAACCGCGCCGCCGAAATCATCTACGAGGCGCTTCATAAAGGCACGCGGGAAAAGTTGGTTATCCTTTCGGGAAACGAGCGCGATGAGGTGCTCGAAGATATTAACGAACGAATATCCGATACGCTCGACGCCGAAAAAGGTCTCAAAAACCGGCTGACCATTATCGTTCGCGAAGGCGACCCTGGTTCTGCCAAACAGTTGAGCGATATTTCCATAGAACATGCCAAAACCGTGGTTATTCTTTCGGAAAAGGAAAACGTCCGCACGATAAAAACGCTGTTGCAGGTGGCGCAGACTGTATCGGAAAACGGCTCCGCCGAAAATCAGAAGATCGTCATAGAGGTAGAAGACGACCAGACGCTCGCGCTGGTCGAAACGATCATGGCGCACAAAGCGAAAACCGGCGCGTGTAGCATCGTGCCGGTTCCCGTGAACAGGATACTGGGGCAAATTTTTTCGCAGTTTTCCATTATGCCCGAACTCAATACGGTTTACAGCGCACTGTTTTCCAATCGTGGCGCCGCCTTTTTCAGTCAACCCTGCAGGGATGTTGCGCAAAAGCCCGACGAAGAAGCGTTTGTAACCGAATATCTGAACAGTCATCTCAAAGCCTTGCCCCTTACCGTGAAGACCGGCGCCGACGGCAATCGCTGCTGCTATTATATGTCCGACAGCAAAGCGCATATCCGCAGCGTTGAGCCTGTTCCGCAAACCGGCACGCTACGGGTTTCGCTCAATCCCGATTACGAAATGAAAGCCCGACATGTGCTTATGCTGGGACATAACAGCAAAACCGGCGCTATCATGGAAGGTTTCGACGCTTTCCGCGAAGAGTGGAAGAGAACGGACGGTCAGGAAGCGTTAGACGTCATCGTGATTGACGACGAAGCGACGCTGGAAAAACAGGAGTATTTCAAAGCGTATCCATGCGTGAAAAAAGTCATCGCGGCGGATATTTTTGAGAAAGACCTCATCTGCGGCGCGATTGACGGGTTCATCAGCGCCCACAGGGAAAACGGATGTATCATGATCCTGTCGGACGATACGGAAACCGACGAAGATATTGATGCAGACGCGCTGACATATCTTATTCTGGTACAGGATATCATCAACAGCCGCGCGGCAAACGACCCCGATTTCGACGCGGGCAGCGTGGAAATGATCGTGGAAATCATCAACCCGAAAAACTACGATATTGTCAGCGGTTACAGCGCCAACAACATCGTCATCAGCAACCGTTACATCAGCAAAATCATCATGCAGGTCGGCGAAAAGGACTCGCTGTTCGATCTGTATTACGAAATTCTGACATTCGACGAGCCGGGCGAAGACACCGTGCCTTCCAAAGAACTCTATATCAAAAAGGCGGGAGCGTTTTTCAGCGAAATTCCGCCACCCTGCACCGCCGCCGAACTGATCAGGGCAGTCTACCACGCCTCGCCCGATGAGAACAAATCGGTGGTGCTGGGCTATTTCCGTGCGGACGGGGAAATGCGTCTGTTTGGAGGAAAGCAAACGGATATACAGGTGGCGCTTTCGGGCGAAGATCAACTGATTATTTTCAGTAATCATTAAGGAATAATCTATGCCCAATAAAAAAAAGATGTATCTTTACAAAAATTTTTAGAGATATGAAAACCATAAGCGTACAGATGTCGGATGTGGAATACAGCGCTCTTGGGCTGTCGAAAAATAATTTTTTCTTTTCCGAAATTACCGACTTGATTGAACAGCAAATTGCTCGTCAGGCATTGTGCCGCAGCGTAGAAATGGCAGGTAAAAACGGGCTATCGTCTATGACTATGGATGAAATCAATGAGGAAATCCATGCAGCCAGACAATGTATAAAGTCATTTTAGATACAAACATTGTAGTTTCTGCGCTTATCCAGAAGAGTTATCCGTACTATATTGTTTTTGAATATGTTCTTCATGGAAAAGTTCAATTATGCCTTTCTGAAGCATTGTTACGTGAATATTGCGACGTACTTTCACGTCCGAAATTTTCGCGGATAAGTAATTTTGAGCAAAACGCCGGAATTGTATTAAATCGTTTTACCAAATCCGCTCTGTTCTATCATCCCCAAATTCGTTTAGATATTCTCAAAGATAAAAGCGACAACAAATTATTGGAATTAGCGGACGTAAGTCATGCAAATTTTCTGATAACAGGAAATAGTACAGATTTTACCATTACGCAATACAATCATACGCAAATTTTATCGCCTCGCAGTTTTTGGGAAATGGTTATTGGATAATCTTTTTTTCACGTTGGGATGAGGTTGTAGTTTTATAAATTAAATCAAAAATAAACAGATGTATAACAGAAGAATATTATCATTTTTTTTCATGGCGATAAGCGTAACAACGCTTGTGTTTACGTCATGCGGCGGAAGAGGCGGCGCTTCATCCGCTAAAAGCGCGGCAGACCCGCAGACAGACCAGCAACAGGATACCCGCACTGCTATCCTGACAGAGGAATTGCCGACCACGTCCGATTTTCCGAAAGTAAACGGAAACGTCGTGAAAGCCGTCAGTTATAAGGACAAGACCGGCGACAATCTGATTTTGCTGACCGAAACGGAAATCGTTTCCAATGCAAAACCGGATGTGGATTATCCGTTATTTCCCCCGCGCAGCAAGGAACTCTTTGCTTACCGCTTCCTGATGCGCCCGGGCGGCAATACATATGAACAGGCGTGGCGGATAACCGATTTCGTGCGCGAATGCGACCTGTACGAAATGTACGCAGCCTTTGTTGAGGACGCCTTTCGGATAACCGACCTGAACAACGACGGCGTTGCCGAAATATGGGTGGTATATATGCTCACTTGCAGGGGAGACATCACGCCAAGAACGATGAAAATCATCATGTACGAAGGCGGTAAAAAATATGCCGTGCGCGGCGAAGCCCTGTCCATGAACCAGTACAGTGAAGACGAGTTTGAGTACATAGGAGGCGGTTATACTCTGGATGACGCCTTTAACGCCGCTCCCGAATATATAGATTTCGCTGTTGATCTGTGGGAAACTTTCAAGAAACCGAAAAATTTCTGGAAAACAGATGAATAAAAGAAGGGTTGAAAAGAATGATCATTTATTCAATAATCACTTTGACCGTAGGTCATACATATCAATAGAAAAATGAAAATCAGGCGCAATCATTCCCCTTTAGGGGATACACAAACAGGATATGTGAATGTCCTACGGACAATACACATCAGGCTCATTGCGTATTCTATTGATATTAAAATCCTAACGGATTATTTCAACTAAATAGATAAAAGGATGAAAGACAGGAAAATATTATTAGCATTATTGTTGCTCCTTTCACTGGCAGGCTGCAACACTTCAGGCAAAAAAGCGGGCGCAGTACAGAAAGAACCGCTCACGGAAGATGAAGAAATTAATTTAGCCAATGAGATTGTGTTTACAAAGTTGTTGCCCAACTTCAGAAAAATCGCCTATCTCGATGATATTGCAGTGCACGACGGGAAAGTTTACGCTTCCGAACATTGGTGCAAACCCGAATGGAACTCTGTGCCCGTCAGTATGTACGGCGGTTTTTCCATTGTCGGAAACGCTTTGATTTATCAATCGGGGATTTACAATCCGGAACTCTGTCATTCCGATTTACAGGGCGGTAATGTAAAAGTAATCGCCGACAAGGTGGACAGGCGTCAAGTATGGATAGCAGGCGATAGAGTAATATACACGACTGAAACCGAAACATCTGATTTCAAAAGTGTATGCGAAGGCGTCTTCTGGTACGATGTGCACACGTCTAAAAGCACAAAACTGTTGAGCGAATATTTATTGCTGCTCTCTTTCGACGACGATTTTGTCTATTACAAAAAACTCGATCGGGAAAACCCTTACAAATCTACATGGCGCGTTCGCTGGAACGGAACCGGAGAAGAAACGGTTCCGTACATTACGTTGCCCGATGATCTGTATCAGGTTGAAGGCGGTCATTTCTATTGCAAAAACGACAGAACCGACCCAATCGTATTCAGCGTTTTTTCAGTCATTGACGGGGATTTCAAAGGCAATTATTCCATTTCCAAAGATGACAATATTCTCTTACTGAAAGACAATTATCTTTACTACGGAAATAATACGGGAATTTACAAAATGGATATGAACAGTGGCTCAACAACGAAACTGGCTGATTTAGCGCGGGATGTGGAGATAAGTAATCTGGGAGACGGCTTTATTATCGGCGATGACCTGTACTTTCGCGCAAGTTTTATTCCTGAAGGGGATGACTGGGAATTTGGCGGCTTCAGGCTCTATAAAACGCCGCTGAACGGAGGCAAAATGGAGTATCAGGACATGGAATGGTGGCCATTTTAAAAAATAAAACAATGAATAAATGAATCACAAAAAAATAAAACAATGAATAAATTATTAACCATACTGGGGCTGGCGTTGCTGCTGCCCCTTGCCGGATGCAACGTTCGGACAGGCAAACAGGCAAAAGCCATGGAAGCATATCACGCCGTTCTTCTCAACGAAATGACGTTTTACAGCGTAAATGACCAAAAAGATTATACGCTGAACAAATACGACGTATGGCGTGCGGAACAATTTACCGTAATTGATATGGACGGCGACGGCATACCGGAAGTTGTTCTGGAATTAACCACCGGCGGCGAAGGCGCTTTTGAAGTGCTGCATTACGAAGAGGGAAAGGTATATGGTTTTCATTTCCCCTTTCGTGGAATGCTTGATTTAAGTGCGGACGGGACATATTTTGCTTCGGGCGGAGCCTCCGACGGCTTCTTTTATCAAGCGGCGTCCATAAAAAAAGACGTTTATGAGAAGAAGATATTGGCACATTCATTATCAGATCTTGACGCCAACGGCGAACGCAACATGTCCTACTATATCAGCGGCGCGAAAGTAACCGAAGAAGAATATGATGCGTTTTCTACGAAAATGTGGGAAAAAATGCAGAAAAATCCTGCCGTTTGGCACGATTTCACAAACGCAAATATTGCATCGGTTTTTCCGTCAGACAAATCCGTGAACAAAGTGCAGGAAGAGCCGCTCACGAAAGAGCCGGAAAATAATCCTGAAAAAGAGCAGGAAAACCTGCTCCCGAAACTGTTGGCTAACCACACGAAAGTTGCGTCTTTTAAGTATTTTATGGCGCATGACGGGCAGTTGTACATTCAGTTCGCCGCGCAAAATGCGCTGGAAAAGAATGACTGGCGTAATGCTGTCGGGTTCAGAGGATTTACCATTATCGGAAACTCGCTTTTTTACGTGCAACCCAATGGCAACTACGGATATAAGGTCGCCCTGTACCGCACCGATTTGCAGGGCGATAACGAAACGGAAATAGACGCCGATGTGAGCCTTAACGATATTTATGTGGTCGGAAATAAAATTATTTATGCCAATCAAACTGAAATCACTGAAGAAGAATATACCTGTAAAGGTATTTATTGCTATGATGTAACCTCTTCAAAAACCACCTTACTGATGAACGAAAAGCGTTCGGACGATATTGGTTATTTCAGACCGGTCTCGTTTGACGACGATTTTGTCTATTATCAATCCTTCTCTGCCAATGACGATATTTGTCGCATCCGTTGGGACGGAACGGACGAAGAAAGATTATTCAGCGTTTTTTGGCCCGAAGGATTGTTTCAGGTAGCCGGTCATTACTATTATTGCGTTTCTTCAACCTGGGATAATTCCGACTACAATAGCGCAAAAACCACCGTAACAGGTTATTCCGTTCAAACCGGAAATAAAAAAACGGAATATACCGTCAATGCCGCAGGTCTCATCGCCCTGAAAGACGGCTGGGCTTTCTTTGGAAATAAAAATGGTATCTTCAAACTCGATTTGGACGACGGCAGGACGATGAAAATGGCAAACTTCGCGCCCAACGAAAAGGTTAATGATCCCGGAGTGTTCGGAAACTGCATCATCGGCAACGCACTCTATTTTACGGTAACCGATTACGACGAATATGTAACCAAATTTCGCCTCTACAAAGTCCCGCTCAACGGAGGAGGAGAAATGGAGTATCAAGGCGTGGAATGGTCATTCGTTGCTATATAAGACAGATAAAAAAATGAAAAGGATCAATAAGGATAAAAAAATGAAATTGTTTTTCATCGTCAGCGTGATAGCGTTTATGATGCTCTCTTGCGGCGGCAGACAGGTCAATCAGAAACCGGTCAATCAGGAAGAGTTCGATCAGGAACCGGAAGAAGCGTTTTATCAGGAACCGGAAGAGACGCAGCCCGATTATTCGGAAATCTACACCGGCGAGGCACTGAAAGCCATGCAAGCCTACAAAGCGGTGTTGCTCAATGAAGCGCCCTTTTACGATGTCTATGAAGAGAAAGATTGTAAACTCAATGAATTGGAATGTAAAGATTATATAACTTGGGAACCGATAGGAGTAGCCCGTTTTGCCGTAGTGGATATGGATGAAGACGGAATGCCGGAAGCAGTGTTCGATTTCGGCGATGTATCCTGCAAATCGTATATATTGCACTACGAAGAGGGCAAAGTATATGG
>Ga0082212_10006470_pt1 | contig 15737 bp, 11 predicted proteins | sample TergutNt197P3_FD_71548 | JGI IMG/M metagenome (GOLD analysis project Ga0082212, IMG submission 71548) | Neocapritermes taracua P3 segment gut microbial communities from Petit-Saut dam, French Guiana - Nt197 P3 | ecosystem: Host-associated > Arthropoda: Insects > Digestive system > Gut ...
TCTTCATCGCGGAACGATTCAGCCATCGTCAGTCCTGATAAGGCCACAGAAGCGCGTGCGCCCGGCGGCTCGTTCATCTGTCCGAAGATAAGTGTGGCCTGTGATTTTTTAAGTTCGTCGTAGTCGATTTTTGACAAATCCCAATGACCTTCTGCCATGGATTCTTCAAAAGCTTTTCCATAACGGATAACGCCCGATTCTATCATCTCACGTAGTAGGTCGTTCCCTTCTCGCGTTCTTTCTCCCACTCCTGCAAAAACGGAGAATCCTTTATGGCGTTTAGCGATATTGTTTATTAGCTCTTTGATAAGCACGGTTTTTCCTACGCCGGCGCCTCCAAAAAGCCCGATTTTTCCCCCTTTTAGGTAAGGTTCGAGTAGGTCGATTACCTTGATACCGGTATATAATATCTCCTGTTTTGTTGAGAGATCTTCAAATTTAGGCGCCGACCGATGGATAGGGAGTGTTTTGGTTACTTCTAAAGGCTTCATGCCGTCGATCGTTTCGCCAATCACATTCAGGAGGCGTCCTTTTGTTTGTTCGCCTACAGGCATGCTGATCGGCATATTGTCGGATATGACTTTCATGCCACGAGAAAGTCCGTCGGTTGAATCCATCGCAACTGAACGAACACTTTTCTCTCCGATATGTTGTTGTATTTCAGCTATTAAAATGCGTCCGTCGGGTCGTCGTATTTTCACGGCATCGTAGATTGAAGGGAGCGTCTTCTTCTGATCGCTACCGTCATAAGTCTCAAAACTTATATCTATCACTGGTCCAATGATCTGAGATATATGTCCAATTATTTCCTGTCTCATACTTACATCATTTTATTTATAAGTTGAACGGATCTGTACTCGCGCGTACATTTATTTATATAGATACATATCGGGTACATGCTTCGTTTCATTTTCTTTTGTCTTTCTCGTTATATTCTCCCATATAACGCCTGTTTTGAAAATTTTGTATAACAAGCCGCAAAAGTAATCATTTTTTTGGAAAAAATTACTTCGTGCTTGTTAATTTTTTGCTTTTGATAGTAGGCCAACTATCAAACCACTCAGCGGTAAAATGAAATGTACTGGTTCTATAGGAGATAAAATAATCATAACTCCTTTTTTACCAATATTTTGTCCCTAACAAAACATTTGTGGATTTGTAATCCTGATGAAAATATGTTTCGGTTTTCTATATTGTAAATCCGTAATTATTAACGTTCTGGATTGAAAATCCGAAACAGTGGACGCAATGGACCAGCGGACAGTGATTAAATGTTAAAATTGCCTTTCTCGTAAAGTGTAATCGCTTGGTACTGTAAATAGTGCGGCATCGACAGCTACATTTTCCTGAATTTGAGTTGCAGTCTCAGTTGAAGACCATTCGCCAAAAGAAGTAGCAGTTTTTAGTGTTATACCTTTCCATATCCATACAGTAATTGTTGAAGTAAACTCCCCCCTTGTAATTTCGTATGAGTACTTTTTGCAAGGTTTGCCGGCAATTGTTTCATCTCCAAGTTCTTTGATTTTATTCGTATCTTTTACCTCTTGAGTGAGTTTTAGGAAATTGATATTAGGCATCATCCACATACTCGAGTTAGAGTATGTCTTATTATCAATATTCAGCGAAAATGACTTGCCTTCCTTTGAGATATTGCGAATATTTGTTGTATTACCCTCCCGGGTAAAACTTGATGTAATCGCTTCCAACTTTCCATAATCATCAAAATAAGTAATAGTTTCGGAGGTTTGTCCACCCCTCTCTGTCGATTTTTTGATGATTCCCGATTTGATCTCATACTTTGCATCTTGAGCAAATAGACCGATAGTTGTAAATAAAAACAACGCTGTTAGTAAAAAAAATCCTTTCATAATAATTAATGTTTTAAGTGAAATTAAAAAATGTTTAAAAAAACGCTTGATATATTAATGACAAAAGTAAGAATTTTTTTTCAGAAAAATGACTTTTTAAAAAAAAAAATTCTTTTTTTAAAAGAAGAGTGTATGAAATCGAACTGGCGGCAAGGGACTACGTGGCTTTGCATCGTTTCAACGCAGTTGAAACAGCGTTCCTTAGCGTTAATAATCGACAATGTGTCGCTTTCACAAAGCGTAAGGAATAAAAAAAACAAGTTTTTTTTGTACTTCGCTCAACTTGCACTAACTTTGTTCGTAAAAACTCATTATGATAACAGCACGTTCTATAGAGTTGCTTGCTCCTGCAAAAAACCTTACTTGCGGTATTGAGGCTATTCTACACGGTGCAGATGCCGTATATATTGGTGCTCCAAAATTTAGCGCTCGTGCAGATGCAGGTAATTCCATTGATGATATACGTCAGCTTTGCGACTTTGCGCATATATATAATGTTCGTATTTATGTTGCACTTAATACAATACTCAAAGATGAAGAGCTGGCAGAAGCAGAAACGCTTATTCGTCAGTTGTTTAATGCAGGTGTTGATGCGCTTATCGTTCAGGATATGGGAATTACACAACTTGATATCCCTCCAATACCGCTTCATGCAAGCACACAGACAGATAATTGCACTCCGAAAAAAGTAAAATTCCTGCGCAATGTCGGTTTCCGGCAGATTGTTCTTGCACGTGAGTTAACACTTGATGAGATACTGTCAATATCGAAACATGTTCCGGACATAGCATTAGAAGCATTTATACATGGTTCTTTATGTGTCAGTTATAGCGGTCGTTGTTATTTGAGTTATGCTTTAAGCGAACGTAGTGCAAATCGTGGCGAATGTGCTCAATGTTGCCGACTTCCATACACAATGATTGATTCCGTCGGTAAAGTTATCTCAAAAAACAAGCATTTGCTATCGCTGAAAGATATGAATCGATCTGATGACCTTGAAGCAATGATGATTGCCGGTATATCGTCAATGAAGATTGAAGGGCGCCTTAAAGATGTATCTTATGTAAAGAATGTTGTTGCTTACTATCGCAAAAAGTTAGATATGATATTTGCGAAAAATTCAACATTCTATCGCTCATCTGCCGGACAATCGTCATATACTTTTGAACCACGCCCGGAAAAAAGCTTTAACCGTGGCTTTACTTCATACTTCTTACACGGACGTGAAATGGAAATAACATCTTTTGATACACCAAAGTCAACAGGCGAGCCGGTTGGCGTAGTAAAGGAAATAAAAGGAAACTCCTTTACAGTAACAGGATTGAAGCCTATACATAATGGTGATGGACTTGTGTTTCTCAACCCTCGAGGTGAACTTGACGGTTTCAGAGTCAATCGCGCTGAGGCAAATCGTGTTTTTCCTCAAAATATGCCTCTAATAAAACCTAAAACGCAGTTATGCAGAAACTATGACCATGAGTTTGAATCATTACTGTCAAAACCTTCTGCAAAACGAAAACTCAATGTGATGATGGAGTGGGGTGATTATGCAGGTGGATTCACCTTGTCGATAGACGTTCTTACCGGCCCATCGTTTGTTTTCGATGAATCAGATGGACGTGTAGTAATAACACGCTCGTTTGTGAAAGAATTAGCCCGTAAATCACAGGATGAGAATATAAAAACGCAGCTCAGTAAGCTTGGTAATTCTCCATTTGAGGTATCAGAGATTAAAATAATGATGAGCAATAATTATTTTGTCCCATCGTCATTGTTGAATGAGATGCGCCGCGAAGTAGTAGGTGAACTCATCATAAACCGCCGTATACGATACAAGCGGCAATATGTGAAAAGATGGGTATACGATAATAACGAGCCTTATCCGCAGCAAAAGATTGATTACAAGGCAAATGTGTTGAATAAAAAAGCAGAAGCGTTTTTTAGAAAACATTGTGTAGAGATTATTGAACCTGCTTTAGAAAAAGAGACTTTCGCTGCTCGTCATTACGACGAACGAAGTGAGGAATCCATTTCTTTACAATTCCCGCTCATGTACACAAAGCATTGCCTTCTATACAGTATGGGATGGTGTCCTGTTCACCATAAAACACACCCCCCATATAAAGAACCGTTTTACCTTATTTATAAAGACCATAGATTGCTTTTGTCATTTGATTGCAAAAATTGCCGGATGCTTGTTTTGTGAATAATTTTCATAAAAAAACAAGTTTTTTTTGTATTGCGCTCAAGGTAGTTAAAAACTAAAAAAAGCCCGGAGGCTTTTGATGACTACGGGGCTTTTTTGTGCTTACTATTTAACGTGAGTTCGACGATGGCGTGTTTTTTGAAGTTCTCATTAACTGTTAACCATTAATTCTTACGATCTGTCCAGCGACGTAGTTCAAGGTAACGATGTACAGTCCGGTCGGAAGTTTGATTTTTGTTTCACCTGACTTAACAATGATTTGCTGCCGCTGCAGGACGCCTTCTGGCGAGTAGACCCTTACGATAGCGTCGGGCTTGGAGGTTCTGATATACAGTTCGTCTTTGGCTGCCCATAGCTTGTCTGCCTCGTCATCGCTAGAAGGCATCCTGTAGGATGCTCCGCTGCGCAAGTAGTTGGCAAAGTATAGCCTTTCGCCGGTAGATACTGTGGGGATAGTGACAATCGGTTGCGACTCGTCGCTGTTGGAACCTGTCCATCTGACAAAGACATCGTTCGCCTTTTCGGTGGCTATCAGGGTGATAGCAGGGGATTCGACTGTGTAAGTATCGTGGTTGGAGCTGTTTAGCAAGGGGGCATGCCCCCTTGCCATATCAATGTTGACGTTCGCCGCGCCGCCGTGAGATGATAAATAATGGGATATTCTTCCTACTCAAAGCTGCCGTGCAGATTGACATTTCCATAAACGGTCAGCGTGTCATACAGTATGATACTGTTTTGGGTAGGTATTGTTTCGCCGCGAAGCGAAACATACTCGGTATGGCTCTAATCTGCAAACCGGTAACCTTCGTTGGGTACGACGATGCCCGATTGGGGCGAGGTCATGTAATCGAGCGATTGTTCTGCAGCATGGTGGATGCCGCCGAGGCCTACCGAAAAGATTACGATACTGACGCCTGTGACTTGGTGGTAGGTAAAGTTTGATGCTACCGTATCGTTGTTGATGCTGACGGGTGCGGAAACTGCATTGTGCAGTCCGCCTATACCTCCGACGTTTCCCGCGTCCGATCCTATAGAAAGGGCGAGAACGACACCTTTGTTATAAGAGCAGACGATAGTCACCCTGAAAGACGACAGTCCGATTAGTGTCGCCTGGTCGGTATCGTATGCCCGAACCGTCCAATATCGTGTTCCATCCGTTTTTTTGTAGCGCCTTTCAATAAGAATGGGGGTGAATAATTACCAAAAATGCAAGGTAAACGATTTTTACGGGCAGAACCTCAAAATATAGTTGTATCTTTGCAGCCTCATTATGCGATAGATACAATGTGGGAGATGACACATGGTATATGAATAACCGCGACAGCGAAGCCGACACATGCAGAAAAGAAGTGCTGCCTAAGTTGTATAACAGTGGTTGGATGGACGAACTAATCCTCGAACAGCGGAATTTCACCGATGGTAAAATTGTTGTGGTCGGGCGAAAAGCAAAACGAAAAACAGCAAAACGGTTTGATTACCTGTTACGTTATTCCCAAAACTTTCCTGTCGCGATAGTTGAAGCCAAAAGCAAATACAAAAATGCTGCCGATGGCTTGCATCAAGCGAAAGAGTACGCCCAAATGCTTAAACTCAAATTTGCATACGCCATTAACGGCAAAGAAATTATTGAATTTGACTTCATTACAGGTATTGAACAACCGGTGGAAAAATTTCCAACCCCAGATGAATTGTGGAATAGATTAAATGCCGTTGAACCTGTAAAAGAGGAAGTTAACGGCAAAGAAATTATTGAATTTGACTTCATTACAGGTATTGAACAACCGGTGGAAAAATTTCCAACCCCAGATGAATTGTGGAATAGATTAAATGCCGTTGAACCTGTAAAAGAGGAAGTTAAAGATATATTTTTAAAACCGTTTTTTGCTGTTCCAAACAAAGAAATACGTTATTATCAGCGATTAGCCATTAACGCAGGAATAAAAGCGATACTTGATGGACGGGAAAGAACTTTGCTGACATTGGCTACAGGTACAGGTAAGACAACCGTTGCTTTTCAAATCATATACAAACTTTGGAATAACCGGTGGAATTTGAAAGGGGAATATCGTCGCCCCAAAATACTGTTCCTTGCCGATAGAAGCGTATTAGTAACCGACCCTCATGCAAAAGATTTTTCCGTTTTTGGCGACGCCCGCTGTTTAGTGCCGGAAGAAGGTTTATCCTCTGCTCGCGAAATATATTTTTCCACCTATCAGTCATTGGCGGAAGACAGTAACAGGGCGGGCGCATTTCGTATTTTACCACGGGATTTTTTTGATTTGATTGTAGTGGACGAATGTCATCGTGGAAGCGCTTCCGAAGAAAGTAATTGGCGGGTGATACTTGATTATTTTTATACTGCTGTCAAATTAGGTTTAACAGCCACCCCTCTACGCGATGATAACATTGATACATATAAGTATTTTGGTAATCCTTTATACGAATACAGCCTGAAACAGGGTATTGAAGACGGTTTTTTAGCGCCTTACATTGTTCATCGGGTAATAACAAACGTAGATGCAACAGGATTTGAACCTGAAGCCGGACTATTAGATGATTATGGACGACTCATACCGGAAGGCGTTTATTCAACAACTGATTTTGAGCGAATAATATCCCTTATACAGAGAACAAAAGCGGTTGCTAAACATCTGTACGACTTTATGCAAAAAAATGGAAGAACCGATAAAACGATTGTCTTTTGTGTCAATCAGGAACATGCCGACCATTTTAGGCGCGAAATCAGTAATTTGAATCGTGATATAGCGCAACAATATCCCGATTATGCTGTACGCATCGTTTCAGAAGAAGGCGATACCGGCAAAGGACATTTGAGCCGTTTTATGGATATTGATGAAAATATACCTGTTATTGTCACTACTTCAAAATTATTGAGCACTGGGGTAGACGTCCCGACCTGCAAAAACATTGTTATTTTCAGAATTATCAATTCTTCAACTGAATTTAAGCAAATAATTGGTAGAGGTACGAGGGTAAGGGAAGATAAGGAAAAACTGTTTTTCTCTATTTTGGATTATACCGGAAGCGCTACAAGACAATTTGCCGACCCCGATTTTGACGGTATGCCGCCGTTGATTACAGAAGAGGAAGTTGATAACAATGGCAATGTTGTTGAAATCACGGAATGGCAACCTGAAATTACGGAAGATGAACCGAATACAGAGCAGTCCGAAACAGGCGGAGAAGAAAACCCGGAACCGCAAGCGGAGGTGAGAAAGAAATTTTATTTAAGCGAAGGTGTTGAAGTAACTATTGCAGTGGAAACAGTGCAAATGCGCGATGCTAACGGAAAATTGCGAACAGTCCGATTCAGTCAATATGCGAAAGAACAAATCACAATGCTGTTTTCTTCAATCAACGACTTCCGCAACCAGTGGAATGACTTGGCGGAGCGAAAGAAGATTTTTGCCGAACTCGAAAACAGAGGCATTTCCATTGAACAGTTAGCGGAAATATCCAAACAAAGGGAAGCCGATATTTTTGATTTGTTTTGTTTTGTAGCCTACGATTTAAAACCTTTAACAAGAAAGCAAAGAGCCAATTTATTATTAAAAAATAAACCCGACTTTTTTGCCGGTTACAGTTCGAAAGCAAGGGAAGTTCTGACCTTGATAATTGAAAAATACATTGATTTCGGATTAAGTGAAATAAATCCGAATATCGTTTTAGCCCCGCCAATCTCTCAAATAGGAAATTCAATCGAGATAGCCAATGAATTTGGAGGAATTGAACAATTACAAAAGGCAATTGAAGCAATACAGGTTTTGTTGTATACAGAAGCCGCATAATAATTTACCACTGATTAAACTGATTAAACTGATTGGGATGATTAAAACTGATTAAGAATGAATGATACGATTGATGAAAAATATAGACATTCAGCAGTGACCGGTAAAATTATCGGTTGCGCATTGGAAGTGCATAAAATTATTGGTAATGGTTTTCCGGAAGTGATATATCAAAGGGCATTGGCTAAAGAGATGAATTTGCAGGGATTAACATTTGCCAGAGAATTTGAAATGCCGATTTTTTACAAAGAAGAACAAATTGGAACAAGGCGGGTGGATTTCTTTGTTGAAAATGCCGTATCCGTTGAACTAAAAGCGATAATAAAACTCGAAGACGTTCATCTCGCGCAGGCAATAAACTATTTGGAAGTATACAACCTTGAAATAGGATTACTTATCAATTTCGGCTCAAAAAGTCTGGAATTTAAACGATTAATCAACTCAAAATACAATGCCCCCAAAATCAAATAAATCAGCCAAATCTGTTCAATCAGGTAAATCTGTTCAATCAGGTAAATCAGGTAAATCAGCGGTACTGTCCGCTATCATAAAATCTTGTCGCGACCTTATGCGTAAAGACAAAGGAATGAATGGCGATGCTGACCGCCTGCCCATGCTTACATGGATTATGTTTTTAAAGTTTCTTGACGACAACGAACAACTTCAGGAAGTAAATGCACAATTAGCAGGCGAAAAATATAAACCGGTAATTGAGACGCCCTATCGTTGGAAAGACTGGGCAACGAATATCAATCTGACGGGCGATGATTTACTTGCCTTTGTCAATAACGACAAGGTGATTTTCGCAGATGGAACAGAACGAAACGGATTGTTTTATTATTTACGAAACCTGCAAAGCGAAACAGGAACAGAACGTAAAGACGTTGTAGCAAATGTTTTCAGAGGCGTTACCAATCGTATGATTAACGGCTATTTGTTGCGCGATGTAATCAATAAAATCAACGAAATCCATTTCACGAACAACGAAGAACTGAATACGCTGTCGCACCTCTATGAAAGTATTTTAAAAGAAATGCGCGACGCCAGCGGCGATGCAGGCGAATTTTATACGCCCCGCCCTGTAGTCAAATTTATGGTAGAAATGCTTGATCCAAAAATAGGCGAAACGGTTTTAGACCCCGCAAGCGGAACTGGCGGCTTTTTGGTGGAAGCCTTTGAACATCTGAAATCGCAGGCATTGACCATTGAACAAACGAAAACATTACAGGACAAATCAATCGTTGGCGGCGAAGCAAAACCGCTACCCTATCTTCTTTGCCAAATGAATTTGTTGTTGCATGGCTTAAATTACCCGAATATCGACAGCGGAAACAGTTTGCGATTTCCGTTGAAAGACATTGGCGACAATGAGCGGGTAGATGTTATCTTGACCAATCCACCCTTTGGAGGCGAAGAAGAAAAAGGCATTTTGAACAATTTCCCTGAAGGCATGAAAACTGCAGAAACGGCGCTTTTATTTCTGCAACTTATTATGCGTAAACTGAAACACAAAACTATCAATCAACGAGGCGGACGAGCCGCCATTATTGTTCCCAACGGCACACTGTTTGCCGATGGCGTGGCTGCAAAAATCAAAAAACAACTATTGGAAGGTTTCAATCTGCACACCATAGTCCGTTTAAGCGAAGGCGTTTTTGCCCCATATACCGATATCCCTTGCAACCTGCTTTTTGTCGAAGCAAAAGACAAAAAATCAGTGCAATCAAACAAATCAACTTCAATCAACGGTTCAGACATTATCTGGTATTACGAGTTACTCCCCCCCGCCGACAAAAAGAAATACAGCAAAACCCGCCCCATTCAAACAGAAGAATTTGTGCCGTTAAAAGAATGGTGGACAAACCGCGTTGAAAACGAAAATGCGTGGAAAGTAGCCGTTAAAGATATTGTAAAAGAAGACAAAACAACCAACGCCTTGAGCATTAACTTTGACAGAAAAAACCCCAACCGCAAAAGCGAATTTGAATATCGCGAGCCTTCGGAATTGGTTGCCTCTATTGTTGCCAAAGAAAAGCAAATAGCGCTATTGATGAGTGAAATAGAAAACTTTCTTAAGCCTTGAATAATTAAAAAAATGAAATCAAGTAAATCCGAAATTAGAGAATCAGTCCGCTTAGCGGTAAAGACTATCAAAGATGCAATATTGCGAAGTCAATACAGGGCTATATCCCTTGTAAACAAAGAACAATTATCACTATACTATGCTATTGGATGTTATGTCTCGCAAAATTCGCGAGACGGTTTTTGGGGAACAGGCGCAATAGGACAAATTTCGGAAATGTTACAAAAAGAATTGCCCGGATTACGTGGATTTTCGAGAGAAAACATAAAAAAAATGCGTCGTTTTTATGATGAATGGGCGCATATTCTAAATCGGTCGCCAGTGGCGACCGAAGTACAAAACTCTGAATATTTTGATATTTCAAATCGGTCGCCACTGGCGACCGATTTGAAGATTAATGAAAATTTGTTACTTTCGGCATTAAAACCGCAGAAGATAGACATTTTTAACAGGGAAGATTTTTTGCAAATAAGTTTTTCACATCATATCGAAATACTTAACAAAACAAGTTCATTAGATGCCCGTCTTTTTTACATTCACGAGTCGGCAACCCAATTTTGGAGTAAATACACTTTGCGCGATTATCTGAAAGCCGACATTTACAATAAACGAGGCACAATGCCTAACAATTTTGTCCAAACACTGCCCGATGTGAAACATGCATTAAAAGCCATCGGCGTTTTTAAAGATGAATATTTGCTGGACTATATTAATGTTGAGCAACTTAACGAAGACGAACAGGACTTGGATGAGCGAGTATTGGAACATGAAATAGTTGCCAATATCAAAAAATTCATTATGACTGTCGGACGCGATTTTTCATTTATTGGTAATCAATACCGTGTTGAAGTTGCGGGCGAGGAACTATTTATAGACTTATTATTTTTTAATCGTGAAATTAATTCATTGGTAGCCTTTGAGTTGAAAAAAGGAAAATTCCGCCCTTCTTATCTGGGGCAAGTGAACTTATACCTTTCTGCTTTGGACGACTATGTACGAAAACCACATGAAAATCCGTCCGTTGGGATTATTTTATGCAAGGAAATGAACCATACTTTTGTTCAATATGCCGTGCGCGATTATACCAAACCATTAGGCGTGGCTACTTACCGGACTTCTGACGAAATGCCCGAAAAATTACGAAATGCTTTATCTGATATTGAAGAACTTAAAAAATTGCTGTGAGATGAAGGGTAATTGGAAAATAGTGAAATTGGAGAATGTAATAAAATATCGAAATGATTTTATCAGTATTAACGATTTACAGAAATACAAACTATGTCGTGTCCAAACAAAGGTGCAAGGAGTTGTTTTGAGAGAAGAAAAAAAAGGATTTGAAATAAAAACAAAGAAACAACAAATTTGCAAAACTAACGATTTGATTTTTGCAGAAATGGATGCGCGATTCGGCGGTTATGGAATTATACCTATAGAATTAGACGGCGCTCTTGTAAGCAGTCATTATTTTCTATATGAAATTGATAACACTGCTATTGATAAAATATATTTGAATTATTGTTTAAAACAACCATGGTTTCTTTCACAGGTTGAAGCAAAAGGTTCAACAAATTATGCAGCAATCAGACCTTATCAGGTTTTAGAATATGAAATCCCTCTTCCCTCTCTATCCGAGCAAAAACGCATAGTAGAAAAAATAGAGAGCATACAAAAGCGGGTGGAACAGATACGAAAGTTGAGGGCAGAGCAGGAAAAAGAGATAAAGAATTTACGAAATATTATTTTTCAAGATTTACAAAAAACTCAAAAAATAGTTGCAATAGGGAGTGTTTTAACCCCTCATAAAGAGATCGTTCAACTTAATGCAGAGGAAAGTTATCGACAGATAACGGTAAAAATGGAACATAAAGGTGTTTTACTTAGAGGAGTAACTAAAGGAAAAGATATTGGTTCAAAACAATTTTTAGCAAAAGAAGGTAATTATATCATTTCAAAAATAGACGCAAGAAATGGCGCAATGGGAATAATTCCAAAGGAATTAAATGGGGCCATTGTAACAAATGACTTTCCTCTCTATAGTTTTTCAAAAGACATAAATTCCAAATATTTTAACTATTTTTCTAATACTTTTTTTTTCGATAACGCCTGCAAACAAGCAAGCGAAGGTTCAACAAATAGAAAACGGTTGAAAATTGACAAATTTGAAAATATCCAAATACCCTTGCCCTCTATTGCCGAACAAAACCGCATTGTATCATTCCTCGGAAAAATCAATCAAATACGCCAAACATTCAAAGCACAAGAAACAGAATTAACAAATCTGTTGCCAAGTTTACTTGATAAAGCATTTAAAGGAGAATTGTTTGAAGAGGAGAAAGCGAAAGTAATACCTTTTGTGAAAAGTTCCAAATTGGAATCTCAATATTTTGTGAAACGTAAAATGTTGGCTACTTTTATTATCAATCAATCATTGGATGACGAGCAATTTGGAGACACCAAATTTGAAAAAATCTTGTACCTTGCCGATTGTTGGGCTATCCAACGAAATCTCAATCAACAATACTACAAAAAACCGGCAGGACCTTATGATAATCGCTTTACATATAATTTTTACGACCAGATTACAAAAGACGGTTGGTTTGATATTCAGAAAATACCTAACGCCCAATCCAAAATTACAGCTGGGGGAAATAACGATAAATCCCGAAAAGATTATGGCTATTTTTCGGCAGAGGAATTAACGAAAGTAAACCATTTGCTTGGCCTTTTTAAAAAATCCGATTATAGAGTTCCGGAAGTAGTATCTACTTTGTACGCAGTTTGGAATAACCGGATTATTTTAAAGCAGGAAATTTCAGACGAAATACTTATCCGTGATTTTTATGATTGGGATAAGCATAAATCAGTTTATACGAAATCACAAGTAGAAAACAGTTTGAATTGGATGCGAGAAAAGGGACTTGTTCCTGACGGTTGGGGCGAAGTGATTGAAAAGGCAGAAAAGAAAACAACAACAAAAAAATAACGATATGGAAGTCCAAAAAGTAATCATTCATGAAATCATCAAAAATCAGGGAGTTACAACGGCTCAAGAATTTTTGACAAACTCGGTATTGGAATTAAATGAAGAAACGGCAAATTTAGTAGAAACATTGGATAAAAGTTTCAAACGCGATTTTATTAACTATTCCATATTCAATGAAGAAGGACAAGACGACTTTCCCCACTATTTTGAACAATACCAAAACAACCATTCCGATGACGATGCCTTATTTGTGTATTTTACAAGAAGTGCGATTTTGAACTTAAAACAGATTATTCGTAATGTTATTTTTGCGAAAGGGGGCTATTTTGTTTTTGCTAAATATGCTGTGAACGAAACGCCATATATTGGTATATTCCTGATAAGAGATGAAACAGGAATACTGTTTAATAAAAATTCGGAAACTCATTCGTTCTCATTAGGCTCTGTTTCTTATCCCAATACGAATAAACTGGCAATGGGTTGCCGTATAAATCTTGGCAAATATGCCAATAGAGATGGAAGATACGTAGCAATGATAAAAAACAATTTGGCGGATATTTCAGATTATTTTCGGAATTGGATAAATATCATTCAACCTGAAAGCAGTACGGAATACACAAACGCATTGTTTCAAATCGTTTCTACTATACCTCCACCAAACAACCCTGCAACCAATGAACCATATTCTTTGGATGAGTTTAGAAAAAAAGTATATGACTACACCAACTCAAGACCAAACAAAACCGTTAATATGGCTGAAATGGGAAGGCATTTTTACAACGATGAATCTGCTTTTACCCAATTCGCAGAAAACAACAATCATGTCATTGATACGGAATTTAAGGTAGATAGGCGAAGCCTCAAGCAATTCTGCAAGTTCGACATTCGGGCAGATGGTATTCGTCTGTTGTTCGCCAGAGGCGATTATGATACAAAGGTAAGGTTGTCAGAAGATGACAACAACAAAGTAATTATTGAATCAAGCGCTTTTGCTAATAAACTTCGGCGTGAATATGGCGATGGAAGACTATATAATATTGTTTGATGCTATAAAATCTGCATTTGATAGTGGGAATATGACATATTCAGATGCGGATTTATGTATTGATTTGACATTTGAAACTGAGGATCATGCAGCACAAATACAAAATCAATTGACTAACATTGGCATTGAAAGAAATAACCGTCAAATAAAAATTGATTGCAGAACAGATGCTTTGCAGATTTTTCAGAACACAGATGACTATCGTTTAAGAATAAAGTTAGACGAGTCGGATAATTTCAAAACCGACCTGCTAATCCTAAATCTATCAAACGATTGCTATATCTACAATAAAAGCGAGGATTGTTGCTATAAAAATTTCAAACTTGATAAAAACTGCTTCTTGTTTTCCAACACGAAACATTTCTTTCGCCTAATCAAATTCTTAAAGCAACAGGAACATCAGGAAGACCATCAGTTTTATTTTGTGGATTATTTTAATAAAGATAATCGTAGAATAATTATTACTTCGTCGGCAAAGCAGGGTAAATTGACAATAGGGTATGAACAGAGTGTTCCCTGTTTCCCATTGGAAAAATCTATTGGAAATGATATTGACCGATTTATTGATGCGTTTAACGAGAAACAGATGCCAAAATTTATAAAGGCAGAATTGTTCAATGTTTTGCCGTCTTGTCCTGAACAGAAAAAACGCCTTGAATTTTTTATAAACCATTTGCCCATAATATTGGAAAGATCCGAGCAAAACTTTGAGATATATTTAAATGATTTATCATTAGATAATTTCAAGAAACAATATCTTGACTTTAGAATTAAATATTTCAACCTCTTCAGAGACATTTTATCGAAATTGACTACGCAAGTATTGGCTTTTCCATTATCCGTCTCTGCTGCTGCTTTTGCTACGTATAAAGTAGAAAACAATCAATATTTATCTTATTCAATTGTAGCCGCCTTTGTGATTTTTGGAATGTACAGCCTATTTATGATAGGAGCGTATAAGCAGGATATTGTCGAGAATAATAATTTTTTCAATCGAGAATATGACGAACTTACGGAAAATGCTTTTTTCACAAAGTACCCAACCGAATTAAACCATTTCAAAACAACTAAAGATTTTGTCGATAAGAGGTATAAATTCTTGAATACAAGTATTTTTATTTATTCAATTGTATTGTCTTTGGTTAATTCATTATTCACGTTCTATATTTTATTTCAGTTTCAATGTTTAAAACAGTCAATCATTATTTCCAGTTCGATTTTCGTATGCTGTTTAATCATCGTTATAACTCAATTTTACCAACGCAAACAGAAAGGCAAATAGGATGGATTTAGATGAGATAACTAAGGAGATTGAACCCCTGTTGGATTATATGCTGGACTTTGCCGATAATGAGAAAATTTTAAATTTATACAGAAAACTGTGCCGATACTACTACAAACTCAACCCACAAGCAACCGTCGAATATATTCAATCTTACAAAGAATTATATGATGCGGACGAGAAATTGTATAAAAGTGGCTATTTCAAGAAAAATCCAATAAAATTTTAAGACTTATTCAAAAATGCGGACACAATGCGGACACGAGAAGTAAAATAAAAACGCTAAATTCTTTATTTGCAAGAATATAGCGTTTTGAAAGCGTACCCAGAGCCGGGGTCGAACCGGCATGGAAATGAATCCACTGGTGTTTGAGACCAGCGCGTCTACCGATTCCGCCATCTGGGCATCCGGTAAAAGCGAGGCAAAGGTAGGGATAATAATTGAGAATTTCTTCGTTTTC
>Ga0082212_10006472_pt1 | contig 15731 bp, 18 predicted proteins | sample TergutNt197P3_FD_71548 | JGI IMG/M metagenome (GOLD analysis project Ga0082212, IMG submission 71548) | Neocapritermes taracua P3 segment gut microbial communities from Petit-Saut dam, French Guiana - Nt197 P3 | ecosystem: Host-associated > Arthropoda: Insects > Digestive system > Gut ...
AAATTCACAGCACGGGGTTTTATAACAATAGCATCCCGGGGAGGGTGTCCGGACAGGTTTTAGTATGTCCGGCTTGTACGGATCGAAATTCAAAACAGAAAAAAGTTCCTGCACATCAATATGTTTTGGGGTCAGCCCCCCCCGCAATACATTGTCCGAATTGGCCATACATTCCATTGCAAAACCGTCGATATACGCATGCAGTAATCCAGCGGGAAGAAAGAGCGCTTCGTAGGGGATAAGTTCTATTACATTCAGATAAAGCGGCGAAATGATCCCCGGATCGTTGGGATAAATTTGAGCCAGTTCCCCGCAGAGGCAAATGGGCGAAGAGTCTTTTACCATTGCATTTTTTGTCCGGTTTGCCTGTGCACAGGCAAGTACGGAATTGTTCAGGGCTTTTTTTTCTTCCTCGCTTAACCCAAAGAGCCTGGAAAGGAAAGGCTTATATCCTTCTTTTAAAGCCCCGCACAAATCTTCGGTGCCGCTTACCATAGAAAGCAGGGCGGCTGCTTCTGACTGTTCCCGGAAACCTGCCATGGCGGTAAAGGGGCTAAGGGCGCAGATTATTTCCGGCTTATGGTTTGGATCGCGGTAATTTCTATTGCCGGCGGAAAGCGGGATGCCCGCTTTGTTTTCCTTTTCAAACCCTTCCTTTGCCTGGGCAAGGTTAGGATGGGCCTGAATGGAAAGGGGGCTGCCTGCGGCCAGAAATTTAAATAAAAAGGGAAGGCCGGTTACTTCGGAAAGCAGTATGGTTTTTCCCTGTACCGTCGTTTTGGACGGGCCTCCCGGGTGAATCCCCATCCACAGTTCCGCCAAGGGCTCTTTTTTTTTGTTGGCTATTCCCAAAAGCGCAGGTATCCAGGTCTGTGAACCCCAGGCGTAGTTTTTAATTTCATTTTCCAGCTTGTAGAGTTCTGCCATGATTAATCTCCGGGGATAACTTCGTCGATACGGGCTATCATGTTCAAGGTACGTTGTTCCGCTTCCTGCCCTTCACGGTTTTCTTCCAGTTTATATTTTTCAATTTCATCGCACAGTAAAAACCCGGTAAGGATGGCAAGCTTTAAGGGGTCGTCCACCCCGGTTGCATTTTGGGTATTTTCCAGAATGTTTTTATACTTGTTAAGGAGGTTGTCCAGATAAACACTGTCTTCGTCTGCGGCAATGGAAAAAGAGGTTCCCAGCAATTTAAAATGGAGGCTGCTCTTTTCCATGTTAAAATATATCCAGTTCTGCCTCGCCTGAATCATCTTCGTCAAAATCTTCTGACGTACCAACCGTATCCGGTTCTTCTTCCGCCTCTTCTTCAGAATCTGCCATGTTAACCGGGTTTACAGGGTCAACCGGGGCGGCAGTGTCCTCTTCTTCATCAACCGTATAGGCGGAAGGCATAACCGGTTTTGCTTTTACAGCCTGTACAGGTTTGGGGGTGCTTTTTACGGAAGATGCGGATACTGCAGAACCGGCAGATGAAGCGGCTCCGAGGCTCCGTTCAATTGCATCTTCAAATTGGTTGAGTTTTCCCAGGGCGGATACGATCCCTTCTTCTATCCTGGTTTTTTCTTCTTTTAAAGCGCCGATTGTTTTTTCGAGCGAATCATTCCGTTTTTTTAAACGGCTGTTTTCTTCCGTTACCTGGGTAACAAAATTAATTGCCCGTGTAAGCTTGGATTCCAGCAGTTTGATTTGCTCAAGGGTTACCATCTTATGCCCCCAGGGCGGCTTTTGCTTTTTCTGTTACTGCCTTAAAAGCGCCTGGGTCTTCGGAAGCAAGGTACGCCAGGGCTTTCCTGTTAATGACGATCCCCGCTTTATTAAGCCCCTGGATAAAACGGGAATAACTTAAACCTTCTTCGCGGCAGGCTGCATTAATCCGAATAATCCAAATCCGGCGAAAATCCCCCTTCCGGTCTTTCCTGTCACGGTAGGCATACGCAAGGCCTTTGGCTACCGCATCCTTTGCGGTTTTATAGTTTGAATGACGCCGGCCCCAGTATCCTTTTGCCAGCTTGAGTATTTTTTTTCTGTGGTTCTTTCTTTTGGAACCGTCTATTGCACGCGACATAGTTACTCCTCTTAACCGTAGGGCAGAAGTTTTTTCCGGATAACCGGCACATTATCTTCGGAAAGGATCCCCGCATGACGGAGGTTTCGTTTCCGCTTGGATGATTTTTTTGTAAGGATATGGCGAAGGTTTTGTTTTTTGTATTTTACCTTCCCCGATCCGGTAAATGAAAAACGCTTGGCGGCGCTTTTTTTGGTCTTCATCTTGATCTTTGGCATAACAATTTCCTTTTCCTTTTCTGCACGGCAGCTTTTACTGCAGTACAGGTTCTTCCTGTTTTACTGCGCCTTTTACCGTACCATTTACGTCAGCCGGATTTTCAGGGCGGGGCTTCCCTTCCTGTCCGGCAGCTTTTTTGGCTGTATCGGCAGCATGTTTGGCGCTTTTTCCGGACTTGCCTTTTGAACTGAGCACCATGGACATAAACTTCCCTTCCATTACGGGGTTTTTGTCCATTACATAGTCCCCTTCAAGGCGGTCCAGCACGCTTTTTAGGACGTCAAGGCCCAACTCGGTATGGGCAAGCTCACGTCCCCGGAAACGGACCGTTACCTTTACCTTGTTGCCTTCCGCAAGGAAGCTCCGTACATGCTTGGATTTAAAATCCAGGTCATGGTCATCTATTTTTGGCTGCATGCGGATTTCTTTTAATTTTAGCAGTTTTTGTTTTTTCTTCGAATCGCGAACTTTTTTTTCGTTTTCGAATTTAAACTTGCCGTAGTCCAGAATTTTAACCACCGGCGGATTTGCCTGGGGGGCAACCTCTACAAGATCAAGCCCCTGATCCCTTGCCTGTTCAAGGGCATCCTGGGTAGCAATGATTTCCTGCTCTCCGTCTTCATGGATAAGCCTGACCTCCCGTACCCTTATCTGTTTATTAATCCGTAAATCCTTATCCGCCAACTGATCTCCTTCCCTTCTTACGGGCAAAACTGAAAATTACCGGATAATTATACCAGAAATGCCATAAAAATGTAAAGCAGGCGGATATGGCGCTATAAGGGCATTTTTGGTCTGGAATACCCTGCCAAAAACTGCTAAGATTATGGCAATGACGCTTTTTTGCTTTCTCTGGACTCCGTTGTTTTACCTCTTTTGGCGTTCCACAAACGATGAATCCGCCCTTGAAGGGGGCACCTGGGCGCTGCTTTTAGGGACAATTATCGCCTTTTTCCGGTTTTTTCTGGGGTCTTTTGTAAATGCCGGAGGCTTTGGCGTGGAGCGGTGGGTTTCTGCCTGTATTGATGTGGTAGCCCTCCCTGTGGCGCTGCCTTTTATCATTTGCACAATTTTCGCCCTTTTCCGCATTATTTCTGCCGAGGCAAATTTTACCAATTATGCTTTTCTGTGGCTTATTCCGGTAGCGGCGGTCCGCGCCCTGGGCTGGAGTTCCCAAAATAACCCAATATTGCTGATGGGCGTCCCCGTTCTCTGGACTGCAGTGGCTTCCGGTATGGGGCTTTTTATCCGCATTGTTCAAGACGGCTGGGGCCTCGTGGTAATCCCCGCAATTTTGGGCGCACTCGCCCTTCCACTTGTTGCGGCAACCGCTTATTGGGCGCTTTTTTCCCAGCTAAACCTTCTTGGGATAATGCTCTTTGCCGTAAGCTGTGTCCCCATGGTTATTTCGATAGTGTTTTCTTTTATGGGGAAGAATTAAAACTTCCACTTTTATAAATAATGTTGATTTTTTTCCATTTCCAATACAAGCAAAGACCCGGATTTATCCCTATATAGATATATTCCCATTGTACAACGGCTTGAAATAAAAACAGGTGTTTAGTACATTACAAAGGAGGTTATCTATATGGGTAAAACGAGAACCCGAAAACCAAAAAAAGGGCTTACATTCGAAGATGTCTGGGCTATGTTCCAGGAGAGCGATCGGAAATGGAAAGAACGGTCAGAGGCTTTAGACCGGCAAATAAAAGAGACAAGCCATCAAATAAAAGATACCGCTAAAAGGATAAAAGAGACAGATCAGCAAATGAAAGATACCGCTCAAAGGATAAAAGAGACTGATCACCAGATGAAAGAGACTGATAGGCAAATCAAAGAGACTAACCGGAGAATTGGCTATCTGGATAACCGTTTTGGTGAGCTGGCAGAACATCTTGTTGCTCCAAATATTAAGGAAAAATTCAAAGCTCTGGGTTTTACTTTTGAACAGGTATCGCAAAACCATGAAATAACTGATGCTTCGGAAAATCTTGTTGCAGAGATAGATATTCTTTTGGAAAATGGCGATACGGCTATGGCGGTGGAAGTAAAAGCTAAACCGCTCCAAAAAGATGTGAATGATCACATTAAACGAATGGAAGTCCTGCGCCGCCGGGCGGATACCCGTCATGATACACGTAAATATCAGGGGGCCATTGCCGGAGCAATAATGACAAAATCAGTGCGGGATTACACCCATAAAGCCGGTTTTTATGTAATAGAGCAGACTGGAGATACGGTAAAAATAACCATCCCGGAAAATTTTAAACCACGGGAGTGGTGATTACATTCTTACGCCTGACCCGCCGACCCCAATACGTTTTTGTTCTTTTCCGCATACATTTTTTTAAGTTCGTCCCGGGCGGGGCCAAAGTATTTGCGGGGATCAAATTCATCGGGTTTTTCGGCAAAGACCTTGCGGATCATGGCTGTCATGGCAAGCCGGCCGTCGCTGTCTATGTTGATCTTGCACACGGCGCTTTTTGCCGCCGTACGAAGCTGTTCTTCGGGTATGCCTACCGAATCGGGCAGGCGGCCGCCGTACTGTTCGATGAGTTTAACGTATTCAATGGGCACCGACGAAGCACCGTGAAGGACGATGGGGAAGCCGGGGATCTTCTTTTCAATTTCTTCCAGGATGTCGAAGCGGAGCGGGGGCGGGATGAGTATCCCGTTGGCATCCTTGGTGCATTGTTCGGGTTTAAATTTTGCCCGTCCATGGCTGGTGCCGATTGAAATGGCAAGCGAATCGACCTTTGTTTTGTTTACAAAGTCGATAACTTCTTCGGGCTGAGTATAATGGCTTTGTTCGGCCACTACGTCGTCTTCCACTCCCGCCAGGACCCCCAATTCGCCTTCTACAGAAACATAGTCCTTTTGGGAATGGGCAAAATCAACCACCTTCCTGGTCAGTGCTACGTTTTCGTCGTATGGTTTGCTGGAGCCGTCAATCATGACGCTGGAAAACCCGGTTTCGATACAGTCTTTGCACAGTTCAAATGAGTCGCCGTGGTCGAGGTGCAGGACAACAGGAACGTCGTAGCCCAGTTCATGGGCAAATTCTACGGCGCCGCGGGCCATGTTTTTAAGCAAATTTTGGTTGGCATATTTCCTGGCGCCGGAAGACACCTGTAAAATAACCGGGGACTTTGTTTCGACACAAGCCTGGATAATTGCCTGAAGCTGTTCCATATTGTTAAAATTGTAGGCAGGGACGGCATAACCGCCGGAGATTGCCTTCTTAAAAAGTTCAACGGTATTAACAAGACCCAATTCTTTGTAACTGGTCATTTTTTTACTCCTTATAAAAAGATTCCTTGGTAAACTTATGGTAGAGTATAAGGGATAATTGCGAAAGGGTAAAGAGGCATGGTTAATATTGGAAAAAAGAGTTTTCGGGCTATTGCGGCGGTTTTTGCCGTCATTTTAATCATAACCGCAGCTTTTTTTTGCCGTAAGCCTGTTATTGTGGTCAGCGACAGGGCTTTTAGTGCACTGTATGGGCAGGGAAGGGGGCAATGGAAGCGTATCGCCCTTTCTTTGCGCCTGTTTAGGCAGGTAAAATCGATTAATATCGCCGAAAGTGCGGGGCCGGATTTGGCTGCCCAGGGGGCAATAAGCCTTTCCCGGCGGCCTTTGGCGGTGTTTTTTCCTTACCGGTACAGGGAAGCCGCTGTGCTGTACCAAAACAGAAGGCCCGGCGCGCTGGTCGTAATCCTTGCCGGGCGGAAACCCCGGGAACCTTCGGGGGGCGATTATGATGGGGAAAACAGCGGTCAGGGCAGACCATTGTGGGTTAATACCGACACGGTTACCGATTTGTACAATGCAGGGGTCATTGCGGGGGCATTTGCCTGGTACCAAAAAAACAACCTCTGGCTGGGCATGGGAGAAATTGCCCTGGTTCATGAAGGGCTTAACGAAAGCGAAGAAACTGCCTTTGTGCACGGGTTAGAGGCGCAGCAATGGACGGCATCCCCGCTTTTTTTGCCCGATTTGACCGAAAAAAGCCTAAGCTGTGCCGTGCTGCTGAAAGAATTCCGCTTTAATGAGGATGAAAACGCCGGTTCGCTGATCCTTTTTACCTGGATGGATCCTGCTTTGGCGCCAGGGAAGACCCTGGCAATTTTTGACGACTCCCCCTGGGCCCAAATTGGACCGGTACTGGAAAATCTAAAAAATGACCGGCAGGGCGGCCCTATTCCGTCGGAAATTGTGTTTTTTAGGGGAGACAAAATACAAAAAGACGTATATAATGAAATTAACCGGATAAAAATCCTTAAAAAAAAGGCGGAAAACGCTGATAATTAAAGTATTGCTTAAAGGGTTTGACAAAAATAAAGAAAAGAACTATAATTTTAGCTGATTCATTTTCAGGATAGAAACCAGGGATTCCCGGTTGAGTGAAAAGGAGTATTGGGATGAAACATAGTAGTTTTAGGGTCTTTTGCCTAATATTGCTGGCAGGTATGACCCTGGCAGCATTTGGCCAAGATCTTGCCGTAAATTTGGAATCAAGGATTATTGATTCATTTCACAACACGGAAGATGGTTTATTTGTATGGCGCAAAGACGCCAGCCGCTTTGCCGTTGGTAGAGACCCTGCGGATAAAGATAACCCTTCTTTTGCCAATTTTGGGTTAGAAGGCGGCGATTTTTACCCAAAACTCGGTTTTTTTGAGGTATGGCCGATTGCCTTGCATAGGAATAACCGGGAAGGCAAAGAAATCAGGAGTCTTGGTATTTGGGGTAAATTTAAAAGGCAGGGTTACAACTGGGTAGACATTTATCCTACCTTAAAATCCGAGGGTGAGGATGCGGAGCCTTACGAAATCCCAATGCCCGGCCATATCCGGTATCTGGATATGTGGGTGTGGGGTTCAAACCTTAATTACTACATAGAAGCATATATCAGGGATGAACAGGGAGTCATGCACACATTATGGATGGGGAACCTTTACTACCAGGGCTGGAAAAACCTCCGTGTTCAGTTACCCACCAGTATCCCCCAGAGGAGGCGCATTATCCTGGATCCCGTATCTGCAAATACCTTAAGTACGGCAGACAGGAACTCCATTTATCTTAAGTTTGTAAAATTCCGAATCTGGACCACACCAAGGGAACAGGTGGGGAATTTCTACATTTATTTCAATCAATTTAAGGTTTTAACCGATACCTTCGAAAGGATCTTTGACGGCGATGATATGAGCGATCCTGAGTGGGTTAGGGAAAACTGGGCTCCCGGTGGTTCCGGAAGCAATAATTAAGGGGGCTGCAGATGAAACGCTTTATTTTAACCATTTTAATTGTATCGTTAGCGGCCGCCGGTCTTTTTGCCCAGGAAATTGGCGAGCCGGACGCCCAGCAATTGGGCATTATGGAAGCACAGCAAAAGCTGAAAGAAATTTCGGTGGACAAATTTGAATACGAAGGGTTTTGGAAAGTTACCATGTCAACAGACGAGGGCTATCCTACGGCAAGGCTTTTTGAAGGAAGCCCGGCTGCAAAAGTACCCATTAAGGAAGAAGAAGGGCTCAACCTCCCCGACAAATATGTATTAGGTGTCAGGATCGATTTTCTCCGCCGCGGGGTCAATACTTTTACCGTTTACCCACAGAGGCCAATCCCCATCGAGGGAATATGCAAAACTGTTTCGGTATGGGTGGCAGGCCGTAACTTTAACCACGAGCTTAACCTCCTCTTGCAGGATGCACTGGGCCGGAATTACGAGTTGTATATTGGCAGGCTGAATTTCCAGGGTTGGAAAAAAATGACCGTTGCAATCCCACCCCAGGCGCCTGACGGCATCCATGGCATTGTCCAGCGGAACTACCATTATGTTAATCTTGTCGGGATCAAAATAATCGGGTTCCGTATCGATTGCGACATGATGGAAGCCTACGGTTCGTATTACATCTACTTTGACGATCTCCGTGCGGTAACAGACCTCTTTGCCGAGGATCTTAGGGACGCCGATGATATGAGTGATATTTGGTAAGACAGGGAAAACCGTTAACGGTTTTTACTAAAAAAGGCTGCCCTTGGCAGCCTTTTTTATTTGTTAGATAACTTTATATACCCAACTTCTTCCCTGCTTGTGGGTTTTTTCCAAAAAACCTGCTTTTTCCATAGTGTAAATGGCCTTTCGTGCCTGATCCGGGTCAATGTTGGCCGCCTCTGCCAGGGATTTTGAGGAACATTCGGCTTTCAGTGGCATAAAATGGCCCAGCCAGTCGGTTTTTTTCTTTAAAACGATTCCTTCCATTACCGTTTTTGGATTTTTTTCCAATACCTTGTCTTTAATGCTAACCCCTTTCCGCCGCCATGAGCCCTTTCCGTCTTTGCACCGGCGTTCAATCGCTTCTACAAAAATAATTTCTATGGTTAATTTTTTTAGCTTTAGGAGCTCAGGGACATAAACAAGTTCATCAAAAATATCCCACATACACCCCTTTTTTGGGCTTTTCCTTCTGCTTAAGAGCTTCCCCTTTGTGTCGAATACTTCTATGGTCTTTTTTACAATAACAGGATAGATAAGCCGTACCTTTCCGCTTTTTGCCAGGGCAGGGATCTTTTTTTTCAGTGCGCTGAAATGGCCGGTTTGTATCTCGATTGCCTCCCCATAAGCCCCAATTGCATCGCAGACATAGCCCGCCCTGGTTGTCTCGGTTTTTCCCGGCGCTGCATAGTGCATTTTTAATGAATTGTGCAGGCTGCTTTCGTTTTCCGTACCGATACTGTGCTCAGAAACGGTCATCAATGACGGTCCTTCCGCTTTTTATGTAGGGCCGCAGCTCTTCGGCGCTCATCAATTCCAAAAAATGGAAAGTCTCGTTGCTTCCCTTGTTTTCGTTGGTTTTTATCCGGGCAACCCGGAAAACTATCATTTTATTGGTTGGGAGGGGCAGGGAAAGGACATTGCCGTTCATGTCTACCAGGGTGTTGAATGGCAGTCGGTCGGGTACCTCCTGGACATCCCCTTCGGGAAAAACAATATAAAACTCTTCGATAAACATTTTGTCCCCTTCCAAAAGATGGTTCTACCATACCAAAGCTGTCTATTTTGGGCAATGCGCCCTTTACCCCGTTTTTTCGGAAAAACCTAAATAAATGTTAAGCTGTTTTATAAAAAAAAGTGATTTTTTTATTTTTTTTCTATAAAAGGTGTTGCAATAGAAGAAAAAATGGGGGATAGTGGTAAAACAAAAAGTTTTTTCCCAAAAAATGGGATAAAATGGGAAACAATCAATGGCATTGTTAAAAGGTGAGTATCAGGCGACGCTCGATGAAAAAGGCAGGGTGAGTATACCTGCCCGGTTCAGAGAGGGCGTTCCCCATAATGTGCTGGTTTTAACCAAGAGCATGAGTATGGTAGAAGCCTGTATTTGGGCTTTTACCCCGGAAAACCATGAAAAGGTAACAGAAAGCCTCCGGAATTTCTGGAGTGCTAATGCCAATATGCCCATGAGCTTCGAGCAAAAAGTAATGTTTGACCACCGGGTCGGTTTTTCGATCAGAGCAGAGGAGATCGACAAAACCGGGCGTATCATGATCCCTCTGAAATTCAGGGATTATGCGGGACTTACAAAAGATTGTGTGGTAACGAGCGACGGGATTTGTATAAAAATATGGGATGCCGGACGGCATGCTGAGTATGAACGAAAGATAGAGGAGCAATTTGGGGCATTCCTGGATAAAATGGGGCCGGTTAATTTGTATTAGTTCGTTTTAAAAGGCAGAGAAGAGGAGGGGAGGGTATGGAAATAATCCATACGCCAGTGCTGCTGGAAGAGGCAATTCATTACCTGGCGCCCAGGGCTCCGGGTGAACTCATGATAGACGCAACGCTGGGCGAAGGCGGACACAGCGAAGCCTTTCTAAAAAGATTTCCTTCTCTTCGGATTGCCGGCTTGGACGCAGACGATAAAATACAGGCCAGGGCCAGGGAACGGCTTGCCCCTTATGGCGGCAGGATGAGCTGTTACAACCGCTGGGCGGGGGATTTTTTTGCCGATTACCCAGTTGAGCTGCCTTCCCCCGATACGATTCTTTTTGATTTGGGAATCAGCATGTACCACTACGAAGAATCCGGCCGGGGTTTTAGTTTTTTACATGATGAATACCTTGATATGCGCCTTGATACTTCCCGCGGAAAAACGGCGGCTGAAATTATTGCAGAGCTTTCCGAAAAGGATTTTGCCGACTTGCTGTACAACAATGCCGGCGAACGTTATTCCCGCCGTATAGCCGCCGCCGTTAAGACGGCAAAAAGAAATGGGACTGTTACCGGCACGGCGGCTCTTGCGGAGCTTGTCGTAGCCTCCGTGCCCTCTGCCTATCGCCGCGGGCCCATACACCCGGCTACCCGCACCTTTCAGGCTTTGCGCATGGCGGTAAATGCCGAGGCGGAAAACCTCCCTTTTATGCTGGAAAAAGCCCTGGAAAGGCTGAATGTCGGAGGCCGAATGGGGGTTATCAGTTTTCATTCGGGGGAAGACAGAAAGGTAAAGTTTTTTTTCAGGGAGAAGAGCCGGGACTGTACCCGTCAATCAGATACGCCGATATGTAGATCTGAAGGGATCTGTTCGGTAAAAATTCTTACCCGCAAGCCTGTTTCGGCCGGCGAGGAAGAATGCCGGAAAAATCCCCCTTCCCGGAGCGCGAAATTCCGGGTGGTAGAAAAAACAAGCGGCGGGGTAACGGCATGATCAAGCGTATCTTCTTTTATTGTTTTATCCTTAGCGTTCCGGTTTTATTGGCGCTTACCGCCTGGCAGTCTTCCCGTTACGGCGATTTGGAACGGGAATTGAGAAAACTGGAAAAAACCCAGGAAGAATGGGTAGAAAACAACAAACGGCTTATTGCCGGCATTGCCTTTCTTTCTTCACCGGACAGAATAGAGCATATTGCCCGTAAGGAATTGGGTTTACAGAAAAAACAACCCGAAGAAGTACTGCAAATTTCCATTTCCGGCACATCCGGCATACCGGATGCTGATAATAACCCCGAAACAGTGGCTGTGCCGGAGACAATTTATAGAAGTGTTGCCGAGTATTTTAATGATTTTGAGGCGGGGGATGAATAAACCCTTTTTGATGGATCACCGGAGCGCCGCTTTGGCACTGGGGGCGGAACTCTTCCCCGAAGGGGCGGAGGGGGGCTTTACATCGGTGGCCATTGACTCGCGAAAGGTAAATTCCCAATCCCTTTTTATCGCTCTCCGGGGCCTCAATGTGGACGGCCACCGTTTTATTAAAGAAGCTTTTGACGCGGGTGCGGCAGGGGCATTGGTATGCAGGCAGGGCATCGAAGAAGCAGGGCTTAATACAGAAACCCTGTACGCATTGGCTGCCGAAAAAGGCGCGGCGCTGTTTGTTGTTAACGACACCCTTAAAGGGTTGCAGGATCTGGCCGCTGCTTACCTTAACCTTTTTCCCCGCATGCTGCGGGTGGGCATAACCGGATCTTCGGGAAAAACAACCACCAAGGAAATAGCCGCTTCCATTATCGGCAAAGAAAAAAATGTAGTAATGAACAGCGGTAATCTAAATTCGGAAACAGGGCTTCCTCTTTCTGTATTCAATGTACGTGATCATCATGATGTTGGGGTTTTTGAAGCGGGAATGAACCGGAAGGGAGAAATTGCAGAACTTGCGGCAGTGCTGAAACCGAAAATTGCCCTTGTTACAAATATTGGCCCGGCACATATCGGCATCTTGGGAAGCATGGAAAATATTGCCGAAGAAAAGAAACAGATATTTTCACAGTTTACCGGAAAAGAAACTGCCCTTATTCCGGAAGATGATCCATTCCGGGATTTTTTGGCGCAGGATGTAAACGGCAAAGTGGTTTTTTACGGGCAAAACAACCTTGAGGCGGCAGGAAAACTCAATTCAATTCTGGACCGCGGGCTGGCGGGAACAGAGATTACCTGGGAGGGGGTTCCCGCCAGTTTTGGTCTTCCCGGAAAACACAATGTAAAAAACGCCCTGGCTGCGGCGGCTCTGGCAAAAGAAGCCGGCGTAAGCGCCGCTTCTGTCCGGTCGGGTCTTGCCGGTGTTAAGAGCCTGTTTGGCCGCAGCGAGGTGCTGCAAGGTAAAACCACGGTAATCCGCGATTGTTACAACAGTAATCCCGATTCGGCAATGGAAGCGCTTGCCTTTTGCAACAGTCTGGACTGGCCCGGACGGCGTATCTATGTTTTCGGTTCCATGCTGGAACTGGGAGATCGTGAAGAAGAAGAACACCGGAAAATCGGATGGCTTTTGGAAGAATCAAAGGCGGATTTAATTTTCCTCTACGGAAAAGAATTGGAGAGCGCCGCCGCGGTTTTAAAGAAAAAAAAGCGAAAGTATTTTTATTCAAACAGCATGGAAAAACTCTCGGCAGAACTGGAAAAAGAAATTCAGCCGGGGGATCTGGTACTGCTTAAGGGCTCACGGGGCTGTGCCCTGGAACAATTAAGCGATGTTGTATTTTTGGAGGGTTCTGATGTTTCTTGAATTCCTCTATCCTTTGGTTAAATTTTTTACACCCTTTAATGTATTTCAGTATTTAACCTTCCGGGGCGCGTATGCCGCATTAACAACGCTGCTTCTTTGTTATCTTCTGGGCCCGCGTATTATCGAAGCTTTGCGCAAGCTTAAAGTCGGTCAGTCTATACGGAACGACGGCCCGGAAACACACCTGGCAAAAGGCGGAACTCCGACCATGGGCGGAGTTATGATCATTGTTTCGGTAATAATTTCTGTTCTTCTTTGGCAGGATTTTTCCAGTTTCAAGGTATGGCTATGCCTCGGTTCCCTTGTTGCATTCGGAGCAATAGGTTATGCGGACGATTATTTAAAAGTAACCAAAAAAAATTCCGACGGCCTTTCCGCCAAGGTAAAGTTCAGTTTACAGACTGTTGTGGCATTGGCTGTGGCGCTGGTTCTGTATTTTTCCGGTGAGGAAGGAGTTACCCTTCTTTATATTCCTTTCCTACGAAACCCACTTGTCGATCTGGGGCCGTTCTGGCTCATCTTTGCTGTTCTTCTGATGGTCGGCGAATCGAATGCGGTAAACCTTACCGACGGCCTTGACGGACTGGCAACCGGTCTTTTAATTTCGGTTTTTCTTACGCTGGGAATTCTTTCGTATCTTTCCGGCCGTGCGGATTTTTCCGCATATCTTGGAATCCCGTTTATTGAAGGGGCGGGGGAATTGACTATTTTCTGCCTGGCTGCCGTCGGCGCATGTGTCGGTTTCCTTTGGTTTAATGCGCATCCGGCAGAAGTTTTTATGGGAGATGTGGGAAGTCTTTCGCTGGGCGGAATTATTGCAGTAATATCCCTTGTGTTAAAAAAAGAAATTTTAATTCTTATAATCGGCGGTGTTTTTGTGCTGGAAGCAGCGTCGGTAATATTACAGGTATTGTCTTTTAAATTGTTTAAAAAGCGGATATTCAAGATGAGTCCCTTGCACCACCATTTCGAATTATCCGGCTGGACGGAAACCAAAGTTGTTATCCGGTTTTGGATTCTTGGCGGGCTGTTTGCGATTATGGCCCTTTCTACATTAAAGATACAGTAGGGGATAACATGAAGTTTCAGCTGGCAATGGAACAACAGGGCCGCAAAACAAAAAGTGATCATCTTCTCATTGCCTGTATTTTGCTCCTTACCGGAATAGGACTGGTAACTCTGTATTCAGCATCTTATGCCTTTGCCGATCGGTTCTTTGGAAACAGCCTTTACTTTATTTCCCGCCAGGTCGTGCTGGCAGGTTTCGGATTTGTGTTGTGCTTTATGGTTTCCCGGGCTAATTTGAATTTTATCCGTGAATGGATCTTTCCCCTGGTAATTGGTTCAATGATACTGTGCGCGCTTACCTTTATTCCCGGCATCGGGGTTATGAAGAACGGCGCCACCAGATGGATTCGTCTTGGTTCTTCCACATACCAGCCTTCGGAGCTGGTTAAACTGGTACTGCCGTTTTATTTGGCTCATATCTTTGACAAAAAAGCAGACAAGCTCGAATCGTTTTCCGCCGGTGTGCTTCCTCCGACCATGATAACGGTGATCTTTGTTGCATTGATATATATGCAGAACAATTTTTCTACGGCATTTTTTATCCTCTTTAATGCCCTGGTTATTTTTTATCTGGCAGGGATTAAGCTCAGGTTTTTCTTTGCGGCGGCAATGATATTTTTGCCGTTGTCGGTATTTTTTGTTTTAACACGGGAACACAGGCTGCGCCGTGTCCTCAGCTTCCTGTGGCCGGAATACGATCCCCAGGGGGCGGGGTACCAGGTAAAGGCCAGCATAAATACCATTGTTTCCGGCGGTTTTTGGGGCAAGGGTATTGGGCAGGGAACAAGAAAAATAGCCAGTGTACCGGAAATCCATTCGGACTTTGTTTTTGCTTCGTTTGCAGAAGAAGGAGGGTTTTTTGCCGTGGCGCTGGTCTTTATCCTCTTTGCGCTTTTTGCCTTTGCCGTTTACCGCAGCGCCTTAAAAAACAAAACGCTTTTTGGACGTCTTTTGGGTTTTGGCCTGGGAACGACAATTCTTTCTCAGATTTTATTGAATGTGGCGGTGGTAATCGGGGCTCTTCCGGCAACAGGAATACCATTGCCGTTTTTTTCTGCCGGAGGTTCGTCCCTGGCAACAACATTAGTAATGTGCGGATTGCTGATTAACAATTCACGGGAGGCAAACGATGTCTAGTGAATATATGTTTGGAGATGAAGTTGGTGTACGGCAGCAGGTTCATTCCATGGGAGACAGGAAATTAAAAATTATTCTTTCGGTAATTACAATTGTCCTTGGCGTGGAACTTATCTGGCTTTTTGGTATCAGCCCATGCATGCCTCTTTCAAAAATAACTGTTTCGGGAATTCCGGGAATAGACGAGAATGCCGTATTGGCACTGGCAGGAATCGGAAAACAGTCTTCTTATATGACGATTAATGTAAAATCTGCCGAGGAAGCGCTTCTTGCCCTGCCCATGATCAGATCGGCACGGCTCGTCAAACGGTTTCCCAACAGGGTGGAGCTTTATCTGGAAAGCCGGCGCGCTGCAGCCATGGCATTTGTTGTAAGGGGAGAAAGAATATTTCCTGCCCTTATTGACGGTGAGGGAATGGTTTTTAATATCGGAAAAGAAGGTTTAGCGGATGAGACGCTTCCTGTTATTTCCGGGCTGGTACTTGATGGGGTGTATCCGGGAATGAAGCTTCCCCGCATGTACAATACCCTTTTTGCCAGACTGGAAACACTTACCAGGGAAGCACCGGAACTTTTGGCAACGATTTCGGAAATAAAAATTAATCACAGAAATTACGACGGATATGATTTAACTTTGTATCCTGCGCATAAGGGAGTACGTGTTCGGGTAAGCGAAGATATTTCCGAACAAACACTCAGGTATATGCTCCTCATGCTGGATGTTCTTTCGGGAA
>Ga0082212_10006473_pt1 | contig 15730 bp, 3 predicted proteins | sample TergutNt197P3_FD_71548 | JGI IMG/M metagenome (GOLD analysis project Ga0082212, IMG submission 71548) | Neocapritermes taracua P3 segment gut microbial communities from Petit-Saut dam, French Guiana - Nt197 P3 | ecosystem: Host-associated > Arthropoda: Insects > Digestive system > Gut ...
TTCACTGGAAGGAAATCTTTTTTTTTTTTTTTTATGGTGCTGAGCGTATCTCAGATTATATTGTGTCAGTTTTAGGATGACTGGTGAATTGACAGTGATTTGGAATGAGGCAGTTATGGCTTAATAGGGATACTCCCCTGGTATTTGCATATAGGACTGAGGAAAACCACAAAAAATCTCAGTGTGGATAGCTGGTGTCCCAGCTGAGATTTGAAATGGGAACCTCAAGTATAAGCTTAGAACATTACAACACTAACCTCCATGGTAAGTTTCTGTTATGTGTAGGAAGATATTAGTGGTTTGTTGTTTTGTATGTGCATGAAACTTGGTCTGTCACCTTGACAGAACAGTGTTTGGTGACAGGAGTCTAAGGGGAATATTTGTATCTAGGAGGAAAAGCATGAAGCTTGTAAAAGACTGCAGAATTAGTAACTTCATAATTTTCGCTTCTCCATTATTAATAAGTTGTACATATGTAAGACGGCGATATGTGTGGATCATTTATCAAGTTTGGGAAAAATGTTTGTAAAATAATTTTATTTGGAAAACGTAAAAAGTAACAGACCTTCAGAGAAATAGAGGCATAGATGGGAGTAATAATTAGATGGATCAAAAGTAGCCTATAAGGGTAAAGGTAAAGATAAATTTCACCCTAAAAGATGCCATCAAGGCCCACCGGGGGAAAAGAGGTATAACTATACTCTTTCTTTAGCTGAGGTGGGTGTCTAACGCGACGCCCCGGCCACTTTACCTCCTGGAAAGAGACCCGGTACCCATCGTACAGGAGGCTGAGTGGGCCCCATAGCCGATCTGGACGTTACATAAGGGTGCGGACTGAATGAGACTGGTTGAGGATAGTGGCCGTTGGTAGCTTCTTCTAAACATGGCCACGAAATTTTGTATTTCGCAAACGGCTGCGTTTATTTTTCTGACGAGTTGAGTGACTCTTAGCATCTCAAGAAAGAAACTGTTGTATGACGACAGTTAGTCTCTTAATTAACGCCATGTTCACTTAAGGTTTTCAGGCTTGGACAGCTGTTTGGAAGCTACGACTTGATCCATGCACTCCATTGTCCACAGCAGTGATTCTCAATAGAAGACTGATTATATTGAAATGAAATGTGGAGGGGGGGATGTAGGTACGCCTATGCTCTATCCTTACACAGGCAGTGTATATACGGAACTATTATCGGCGGGTATTTACGAAATAGAACTTTGGGGTGCTAATGGCGGTGGTGCAGCCAACAAATCTGGAGGTATATGTACAGCAGCATCTACAATAACTAAAGATTGGGGTTACGGCGGATATTCAAAAGGAACATTTACAACAATGACACCTCAAACTGTGCATGTATATGTAGGAGGTGTAGGAACGCAAGGAGTATCCGGCGGCGGTTGGAATGGTGGCGGTAATTCCATCAGTTCAGGACAAGGCGGCGGCGGAGCGACTGATATTCGCGTAGGCGGAACTGCTTTGACCGATAGAATTATTGTTGCCGGCGGCGGCGGCGGAAACGGTCAAGATGGTACCGCAGCAGGAGGACTTGGTGGCGGAACTAACGGAGAAGATGCTGCCTGTTATGGTAGCAGTGCCACATATACTCCCGCATTGGGTGGAACACAAAGTGCAGGTGGAATAGGCGGAACAAGAAGTTCTGCCCACACTCCCGGCGACCCAGGTACCTTAGGACAAGGCGGCAGCGCCCAAAACACGGCAGGCGGCACTTATGGCGGCGGCGGCGGCGGCGGCGGTTACTATGGCGGCGGTGCGGGTGCAACATCTGGCGACTCAGGCGGTGGTGCTGGCGGCTCCGGATATACTGGCGGTGTTGCCAGTGGTATTACGCAGCGGAGAACAGACCCGCTCTTTGTAACAAAACCAACCGCTGCAGGTAATGATGGTTATGCAAAAATTACGCTTATTCAGTCACTTGTTGCTTGCGATACCAATTCTGTAGCTATGCATTCTGTTGATATAGGTGATACGATTGCTACATCGCCTACAGCATTATCTCCTATTGTTGTTACGGTAAAAAATGTAGGTATAGCCGATTTGAGTTCAGCTATCGTGTCTTATGCTATAAATGGAACATATATTAATGATACAACCTTAACTTTTAGTCCTGCTTTGCCTTGGGATTTCAAATATCAAGCCACGATTGGATACCACAATTTTACACCTAATGATTACGATACCCTTACCGTATGGGTAAGTTATCCCAATGGAGTGATAGATAATGTTACGTATGACGATACACTAACAAAAATCATATACGGAAGCACCGATATTGCTGCAGAATGGGTTACCATCCCTGATGATACGGTACATTTCAACGGTACGCACGAAGTAACGGCAGAGGTATATTCCCGTTCGGGTAATACAAATATTTCCAATGTAAAATTATATTTAGAAATAGAATTTGGCGGTAATACGACTTACGATTCCTTGCTTATGCAACAAGACAGCACGGAATGGACAGCACATATTCCACAATACCGTTATGAAACTACGGTAACATACTATATTCAACAAACCGATTTTCTGGGCAATGTTGTCATATTGACAGGTAAATATTATATTGAAAGAGATTGCGATGAAAACAGTCCAAGCCCATCTCCGGCGGGTCCCGGTTTTGCAAGCGCCCCTGTTGTTATGGATTATTTTTATACAGACAGTGTAGCACCGGTACTATTAGGTAAAGGTACTTATGAAATAGAAACTTGGGGTGCAGATGGCGGAGCAGGGACTCTTGGAACAGGTGGTAAAGGCGGTTATTCAAAAGGAACTATCACTTTGTCTGCTGTTACAACAGTTTATGTTGTTGTAGGCGGAGCAGGTACGGGTCAAACCGTGGCAGGTCAAGGTCCTAACGGCGGAGTAGGACCAATAAATGGCGGTTATAATGGCGGCGGCGGTATTGGTGGTATTACATCAGCAACAGTATTCCGGAAAGCAGGTTGTGGCGGTGGCGCTACACATATATCAGGAGCATCAGGCTTATTAGATGATAATAATGTTCGTTCGAACATTTACATTGTAGCCGGCGGCGGCGGCGGCGGCTGTGGATATTCAGGTCCAGGAAACGGCGGTAATGGCGGTGGATTGACCGGTCAAAATGGCACTGGAACCAATGGCGCCGGAGGTGGAACACAAATAGCGGCAGGAGCAAATAGTGTTGCAGGGAATGGAACAACTGTTGTTGGTGGTGCAGGTTTTGGCGCTCCTACTGGTTATGATTCACCCGGTGTCGTTCACAGTGGTTGTCAAGATTTCGGTGGTGCTGGCGGCGGTGGCTGGTATGGCGGTGGCTGTGGAACTATTTGTACTTCAGGTAATGCCGGTGGTGGTGGCGGTTCTGGTTATATTGGCGGGAATGGCGTTACGAATGGTATTACGGCACAATTAACAGACCCCAACTTTGTTCCCAATCCGGACGCTTCCGGCAACGGTTTTGTAAGAATTACCCGTATATCTGGCAACGGTTACGTTGGCAATACTGCTGTAAATTGTGTTGATTCCAACTCGGTAGCGATGGTGGATATTATTAGTCCTACAACGGACGATACCATAGCGGGAACTCCCATAACTGTAACCGTTTTAATAAAGAATGTAGGTTTAAAAGATTTGGATTCCTGCTATGTTGATTGGACAGTGAACGGACATTTGCAACCACAAATTACCTATCATAATACAAAAGGCGGTTTACCGCAAGGCTTTGTAGATACGGTTGTTTTAGGCAATTATGCTATAATAGGTGGTACAAACGAATTAATTACCTGGGTAAGTATGCCCAACGGTGTAGTGGATACGGTTAAATATGACGATACGGTAGAGATAACAATAAACGGTGTAACCGATTTGATTGTAGAATGGGTTACCGTTCCTGCTGCTATTGAATACAATACAGGACCTCACGACGTAACAGTAAGAATAGTGTCTAAATCGGGTAATACGCCGGTGCCTAACCCCAGTCCTTTATATTTATATATAGAAAAAGACAGGGTAGGAACAATCACACTTGATTCACTGATTATGCAGCCGAGCGGCACCAATCAATGGTCTGTAAGTATTCAAAATCTGTTATACAACACAACGGTAACTTATCGGGTTAAACAGATTGATTATAATAGCAATCCTGTAGAAATATTTGGTTCTTATTTGGTTGAGAAACTTTGCGGCGGCATAGGTGCTGGCAATGGTCTCACTGCCGATATTCCTTACTCAGGCAACATAGTGCCTGTACCTTTATCAGCGGGCATTTTTGAAGTAGAAATGTGGGGTGCTAATGGCGGAAACGAAACTCCCACACAAGGATTAGGCGGGAAGGGAGGTTATTCAAAAGGAACATTCACACTAAATGCAGGTACAACAGTATATGTTGCTGTTGGTGGAAAAGGTTCAGACCAAACAGGTGCAATATTTACGAGTAATCCGGGCGGTTGGAACGGAGGAGGCGATGGTGGTGTTCCAACTTCTACTCCAACTGCATACGGTAATGTTGGCGGTGGCGGTGCTACTCACATAGCAACGAGAAATGGTTTACTAAACACCTTAGAGACATATAAAACAACCGATGTAATTCTTGTTGCAGGTGGCGGCGGCGGTGGCTATCATGGCGATAGTTATAACCGTGTTGGCGGTAACGGCGGCGGATCGACGGGAGCAACTCCCGCAAGCGGTTATACTGCTCCTACCGGTGGAACTCAAATTGCTGGCGGTACAGCAGGAAATAGAGCAGGTAGTTTTTCAGTTGCGGCAACTCCCGGAACTTTTGGTCAAGGTGGAACAGGCTCGTATGGTCTGGCGGGTAATTGGTCTGGCGGTTCTGGCGGCGGTGGTGGCTGGTACGGCGGTGGTGGCGGTCACTCAGGCGGTTACGATGGTTCTCCTGGTGCAGGTGGCTCAGGCTATATTGGCGGAACGGGTATTACCAATGGCGTTACGGCACAATCGGGACAAGCGGGCTTTGTTACCAACCCAGATGCTTCTGGCAATGGTTTTGTAAGAATTACATTTGTTCAAGCAACCGTAGGTTGCGATGATACCAATTCGGTAAAATTGGAAGCAATTCTTAAGCCTACTGAGGCAGATTCAATAGCAGGAACAATCGATTCGTTAATAGTTGTAATTAAAAATGTAGGTTTGGATGATTTGCATTCCTGCTATATTGATTGGACATTGAACGGAGGAATACCTACACGTAGAAATTACAGCAATCAAGCTGGGTTGAAAGACGGCTATTACGATACCGTTGTTTTAACGACAAATTATACCGTTATAGCGGGTATAAATGAAATAGTTGTTTGGGTAAGTATGCCTAATGGTCAAGTAGATCCGTTTACGCGGGATGATACTTTAACAAGAATCATAAACGGCGTAGGCGATCTTATTTTAGAATGGGAAACAACACCCGCTCCTATAGTATATACCACAGGACCTCATACGGTAACGGCAAGGATAATTTCCAAATTAGGAGCGACAATACCTAATCCTTTGCCCTTGTATGTGGAGACTGAATATGAAAGTGTAACGACTTATGATACGCTGTTTATGAACTTTATAGGTCAAGATTTATGGACAGTAGATATTTCCAACAGACGTTACGGCAGCGATGTAACCTACCGCATAGAGTTGATAGATACTTTGGGTAATTTTACAACTATCTTTGGGGTTTATCATATTGAAAAATCTTGCGGCGGACTTGGTGGAGATTATTATTATGCTGATAGTGTGCAAGAGGTAATGCTTTTACCGGGAATTTATCAGATAGAATGTTGGGGTGGTGATGGCGGTGATGGTCTCAATGCGACTTATACAGGTGGCATTGGCGGCAAAGGTGGTTACTCCACAGGCACATTTACTACTACTGCTGGAACTACTGTATATTTAGTTGCAGGAGAAAGAGGTGAAAATTCATTAGCGGGTGCAAATAATGGTTGGGGTGGTAATGGTGGTTATGGAGCTGGCGGCGGCGGCGGTAATGGTTGGGATGGAAATAATGTAGCCGGCGGTGGTGGCGGTGGCGGTTTAACAGGCGTTTTCAATAGTTTCGTTATTAGTCAAGGTAATTCCCTAATGATAGCCGGCGGCGGCGGCGGCGGCGGCGGTTCAGCATCAAGTATTGGTAGTGACCACGGAGAAGGAACAATAGGCGGTAATGGAGGCGGTACTACTGGACAAGATGGCTCTTCTCTCTTAACAGGAAATGGTACTCCTTTTATTCAGGGTACAACGAAAAATATAAATAACGTTGGCAAAGGGGGAACACAATTTGCCGGAGGTGCTGCCTCTGGTCAAAATAGTACTGCAGGCGGAATATTCTTTGGTGGTGCTGGCGGTGGTGCCAATGTAGGTGCAATGGCTGGAGATGGAACGACATTAGCTGGCGGGATAGGTACGAAAATATCTAATGGAAGCAGTTCTGCTGGCGGTTCCGGCGGCGGCGGCGGCGGTTACTATGGCGGCGGCGGAGCTGGATCCTACGGACTTGGCGGCGGTGGTGGTTCAGGTTATATTAATGCAAGCGGTATTTCCACTGGAATAACGGTACAATTAGGGGATCCGCTCTTTGTTGCAAATCCCGATGTTTTGGGTAACGGATATGTTCGAATTACTTCCATTGCCAGTTTTGTTCAATGTGATGATTCCAATTCTGTAAAAATGGATGCTATTCTAAATCCGCAAAGTTCGTCAATAATGGGTACAAACATCCCTGTAATTGTTAGAATACGCAATATGGGAATAAAAGATTTGGATTCTTGCTATATTGACTGGACATTAAATGGAGTACCACAGTCGCGATATCCTTATACGAATGCAACCGGATTGCCTGATGGATTTACCGATGAGGTTACCATAGGTTCTTATCAACAAGGGATTTTAGATACAATTGTTGCGTGGGTAAGTATGCCTAATGGTGAAATAGATCCTATTCTTTCTGATGATACGTTGTCTGTAATTGTACAGGAAATTCTTTTGGCAGAGTTTGCATCTCCGCTTGTAGGAGAGACAATTTCTTCCTTGGATTTTGATGTATATGTAAAAATATTTGGCGGCACAGGCGCTCCTGTTCCCAATCCCACCTACTTGGTTTATCATACAACCATGGCAAATGGATGTGTGGATAAAATAGATAGTGTCCCCTTGATAAAAGATGCAGGTGATATATGGGTAGCACATATTCCTCAACAATACTATGGTGCCAAAGTGGTATATTCTGTTTTGGTATCCGATACGGCGGTACCAGTGAATAATACGGTTCTTTTAATGGATTCTACGTATATTGAGTTTGGAGGCAGCGGTGGTGGAATAGGTACTTACACCGGCAACGAAGAGATAGTAACATTACGCGCGGGTACTTATACAATAGAAATGTGGGGTGCTGATGGCGGAAATAGTGATGGCGGTGCTAGTTATGGAAATTTGGATTTAGGAGGCACTGGTGGCTATTCAACGGGGACACTTACTATAACTTCACCCACTACACTATATATCCACGCGGGGGGAGCAGGTGTTGCAAAAACGTCATATAATATACCTGTAATAGGAGGATACAATGGAGGTGGAAATTCTCCTGCTGCTTCTTCTGCTTACAATCCTGGAATAGGTGGTTCTGGTGGTGGTGCTACTCATATTGCTATTGCCAGTGGTTTATTAAGCAGTTTGAATGGCAATCAATCTAGTGTGATCATGGTAGCAGGTGGCGGCGGTGGAGCAGGTTGTTATTCATCTACATCTATAGGTAGTGTTGGTGGAGGTCATGGTGGCGGTACAGTGGGTGGCAATGGACTCAACGGAGCAGGTTATCAGACTCGTTGTGGAAGCGGAGGAACTCAAATTGCAGGTGGTGCAAATGGAACCAGCGCTGATCCGTTAGGAACGCCTGGTACATTTGGACAAGGCGGCAATGGTGGTGCAAGTGGTGGTGCTGGCGGCGGCGGCGGCGGCGGTTGGTATGGTGGTGGCGGTGCAAATGGCGGCGGTCCATATGCTGGTGCTGGCGGCGGCGGTTCCGGTTATATTGGCAATCCTAGTATTAGCAGTGCAATCACAGTACAATCGGGACAAGTGGGATTTGTAACCAATCCTATCGCAGGTGGTAACGGTTTTGTAAGGATTAAAGATTCTAAGGGTAAGATTATCGTGGGTGATAGTAGTGAGGTTAACTCAGGCGGCGGTGGCGGTGATGTTTATCCGTTCCCTAATTTATCGCTTGTGGAGGTGGTGTCGCCTGTAAATAAAGATATAGATGATTTATGTGAATCTCTCACGCTGCCGATAACGGTAACTTTGGCAAATTTAGGAGCACAGGATTATGACTTTGCACAAGATTCCATTACAATAACGTATGAAATTACAGGACCTACTCCATCAATTACTAAAACAGGCATTATAACTATAAATACAGGCGAACTTTTGTCAGGCGAGACGGATGAAATAGATATAACTTCTTCCTTTCAGATGGGTTCAGGGACTTACAATATAAAAGCTTGGGTAACTACTATCAGTGGAAGTGATAATTTTCCTTGTGATGATACGATAACTCATATTTACAAATCAGGTAAGATACGCTTGCCTTTGGAGGAGGATTTCAGCAGTATTTTCCTTCCTTTAGAGTTTGTTTCTGTGGGTCGTAATACAGGAGCTAGATGGGAGGTAGTACAAGGTAAGGGACTCGGCAGGGATTCAGTGGTGGTGCCTCAATATGGGACGGGCATGCTTCGTTTTGGCGATACTCCAGGTTCTGTTTCTCAGTTGTACAGTCGTTCTATTGATATATACGGTTCGCAACAGCCAACCTTATCGTTTTGGTATTTTCACGATACTGTGCCGTGCGATGATTACACTTTTGTAAAAGTTGTGTTGGATGGCGATTTGGACGGAGGACATATTTTACAGGTTGTACACAAGCAGGGTCCCGTTCAGGGCTGGGTGCAATACGACATTGACTTGTCTGCTTACACGACGGATTCATGTGTGGTAATAGTGTTCCAGTCAATGTCTTACACCAGCGTTCAATACATCGACAAAATACATTTGTATGCGACTCAGGATCTTGCGATATTGGACATTTTAATACCGACGTTTACCACATGCGATTTCGACAATAAAGAGATTAAAGTAGTATTATTCAACACATCGGTACAAGACATTGACTTTTTAAACACGCCTACTCAGATTCTTTTGCGGATAAATTCTCAGGATAATTTTTACATATTGAATACAGGCAGGTTATTGGGTCAGACCAGCGATACTATTCCGATGATTACGACTAATTTCGTAGCGGGTACGACCTATAATTTTGTTGCCTTGGTATTGGATCCGATTGATGTAGACCAAAGCAATGACACCGTACGCAGAACGGTTGCCCTACATCCCGATGTTTCGATAACAGCTATTCCTAATACTGATGTATATGATATTGCCACATGTTTTGCAATAAATGACATGGCATCGCAAGATGTTATGATATATAATAACGGGAATGTGGATGTATATGATTTGCCGTTAGTATTGAAGATTGTTGGCAACTCAGGTCAAATAGGCAATGATATCGTAGATACCTTGCACGGTGTTTTGCGAGCAGGGGATTCACAACTCAAAAAATTCTCTCAGCAATACATTGTTCCTGTGGAATATGAATATAATGTAATTGTTAAGGCAGAATTAGCATGTGATGTTTTAATAACAGACAATGAAGACGGAATTATGGAATGCGTAAACTTGGATGATATTGAAGTTTCAGCCATTCTTAATCCGGATGCTTTGCATGATGTTGTAGGCGATTCCATCAATATAGTGGTAAAGATAGTAAACAGAAGTTTATACAATTCCTATCAAAATGTTGTAGTCCATGCACAAATAATAGATGGCGGCAGCAATCTGGTAGAAATAACGGAGACGATTAGTTTGCTTGTACCGGATAGGGAAAGAGATTATATGTTCATTCAATCCTATGCTGTTCCCAATGTTCCAGTATATACGATAAAGGTTTTCATTGAAAAACAAGATGAGAATCAATTGAACGATACGATAGAGGTGGCACGCACTACGAATAGTGGAGTAAATGTCCACACTGACGAAGTATTTGTTTTGGGGCAAAATATTCCCAATCCTGCCAAAGACTATACGCGTATAGTATACTCCATTCCTAACGATGGGCAGGTTATCTTTACGGTATATACTATTACAGGACAGACGTTACATATTGAAGCGCGAGATGCATATTCGGGCGAGAATAACATTGAATTCAATACGATTAGTTTAGCCAATGGCATTTATTACTATTCTATGGAATATAAAGGAGAACGATTGGTGAAGAAGATGACAATAAGGAAGTAAAATTTTCGGTTATACTAATTTTTTAATTTAATTTTGGGGATTGCTTTGCGATCCCCTTTTTTGTATGAGTATCTTAACTATGTATAGAATTTGCATTTTTGGGTTGCGTTCATATTTCAAAAAATTGTATCTTTGCAAATCGTTAGTAAAACCAGTCGGATTTTAAGAAAAAAGCGTATGATAGACCAAAACAAGATAGAAACATTAAAAAACATCGCCACTCAAATACGTAGAGATTCGTTGCGGATGGTGAATGCCGTACAGTCGGGGCATCCGGGCGGATCGTTGGGCTGTGCCGATTTTATGGTAGGATTGTTCTTTGAAGTGATGAACTGCCAGCCCGAAAATTTTACCAAAGAGGGTAAAGATGAGGATATGTTTTTCATGTCGAACGGACATATTACCCCCGTTTTATATTCCACGATGGCACGCAGGGGATACTTCGATATTTCCGAATTGGCAACATTTCGCAAATTGCATACGCGTTTGCAGGGGCATCCGTCTGTTATGCACGGACTTCCGGGCATCCGTGCTGCTTCGGGGTCGTTGGGGCAGGGTGTTTCGATTGCTTTGGGGGCGTGCCAAGTCAAGAAAATGAATGGCGATAAAAATTTGGTCTATGTGCTTACCGGCGACGGCGAATTGCAAGAGGGTCAAATTTGGGAAGCCTTGATGTATGCAGGAGCTAAACAGGTGGACAACATTATTTTAACCGTTGATTACAATCGCTTGCAAATAGACGGCTCGGTGGAGCAGGTAATGGATTTAGGAAATTTAGCCGACAAATTCCGCTCCTTTATGTGGGAAGTAATTGAGGGAGACGGCAACGACATGGAACAACTGTTGAGCAATTTATCGCTTGCAAAACAAGCCACAGGAAAAGGAAAGCCTGTCGCTTTTTTGATGCACACCAAAATGGGCTGCGGCGTTGATTTTATGGAAAATAAAAACAAATTCCACGGCACTCCGCTCAACGATGAACAATTGCAAAATGCACTATCGCAATTGAAGGAAACGATAGGAGACTATTGAAACGTTAATATACCAATCGCCTAAATAGTACGATTTTCTAAGCATAAAGTAAAAAAATCGTTTTTTTCATCTGTAATTAAAATAAAAATGGTACCTTTGCAAAATACTAACAATTAAATTAAAATTAAGATGAGAAAATTATTTATTTCTTTAGCAATGCTTGTCTTTACGGGCATGAGTATGGGTGTAACTGCACAAACTGTTGTTGATTTTGGAGACTGTGGAAATATGGGCAACAACCTCACTTGGGTACTGACAAATGACAGTGTTTTAACCATTAGTGGCAGCGGTGCCATGGCGGATTATAATTGGGCAAATCCTGCGAATCCGTGGTATAGTTACGGTTCTGATTTTAAAACGGTAATTATTACCGAAGGGGTAACCTACATCGGCAATTTTGCATTTTATGGTTGTTATAATATGGATTCTATTAGCATTCCAAGTACTATTGATTCGATTGCGGGTAATTCCGCTTTACCCTATTGGCAATTAACTGCTATTACTTGTTTTGCAAAGCAACCACCACGTTTGTTTGATTGTGATACTGGCATAATGTGGAATTGTACCTTGTATGTTCCTTTTGATACAAGAGAAATATACGCAGCAGATACGGGGCGTGGAGGTTGTTGGTGGGGAACGAATGGTTGGAGTCGATTTACAAATATTATTGAAATGTTTGACGAATTTGCAACCACCAATTTAACGCTTGTTGATGTGAGTTTTCAGGCTTCCAGTTTGCAAACGGGCGATACGTTTTCCTTGGTTTATACGGTAAGAAACTATACGGCGGTAGATGATGAATGGACGGATGTCGTCTATCTTTCCACAACGCCGCAATGGAGCATAGATGCCGTAGAGGTGCTGCGAAGTAAAAAAATGCGAAATGTAGCCGATACATCTACCTACAAAGATACTCTTGTCGGCATCATACCGCCTGTGGTTGAGGGCGTTTATTACGTGATTGTCCGCTGCAATGCGACTCCGCCAAGAGTGCAGGAAACCGATTATGAAGATAATATTTTAGCGGCACAAAACACGCTGAATATCACCGTAGAGCCTTTGATTGTGGGCGGCGCTGCCAAAAACGCCACGCTTTTGAGGGGCGAAAAGAAATTGTATAAAATTCCATCGCTGGTAAATAATCAAAATATACGAATTGTTGAGAGCGAGGGAACGGTGAAGATTGGCATTGCTCATGAACAAGTACCTAATATGTCAAATGCGCGGCAGGAAACCCATTTTATCTCTCTCTCTACGGCAGGAGATTATTATATTTTGCTGCAAAACAATGCGTTAGACGAATTGCAAGCACAAACATACAGCGTGCAGGCGGATGAAATATTTGGTATAGAAATCACAAAAGTGCTTGCAGATACGATTATACGGCATAGTTCTGCTTATATTCCTGTTGAGGTGGTTGGTTGCAGCGATATTCCGCAAATTGAATTGATAGGAGACAATACGATACAAGCGGATACGGTTTATCAAGTTTCCGAAATTTTGTTTGTGGCACAGTTTAACATAGAATCTGTAGAAATTGGCGATTATGGAATTGCTGCAACTTCGGGCAGTGGCAATGACATCATGGCAGATGCTATTTACATCAAAGAAGGAGATATTTATGAATCGTTGAAAACGAAAATCATAATGCCAACCCTTATCCGCATTGGAGACATCGCTTACACGTATATTGAATATCAAAATGTTGGTAATGTGTATATTTTTAATCCGACTTTGTTCTTAACAGGGGTAACAGGTTCTACTTATCAAATAGATACAGGGACAATTTATAACGACGAAATTTATTTGACAATTTTAAATGAAATGGGTGCTTCTTATCTGCGTCCGGGTGAAACAGGGAGGTTGAGAGTAAAAATGGAGATGCCTAATCAACCTATGTGGGCGGCAAATTATATGATTTATATTCTGCCTGACAGTACTTTAGGAGATTCTACTGCCATTGATATTGTTACATCTTTAGACCCTAATGAAAAAGTGGGAATGAAAGGCGTTGGTAATAAAAATTTCGTTCTTCCCGGCAGTTTTATGCCTTATACCATTTATTTTGAGAACGATACATCAGCAACCGCCCCCGCATATATGGTCATCGTAAAGGATACGCTTGATGAGGCGTTTGATTTATCAACCTTTGCTTTTACGGGCGTAAAAGTCGGCGATTTGGAAATTCCCGTTAGCGGTTTGCCCGATGAAACAATTTTCACTGACCTCCGTCCAAGCAACGACCTGCTCTTGAAAACCGAACTGAAAATGGATATAAATGAGCGGATTGTAAAAGTCATATTCACATCTTTAGACCCTCAAACGGGTGAATTAACCGATGACCCATTAGCAGGGTTTTTGCCTCCCAATGATGCTACTCACGCGGGAGAAGGGCATTTTTCGTACAGCGTAAATCTTAAAAATGATTTGCCCGATAATTATGAAATTAAAAATCAGGCAAGCATTTATTTTGACATAAATGAGCCGATGGCAACCAACATTACCTCGCATTTTGTGGATGCTTTGCCGCCAAGGAGCAGCGTATCAACGTTGCCTGCCGCCACAAATGAAGATTCTGTATTGGTATCGTGGAGCGGAACCGATGCGGCTTCGGGCATCAGATATTACGATATTTACGTTGCCGAAGATAGAGGTCCTTACACGATATGGCAAAGCAAAACAGCCGAAACTTCCGCCTATTTTCACGGAACGATAGGTCATAGATATGCCTTTTATTCTATCGCCACCGACTGGGTCGGACATATAGAAGACAAATCATCCACCGACGAAGCAAACATAGTATTTGGCAACGATACGACAAGCATTGTAGAGATGGATAATTATCCGTCCCTACGGGTGTATCCGAATCCAACCACAGGAAAATTGATGATTAGCCTCCCCAACCCCTCCGAAGGAGGGGCTTATGAAGATAGCAAGGGAATTAATCCCCTTGTCAATCCCTTTATCGAAATTTATAATGTTGTTGGACAGCGTGTGTTGTCTTTCGATTCCTTGCCGTCCTCAGAACCCGCTATAAATGTAGAAACATTGCCAAGCGGAGTGTATTTTTTGAAAATAGGGAATAAGGTGGTAAGGTTTGTGAAAGAGTAAACAGCAAGGGGATTAATCCCCTTCTCAATCTACTCGAACCACGATTTAAGTAAGATTTTCAAGATTTTTTTGAATAACCTAATAGCTTTGAACTTGAAATCTATACTCTAATCCCTTAACTCTAATTTCTACTTTATCAAAGACTTAATCTCATTCAATTTCATCAACGCCTCTACCGGAGTAAGTGTGTTGATGTCGGTATTGAGAATATCTTCTTTGATTTGCAACAGCAGTGGGTCGTCCAAGGTTACAAAACTCAACTGAACGGCAGTATCTTTGTTTGTGGAAGAAATCAGGCTTTTGCTCAGGTTTTCATGTTCCGATTTTTCCAATTTTTTCAGAATTTCGTCCGCCCGTTTGACCACATCGTGGGGCATTCCTGCCATGCGTGCAACATGTATTCCAAAACTGTGTTCTGTCCCGCCTTGAATTAATTTTCTTAAAAACAACACTTTATTGTTTATTTCTTTTACCGTTACATGAAAATTCTTTATCCGTTTGAATGAAGATGCCATTTGGTTAAGTTCGTGATAATGTGTGGCAAAAAGTACTTTGGCGCGGTGGAGTTTGTGTTCGTGGAGAAATTCGGCAATTGCCCACGCAATGGAAACACCGTCATAAGTACTTGTACCTCTTCCGATTTCATCTAATAAAATCAAACTCCGACTGGAAATATTGTTCAAAATACTTGCCGTTTCATTCATTTCGACCATAAAGGTTGATTCGCCCGAAGATATGTTATCGGAAGCTCCCACACGTGTAAAAATCTTGTCCACCAAACCGATAGAAGCAGCTTCCGCCGGAACAAACGAACCGATTTGAGCCAATAAAACTATCAATGCCGTTTGCCGCAGCAGCGCCGATTTTCCCGACATATTCGGTCCCGTAATCATCAGTATCTGTTGGCGTTCATTGTCAAGATACATATCGTTGGCAATGTATTTATTTCCCATCGGCAATTGTGTTTCGATAACAGGATGCCGTCCGTTTTGAATGTCAATGGAATAATCTTCCGTTATCTGCGGACGCACATAATTATTGGCAACCGCCGTGATGGAAAACGAATGCAAAACATCTAATTTGGCTATCAATTGAGCATTCAGTTGTATGGGATGTATCCAATCCAACATACTAATTAGCAATTCATTGAATACCCGTTGTTCGATAGCGAGGATTTTTTCTTCGGCGCCCAATATTTTGGTTTCGTACTCTTTAAGTTCTTCGGTAATATAACGTTCCGCTCCT
>Ga0082212_10006474_pt1 | contig 15727 bp, 12 predicted proteins | sample TergutNt197P3_FD_71548 | JGI IMG/M metagenome (GOLD analysis project Ga0082212, IMG submission 71548) | Neocapritermes taracua P3 segment gut microbial communities from Petit-Saut dam, French Guiana - Nt197 P3 | ecosystem: Host-associated > Arthropoda: Insects > Digestive system > Gut ...
CGAAATGCACAGGGTGCTCTTAAAAAAGGCTGAAGTCGCGGCGGAACATTGCCCTGCTGATTTGATATACATGACCGAAAACACTTCGACCCGGCTCATATCCCCTGCCCAATATGAAAAATATTGCTTTGGGCATCTGTGGGACTACGGCGCGGCGTTTGAGCGCTATGGGCGCAATATGGCGCTGCATATGTGCGGCCATCTGAAAGCTCTGCTGCCGCAGCTGGCAAAAACAAAAGCGCGGGCTTTTGAGGCGTTCACAGCCCCGCCGCTCGGCGACTGCACATTGGGCGACGGACGCGCCGCATGCCCGGATAAATGCCTGATCGGCGGGACATACGCGATGCTGTGGCTTGAAGATGCGGGCACGATCATAAAATTCCTCGAAAACGAATTTTCGAAATTGCCGCATTTGCGGGGGATCGTAGTCACTTCGGGCGGAGTCATGCCGCCGATGGCGGAAATCGACAAGATAAAAAAAGTGGCCGATTGGCTGAAAAGCGTGAAAACATGAGGCTCGAACTGCGAAAGGAGTGAAATATCGATGAAAAAATTGTATTATATCACGATCATATTTTTGGTTATCTCCATTTTGGTTTTGGGCGCGCTTCTTTTGCTTCCCTTGCATGGCTGCGGCCCGGGTCAAAGCGGCCCGGCCGAAAAAACGGAAAGCTCCGGCGCCGAAACCGAGGAAAAAGCGGAGAGCGAGAAAAAGCCGCAGTACATGGGATATGTCTTTCCCGAAACCGATTACGGCGGCTATGAATTCAAGATAAGCAGCATGACTTTCGACAGGGCGGTCAACGACATCGTGGTGGAAAAAGAGGACGGCAACGTCATAAACGATGCGATCTACAAGCGCAATTTGATCGTCGAAGAAAAATTGAATATAAAAATCACGAATTCGCAGCATCCCAATGGGCAAATGCAGGATTTGATATTGCGCTCGGCCGCAGCCGGCGACAATGCGTTCGACCTCGCTTTTTGCAACACCACCGAAAGCGCGAATATCTCCGGCAGGGGCATTTTCATGGATTTGTTTTCCATAGAGGCGCTTTTTATGCGCTCGCCGTGGTGGAACCAAAATTTCATCGACAACGTTTCAATCGGCGGCAAGCTGTATTTCTGCCTGTCGGACATACCGGTCCAGCCGAACCAGTTGGCTTGGGCGCTCTGCTTCAACAAAACCGTGATGAAGGATTTGGGGCTGGAAGAGCCGTATGAGCTTGTCCGCGGCGGCGTTTGGACCATCGACGCGATGCTCGAGCTCATGAAAAAAGGTTCGCGCGATTTAAACGGGGACGGAACTTTTGCCAAGGGCGACCGTTTCGGTTTCATCGCCAACGATTCCGCGTCAAACGGCTTTTTGAACGGCGCCGACATAAACCCGATCGTCAAGGATGAAAAAGATTACCCGATTTTAAATCCGCCGTCGGAGCGCGACAACCTGGCCGCAGACAAACTGAAAGGGCTGTTTGAGCAGTCCAACGGCAATTCCCTGCGGGTGCCGCAAGGCGAGGAATCAGTTTTGTTCATGCAGGGCGAGGCGCTGTTCATATCGAACAACATGATCATGATCGAAATCATACGGGATATGGACGACGATTTCGGGATACTCCCCTACCCCAAGCTCGATGCGGCGCAGGAGACTTACCACAGCGTGATGGGCACGAACGCGATGTCGTTCGGAATCCCCTCCGCCTCCGAAAATATCGACCGCACAGCCGCCATAACGTGCGCCATGACTGCGGTCTCGATGGACACCGTGAAACCGGCCTATTTTGAATCCACGCTGAAACGCAAACGCGCGCGCGACGACGAATCGCTCGATATGCTCGAAATCATCGCGGCCACGCGAATCGTCGATGTCGGACTGATATACGGCTGGGGGGGCTTCGCGACTGCGTACAGGGACAACGTGGTCCAAAAAAAAAGCGAGAGCCTGTTTACCGTGTTTGAAAAAAATTCCGGGCCGGCCCAGTCCGCAATCGACAAATCTTTGAAAATTTTTGCGGAAATCGAGTGATCGAGCAAAAAAGCGATCAATCTTTGACCGATATGCCGTCGACCTCCAGGCGATAATAGGTTTGGCCGAGTTCATCGTAGCTCCCAAACACGCCCACTACTTCGATTTTGGCTTGGGCCGCCGGGTAATCGTCCGGATACGCATGATCGCCGTTCCAGATAAATTCCAGGCCCTGCTGGCAGCAGGCGAGCGCGTCCTCGATGATCACATAATGGGAATAACGCCCCGTTTGGTCGTAATACGAGCTGTAGTAAGCGCCGCCCATCTTTATGGTTTTCCCCGTGTATTCCTCCGGATATGCCATTATGTCATATACCTCGGCGTAAACCATCGTGCCGCTCAATGAGGTCAAATCCACAAAATCGGAAACCGGATCCCTGGCATACTCCGGCCACACCCGGCCCTCTTTTGCCGCGGGCGCATCCTCGGACGGATAATCGGGCTCGCCCGCCGCGCCGGCCGAATCTTTGGACGCCATCGCGTTGATGCCCAAATCGATGCCCGCGACCACGACGACAAAACACAGAATGGCGACAATTATCCCAAAGCGGCGCTTTGCGAAATTCACGAAGGCGCGGCCGGCTTTTTTCGCCTCCGAAACCGGCTTTTTGTTTGTTTTGTTGTTTTTTCTTTTTTGATGCGTTTTCACTTCGTTCCAACCCTCCTCGATATGAATCCGGCGGCGCTGAATATGGCAAAACCGACAATATCCACGACCACAATGGTCGAACCCACCGGAGTTCCGCGGCCGTTTACGCCTATAATTGAGATCAGGATGCCCAAAACGGCGCAGATCACCGAAACGATCACCGAACATATGGTCACAGCTTTGAAGCTCTTGAACACGCGCATGGCGGACAGCGCGGGGAATATGACCAGCGCCGAAATCAGAAGCGCGCCCACGAGGTTCATCGCCAGCACGATGACCACCGCGATCACGACGGCGAGCATCAGGTTGTATGCCTTTGCCCTGACTCCCGTGGCCGTGGAAAAATCCTCGTCAAAGGTGACGGCGAATATCTTGTGGTAAAACAGCAGAAACGCCGCGATCACCAGCACCGACAAACCGGCGCACAGCCATACTTCGATTCTTGTCAGCGTCAAAATCGAAGTGGAGCCGAACAACGTGGCGCAAACATCCCCCGAGAGGTTCGAGGATTTTGAAAAAAGATTCATAATCAGATAGCCGACAGCCAATGTGCCCACGGAAATCATGGCGATCGCGGCGTCGCCTTTTATCTTCGCGCTTTGCCCCGCGCGGAGCAGCAGTATGGCGCAAATCGCCGTCACCGGCAGCACCAAAAGCAAATTATTTGTCAGATCCATCGCCGCCGCGACCGCCATCGCGCCGAAAGCGACATGCGAGAGCCCGTCCCCGATAAACGAAAACCGCTTCAATACCAGCGTCACGCCCAAAAGCGAGGAACACAGCGCGATCAGGACGCCGACGATCAGCGCGTAGCGCACAAATGGGAAACGGGTGAAGTAGAAAACAATTTTTTCCATGATCTCCGTCACGGCGCATCACCTCCCATGCCGGCGTATACGCGGCCCGTTTCGCTTTTCAGATAATCCGCCTTCGTCCCCACGAACAAGGCGGCCCCTTCGCCCATGTGCAGGATATGGGAGGCGTATTTGACCGAGGCGCAAATGTCATGGGAAATGATGATGATGGTGATACCGTCCTCGTTCAATTTTCCGATCAAAGCGTAAAATTCGGCGGTCACTTTTGGGTCGAGCCCCGCCGCCGGTTCGTCCAGCAGCAGAATTTTCCGGGCGGCGCACAAAGCCCTCGCCAAAAGCGTCCTCTGCTGCTGCCCGCCGGACAGCTCGCGGTAGCAGCGTTTCGCAAGGGAGGCGATCCCCAGTTTTTCCATGTTGTCTTCCGCCATCTGTTTTTCCGCTTTGGTATAGAAAGGGCGCAATCCGCAGCGGTTCAGGCATCCGGAACGCACGATCTCCCTCACGGATGCGGGAAAATCCTTTTGCACCACGGTTTGCTGGGGCAGATAGCCGATTTCGTCGGGCTCCAAGCCGTCCCCCGCCACGATCCGGCCCGCCACCGGGGCTTTCAGCTTTAGAATCGTCTTTATCAGCGTGCTTTTGCCGGAACCGTTCTCCCCGACGACGCACAGGTAGTCGCCGGCGTTTACGGCAAACGAAAGCCCGGAAACTATTGTTTTTCCGTCATATCCGAGCGTCAGATTTTGACAGGACAGCTGCGGCATATATCTATCTTCTCCTTCGCTTTTGCTTTTCATTTTAACAAATTCCATCGAAAATGTCAATATGCAAATTCAAATATTTTACCGAAATTTCATATTTGTCCGCACATATTTTGGTATAATTGGGATATGGGCGCACAATATCGAAAGGAGCGGTTTGATGAAAAATATAAATGTCGGATTGCTTGGACATAGGTTCATGGGCAAAGCGCACAGCAACGCTTACCGCAAAATGGGGATGTTCTTTGATCCATCCGCCAAAATGACGATGAAGGCCATATGCGGGCTGGAAGAAAATGAAGTGATGGAAGCCGCAAAAAAATTCGGCTGGGAAAGCCATGAAAGCTCATGGCAAAAACTCGTCAGGCGAAAAGATGTCGATATGATAGACATAGCCGCCGCCACAAACCTGCATAAGGATGCGGCGATTGCCGCCGCGGGCGAGGGCAAGCATATATTCTGCGAAAAGCCGCTCGCCATAAACCTCGAAGAGGCCCGAGAGGTGCTTGAAATTGTCAAGAAATGCAATGTAAAGCATCAGATCGGCTTCAACTATAGATTTGTCCCGGCTGTCATGCTCGCCAAAAAACTGATAGAACAAGGCAAGATAGGGAAAATTTTTCACGTTCGGGCATCGTTTCTGCAGAGCTGGCTGACCGGCCCGGGCACCCCGTTTGGCTGGAAATTGGACAAAAAATCAGCCGGATCCGGAGCTATCGGCGACCTCGGCTCGCATTTTATCGATATGGCGCGGTTTCTTGCAGGCGAATTCGATTCGGTCATGGCCATGAGCAAAACCTTTGCCAAATGGCGCCCCGTGAGCGCGGCGGCAAACTCCCCGGTTCGGGAAGTGGACGTGGACGATTGCGCCGTATTTGCGGCGGAATTCAAAAGCGGCGCGCTCGGGGTGTTTGAGGCGACAAGGGTCGCCCAAGGCCATATGAATGATTTGTCGATGGAAATAAACGGCGGCCTCGGCAGTTTGAAGTTCTATTTTGAGCGCATGAACGAACTGCATTATCACAGCGCGGAAGACGAGCCGGGAAGCGGGGGATTCAGAATCATTCAGGCGAGCGAGCCGGTTCACCCATATATGAAAGCGTGGTGGCCCGCCGGGCACATAATCGGCTATGAGCATACATTTGTGCACGAGCTGCATGAATTCGCCGAAGCCATAGCAAACAACACGCCGCCGTGCCCCTCTTTCGAAGACGGCGTAAAATGCGCCCAGATTGTCGAGGCCGTTGAACTGTCATGCGCGAGAAAATCGGCGGTGAAAGTGGATGAGATGTGAAAACTTTTTGGACGGGAGAATTGAAATTTATGTACATTTTGCAAAACGCGCTGAAAAACATAGCGCGGAACAAGGGCAGGAATATCTTGATGGGGGCGATTATTTTCGCAATCATCGCCACGACGGTCATTTCCCTCATCATCAACACCGCATCCGGCGCTATTATCGAGGACTACAAAACGCGCTTCGGCACAAAAGTGTTCATCAACCCGGACACTTCAAGAGTTTCCGTGCTGTCGGGCAAGCAGTCCGAGCAAACCGTGCCGCTGCCCGTCGTCTATGCGGCGCTCGCCGGTTCCGATTGCCTGATGAGCGCGGATCTCTCCTGCCAGGTGCCCTCTGTGAGCGACACGCTTTTGGGCCTGGGCGAAAGCGCCGAGGGCAACGCGGTACCCATTTCGCCCGACGGCGGCTCTTTCACAAAATTCCCGACAATGAATGTGAAAGGCTACACAAACCCGGAGCAGCTTGACGATTTCAGGGAGGGTTACAGGGCGATTGCATCCGGCGCTTTCCCCGCCGGCGACAACGAGTGCATCGTCAGCGAGGATTTCGCGGCGCTGAACGATCTTGAAGTGGGCGACGTCATCGAAATAGCGCAAGGCATGGTCGAGAATAATCCGTTGTCGCTTTTAGTCGTGGGCATATATTTGGATTTTACGCAGAATATGTTTGGCGCCGCTGCCGACGCTCCGGCCGCCATCAATGTGCGAAACGACATAATAACGAATTACGAAACGGCTGCCGCTTTCGCAAAATCGGACCCCCGCGTGGATACCGCCGCATATTTTTTGAAAAGCCCCGGGCTTTTGTCAAAGTTTGAAAGCGAGGCGCGCGCCGCCGGGCTGTCCTACGATTACCTCGTGACGACAGACGAAGAGGCATATGACAGGATAGTCGGACCGGTTTTGGCGATGACGAAAATATCGTTTGCGTTCATGGTCGCGGTTTTGATATTGGGCGGCCTTGTCTTGGCGCTGCTTGCCGCGCTCTCCATACGGGAGCGCAAGTACGAGGTCGGCGTGCTTCGGGCCATGGGCATGAAAAAGCGCAAAGTCGCGTTCGGGCTGGTTTTTGAAAGCTTGGCCGTGACGGCCGTCTGCCTGATAGCCGGCCTTGGCCTTGGCGCCGCAGCCGCCCAGCCGGTATCGGATATGCTGCTGCAAGGCCAGGCAGCCGCCGCAAACTCAGACGCCGGTTCCGGCACAGGCATGTATTATGCCGGGACGCAAACTGACGCGAACGCGAAACCGCTGACGGACATGGATGTGAGTTTGAATTTGAAGGTGGTGGCGATGATCATTTTGATATCGCTTCTGCTCGTTTCGATTCCAAGCTTGACCGGCATCGGCTATATCACAAAATACGAACCAATCAAAATACTTGCGGATAGAAATTAGCCTAAAACCGATCATCGCCCGATCCTGTTTACTTCGTCTATCGTTTTTTCCATGGCCGCCTGGGCTTTCGTTTCGGCGGCTTCATATTTCGAAGAGAAGCTGCCCGCGTTCGGGTATACGGACTCGAGCAGATATCCCATGTTGCCCCAATTGAATATGAATCCCAAATCGTATATCCTGGTGCTGAAAATCAAATCGAGCATTTCGGCGGATTCCTCGTCGCGTATCGTCTTGTTGGTTATCGTTGTGTCGAAATACGCATGGCGCACCGTGCCGCGCGATTCATAGCACATATCCTCGATTATTATCGAGGCCATTTCGGGGTCCGGAGTGGTCACCGGGAATATCATCGAGTTTGAAGTGGAGGGCTGAACCGTGTGATAATATTCGGTTTGACCGGCGTCGAACTTCGGGAAAGGCATCACCCCGAAATCGCTGTCCATGTTGCGCATTTTGTGCATGACCGTCAGGCTGAGCATATAGAACAGGCCTTTGTCTTCCTGGAACATCTTGTTCACCCCGTTGGTCCAGGGGTCGGCCATTTTCAGATCGTTTGCGTGGACGCATACGGTTTTGTCGGTCAGCACATCAAATACTTTGTCCGCTACATTCATCGCCCTTTCCGTGTTGAGGGCGAGATAGGGCAAATCGTTTTCGTTTTTTCTTGCCACCATTTCCCCCGTGTTGTACACCATGATCGTCTTCGCGCCGTTGTCGGTCAGCAGGCCCACTTGGTCGTTTTCATCGAATTTGCCGTCTCCGTTCAGGTCTTTTGAAACCTGCCTGACAAGGCCGAAAAACGTGTCGAAATTCCAGTTGTCATCTTTTACGCGGGAATACAGATTGTCCATCGCGTATTCCTCGACCACTTTTTTGTTGAACATTATGACCCATGTGGCGTCGTTTGTCATCAGCGTCATATCGCCTATCAAAAAATACTGGGCGCCTCCGAGCGTGAGCATCTTGTTCGCCCGCTGGTCCCACCAGATTTGGTCGAACTGCACATAAGGGAATGCGGATGAAAGATCCGCCAAAAGGCCTTGGGTCGCAAGGCCCGCCCCTCCGTTCAAGTCGGGCATTATGACGTCGTACTCGTGCGAACCGGCCAAAATCGATTTTTTGCCTTTGTCTATGGGCGCCCCGTGCGCCCCGGCCCGCACTTCGCATATGTTTATATTGTACCTGTCCTCGATTATCCTGTTTCGTTTATACACCGCGTCGTTTATCGGGTCGCCGTTTTCCTCCGCCGCGAAAACATCCTGGGCGCCCCAGTATCCGTTGCCGTCGAACTCTTTGACGAGAAATGTGAAATCATACCCGCCGTAATCTTTTTCGGGCATATCGTGCGAAATTTTTTCGGGTTCGGCCGCATCGCCCGATTCGACGTTTTCCCGGGCGTCGTCCGGCCCGGCATCGCCGTCATTTTGCGCGGCGCCGTCTCCCGCGCATGAAAAAACGGCGGGGAGAAGCAAAGCCGGCAGCAAAAGCGACATGATAACTTTTTTTGATTTTGTTTTCATGAATTCAAGCCCTTTCGATGAAAATTATTTGTTTATTCCTGCTCCTCTGATTCTTTCAGTCTTTTGGTGAAATATTGGTATATAAACGAAATCGCGAGAAGCAAGGCGCCCATTATAAAGTACGAGACTATTTTAAGCTCCGTGGACAAATCCCAAAGATCCAACACGAATAGTTTTATCACGGCGGTAAACGACAGGCCAAGCCCCCATACGCGGGTTATGCTGTTGCGTTTCGCGAATCCGAAAATTATCCAGCCCAAGGCCGTAAAAGCGAAAATAAGCGTCAATATCATGCTCGATGCCGAAAGCGCAAACTGCACGACAAGATTCTGCGAAACAAGTGCCACGAAATATCCCGAAATGAACAGCGGATAAAATTTTATCGGCAAAGTTTTTTTCAAAATCAAAAACTGCATCAAATCGCGCATCCAAAACACGCTGAGCAAATTCGCCATGATGTACAGCGCCGCCGTTATTGCTTTGAGCGTGATTTCGGCGCCCGCGGTAAACAAGGCGTTGAACACAAACAGCCACATAATAGAAGCCGAGCCGATTAAAATTCCGGCAGCATGTATTCCCGTGCAATATACCGCGCGTATTTTCGGCAAAATATATGAATACAGCATCCCCGATACAATGCAGGCCAAAATTATTATGTTTTGGGGATTGCCCGTTTGTTTCGACAAATATTCCCCTACCGGATTAAACAAAAGATATACGACGAAAATCCACGCATTAATGGCGGCGCACGCTTGAAAAAATTGGACTTCCGGGTATTTTGCCGGGATTTTTTTGATTGCCAAAGCTATGGCGGAGGAGATCAGTCCGAGCGTCATCAAAAGATATTGCCAAACAAACAACGGATTTGAATAGTTTATTACATTTATCAACACAAATCCCGTCGCGCATACCGCCCCGACAACCGATCCGGCGATTGTAAACCGTTTGCGCTCCCTTAAAATGCCGTATAAAAACAGTCCCGCCCCCTCTATGAGCCAGCCGCTGGAAAACCAGATTTTGTCAAACCAAAACAAAACCGTAAGCGCCGAAAAAGTCACGCTTGTGAAAAAGAACAGCGCGCGAATCGAGCCCTTGTCCTTGTCGGGGACCGACTTATGCGCCCCGCGCTCGGACAGAAAAGCCATGCAAATGCAAGTCAGCGCGAAAAACGCGCAGACAAGCGCGTTGTAATTTTTTATTGGCATATCGGAGCTAAGCGCGAGCAAAAACCTAAAAAAGATATTCAAGACAAGAAGGACTATGTCCGCGGCTTTTATTTTTGTTTTCGTGAACCAGGCGCCGAATACGGGGATAGCCAAATATGCGCAATACGACACGGCAATCGCCGATTTTACCGCTATTCTCGTCATGTTCCAGCTGACATAGTATTCAAAAACAAAGACCATCACATAAAGGGCGTATTCAGCCAAAATTCCGGCGAACAACCCGACAAAACGCGCAATTTTCCAATTTTTGCGGGTCGCGAGGGCGAGCGAGAATAAATTCAAAATCGTAAAATATATCACCGCCCAAATCATGGAGTCCGCATTGAGGGCAAAAACCGGCAAATATCCGCCGATCAAAGCAAATATGGATATGGTCTGGGAATTATGCCTGATCGACAGCGCGAAGCTGACAACGGACACTGCGGCGCAAATCACCAGCGCCGCCTGCATGGGCAGGACTTTGAGCGTCAGATGCCCGAGCGCCGTCGCGAGAAACAAAATCGAAAGCCCCCCCGCAGTCAGCGCAAGCGAAAATACCCCGCGCCACTTCTTGTTCAAGATTTCGCCCACAGCCAAAAAAATCAAACCTATCGCAAAAATGCAGGCGCATTGCGCTTCGTTGCTCATGCGGATATAGACATAGCCGCCGAACGTGAACACGCCTATGACAATAAGCAGCACTCCTAAGCTGCTTATCAATCTCAATCCGAAGAATGTTTCCCATTTGAAAAAATTCCTGACAGCTCTCAGCGCGTTGCCGTCGATTTCGGCATTCTGCATTTCCTCTATTGTTTTCGATTTGTCGGCCAGAAGCTCGGCCCATGCGTCATAAGCGCGTTTTTTCGCGGCTTCGGCCTGATAGTTTATTTTTTGCGTCAATATATCGATTTCCGCCTGCAATTCATTTTGTTCATTGGAGTCGAGAATTTTTAGATTCCACAGCATATATTCGAGTTTTTGAGCCAACTGGGCCTGCAGATAATCCAATCTCATGGTCTCGCTTTCGAATCGAACCGACAAATATTTCTGCATCCGGCTTTCGCTTCCATAAATCAAAGCAACCTTTTTTTGATTTAGTTCTTCTTTGAAATTTTTTTCAAGCAGGGCGTGGTCGTTTTTCAAATCGGACAAAATTTTTTCGCTGTTTTCGAGCTTTTCGGCCAATATTTTTGCGTATTCGCGGAGTTTTTCGTTTTCTTTGGATAAATCCTGCGATGCGACATCGGAAAAAGCCCCTTGAACAAGCTCTTTGCTTGCGTAAAGCTGCTCCAAGGCGTTTTTTAAATTTGTAATCGGCGAATTTTCAACATTTATTTCGTTATCGTCCATAATAATCGAATTTATATATCGCAAAAAACGGTTACATCTCTATGCAGGTACAAAAAAGAGGCGGGGATCCGCGTCGTTATCGCGCCGCTTTGAAATTGTTTGAATACCTCTTTTTTCGATTCCCCGCTCACGAGAAGCAGTATCTTTTTGGCTTTCATTATGCTTCCCATGCCCATCGTCAGGGCTTTTTCCGGAACTTCGTCAATTGAGCCAAAAAATCTTTTGTTTTGCTCCTTCGTGTTTTCCGAGAGCTTTGCGACGTGCGTTCCGGGGATGAGGAAATCGTCCGGTTCATTGAATCCGATGTGGCCATTTGCCCCTATGCCCACCACCATCAAGTCGATCCCGCCTGCGGATTCTATCTTTTTTTCATAACTTTCGCATTCCCGGTCGGCGTCGGCGGCCTCGCCGTCTGGAATATTCACGTTTTTTTTGTCTATGTTTATTTTGCCGAAAAAATTGTCGAACATAAATTTGTGGTAGCTTTGCGGATGGTCTTTTTTTATCGGGCAGTATTCGTCGAGATTGAATGTGACTACATCCGAAAAATCCAATTCGCCCGATTTGTTTTTTTCAATCAAATTCGAATACATCCCGATCGGCGTCGATCCTGTAGGAAGGCCTAAGACAAATTTCTCTTTTTTTTCACCTTTAAAGGCGCACAGCATTGTTTGCGCCACGAACTCGGCGGCCAAGCGCGACATATCCGCATAATTTTTTAAATATTGCATTTTCATGTAAATTCGGCGACACCTTTCTTTTTTGATTTAAGAACCTGTAAAAACATCCACTGCTTTTGATATCTCGTTTTCCATTTTTGCTTTATTTTTTTCGATATACGACGCTATATTGAAATCCCTCTTCGATATCAGCTGGCAAAGAGGCGCCGTGATCTGAGATTCCCAGTAAACCATTCCGGGATCCGCCCTGCGCGTCGAAAACATTATATCGAGCATCTCTTCCGATTCGTTGTCGCGGGCTATTTTTGTTTTGAGCATTTTGTCATAATACGCGGGTATGACCCTCGCGCGCGATTCGGCGCACAGCGCCTCCAAAACGATTCCCGTCCTTTCCAGATCGGCAGAGGTGACGGGCACAGCCATCAGGGTCGGGTAATGTATGTTTGTGACATAGTTTTCCTGCGATTCGTCATATTTGGGATGCGGCAAAAACCCGACGTCCACTTCCATCGCCCTGAAATAATGCGAATGGTGCAGAAGCTCAATAAAGAACAGCGCGCGGTCGTCTTCAAAAATATCGACGATCGTCTGATGCTCGACTTTTTCCGTCTCGGCGTCGAATATTATCGGGCCCGCGTAGAGATTTTCCGCGAGTTCAAGCATTTTTTCGATGAAAATCTGATTGTCCATGGCCAATACCGGTATGTCTTCGCTGTTTTTTTCGACCCATTGCATAACGCAGCCCACGCTCAGGGAGGGTATGAACACAAAATGCAGCGCAGCCAGCCCGTACAGGTCTTCTTTGTCATATTTTCCGTCTCCGTTGAGATCGGCGCTGCACGATTTCATCATTTCAAAAAATCTTCCGATCGTCCATTTGTTGTCTTTCACGAGTTTGTACGGGTCTTCAAGGCCGTGGTCGCGCACCAGGCTTTTGTTGAAATTCAACGCAAGGGTGGTCGAATAATGGGTCAGGCTGAAATCCCCGGGCGCTATGTACAATTTTTGGGCGATTGTTATTTCTTTTATCAAATTTCCATCCCACCAGGGTTTTTCCAGGTCGATATGCGGAATGCCTTTGAAGTCCACGAACATCCCCTGTTTCACGAGGTCAAAGGAGACGGCTGTTCCAAGCATGACAAGGTCGTAATCGTCGGAATCCGACAATATGCTCTTGCGCGCCGTATCCCGGACGGCTCCCATCCCGGCTCCCACGGCGTTTCCGCCCACGGCGGTTTCCGTTATGTTTATTTTGTATTTTTCCTCGATTATCGCGTTGCGGCGGTATATTTCATCGTTGAGGACATCCCCTGTCTCCTCTTCCGCCACAAGCTGGACGGTCATCCAGTGCAGCGCGTCCTGCGTTGTGTTCAATATGCGGAATTCATAGCCGCCGAAATCCATATCCGGCAGATCCGGGAGGATTTCCGGTTCTTCCAGCTCTTCTGCCTGGGTTTCGCCGTTTTCCGCATCCGTGTTCGACTGCGGGCCTTTTACATCCGCATTTTGGGTTCCGCTTGAGCATGAGGCTAAAATAGAAACCGTTAAAATTGTCAGAAGCAGCGCTGTTTTTTTTATTGTTTTAAACATTTTCCAACTCTCCGATTTGCTGTTTCCGCCAAAGACAGGGCTGGTTTCGCGCTGAAATCAACCCTGTCTTTCCGTTTTTGTTTTTAATTCAAATTTGCTTGATTTTGTTTTTTTTCGCAATATGCAAAACAGCTAAAGCCGCCAGCGCGAAACCGAAGAAAACAATGCCGCCATCGCCTGTCTTTGGAACTTCCGGCACTTCCGCTTGCGGGGGAGGCGTTTCCGCCGGGGCTACCGGAGCCTCTTCGGGCGGAGCGGGTTCGGGCTCGGGCTCCGCAGGCTCTTCGACTGCGGGGGCGGCCACCATTTTGAGTTTTCCGAAAAACTCGGTGCTCTGCCACGGAGGGGTGTCCCCATTCGGGGTATCCACATTCCAGCGCAGGGCGGTTATCCAGGCCCCGTCCGCGTCGCTGTCGCTGAGCATGAACTCCATGCCTATCTCTGTCCCCACCGCGCCTTTTATATGGCTCAATTGCAGCGCCACTTCGAGATTATATCCTTTGTCGGTGGCTTTTGCGGCGGCTTTGCCCAAATTTTCGCGCCCGATGTCGTTTCCGTCCTCGTCGGATACGGCGAAGTTGGATGTGACCGTTCCGTCGGATTTCACGATTGTCTGGCGGTCGTCGGCGCGATATCCCATATCAGAACACATCAGTTCGTCCAAATAAAGTTCCATGCAGTCCGCATCCGTCACTTCCGGATCTGTCACTTCGATGAAATAGTAGATGTTGTCGGTGTCCCACATGACTTTTGCGCGGGCCGCCACATTGAAAGGATTATCGCCTCCGTCATAAATTATGGCGATCTCCGTCCATTGGCAATTGTCCCAAAGCGCCTCCATTTCGCCGTCGATCGCCGGGGTGCCCTGCGGGGCCTCGTACACATATCCCATATCCGCTAAAACGCCCATGCCAAGCGCCTGCATGAACACGACGGCCAAAACGACCGTGAGAAGCAAGCCTTTTTTGTTTTTCATACATAGCCTTCTTTCCGTATATATTTTTTTTCGTTCCGGCTATATTATATCACTGTTTTTTTGGCGTGTCAAGCGTTTTTGAAAATCAATCCTATAAATACTTTTTGAAATTGTCGATGCATGCTTTTATTCCGGTTTTCGCGTCTTCTTCCTCGTATTCAACTATGAAATACTCGGTATTTCCCAAAGAGTTGCAGAATTTTACGACTTTTGCCCAGTCTATGTCGTCCTCGCCTATGGGAGCTTTCATGCCTTTTGTCAGCGAATAAGGCTTCACGTGCACTGTCTGGCCCCTTCCCGGATATCTTTCGAGCACTGCGACCGGTTCCGTGCCCGCTGCGTATGTATTTCCCAGATCGAGCTGCATCACCACGTCGGGCACGGTGTTCTTCGCGATTATGTCCCACGGGAATTCGTCGCTTCCCTCAGTAGGCTTAAATTCCACGCTGTGCGAATGCAGCCCCGTGTGCATCCCGTGTTTTTTGAGCTGCGCGGCTATTTCGTTTAATTTCTGCGCCGCTTCGAGCCATTGATCTTTTGTGGTTTTTTCTCCCCAGGCGAACGGGAGCCCCGGGCAGATCAGATATTTGTTCCCGATCGTTTTGTTGTAGGCCGCATACATCTCCAAAATGTCCGGCTTGCTGATATAGTCCCAGGAAGCGTGCCAGCCGCAGCATTCAAGCCCGAAATCGTCGAGCAGCTTTTTCAGCTCCTCGGCGCCCATCGTCACGGGGCCGAACATATCCACCGCGTCATAGCCGCAGTCTTTGGCCAGCCCAAACGCCTCGGCCGGATTTTTTGCGTAAATGTCGCGGATTGAATAAATCTGGAGCCCTATTTTTTTTGTAGCCATATCGATACCTCTCTTTAATTGATTTAAAATATATCGCTAAAATTTTAATTGTAGCCGTTCGGATGATTTTTGTGCCATTTCCAAGCCGATTCTATTATGCTTTCGATAGTCCGGTACCGCCTCCTCCAGCCCAAGATTCTTTCGGCCTTTTCGCTTGACGCTATCAGTATGTCGGGATCCCCGGGCCGTCTTTTGGTGATTTCCGCCGGGATTCCGCATCCCGTGACTTTTCTCGCTGTATTCACGATTTCGAGGTTCGAGTACCCTCCCCCGCTCCCGAGATTGAAATAGTCTGATTTGTTTTCTTTTTTCAGATACTCCAGCGATTTGATGTGCGCGTCGATCAAATCCTCGACATGGATATAGTCCCTGATGTTTGTGCCGTCCGGGGTGCCGTAGTCGTCGCCGTAAATGCTTATCTTGGCCGATTTTTTGTTTGCCACTTGCAAAACTATCGGTATGAGATGCGTTTCGACCGCGTGGTCTTCCCCGATCTCCCCGGTTTTATACGCGCCCGCCACGTTGAAATATCTTAGCGAAATGGATTTTAACCCATATGCCCGGCCGAAGCAGGCGAGCATTTTTTCGATGGCGAGTTTTGTGTTGCC
>Ga0082212_10006475_pt1 | contig 15727 bp, 20 predicted proteins | sample TergutNt197P3_FD_71548 | JGI IMG/M metagenome (GOLD analysis project Ga0082212, IMG submission 71548) | Neocapritermes taracua P3 segment gut microbial communities from Petit-Saut dam, French Guiana - Nt197 P3 | ecosystem: Host-associated > Arthropoda: Insects > Digestive system > Gut ...
CAACTCTTTTTTAACACGTTCTTTGTAATCCAATTCCTCGATGCTGATTTTGAGTTGCGCCGACAAATTGTCATTTTGCTCTTTAATGATGTTCATTATGACTATTTTATATTTTTATTTTTCGGGGTGCAAAGGTACGACTTTCAATTCAAAATTACGAATTAAAAATTACGAGGCAAAATCGTGTTCCATTTCGCGTTTGATGAGTATGGGAAATTTGCTGAAATCGTAGATTTCTTTCTCCTGAACGCAAGCAAAGAGGGTTTGGGCGAGTTGCATTCCGTTGTCGGACGGCAATAGGTCTTTGCACGCCTGCGCGATGACACCCAATATGAGCGTGCGTGCCGATTTGACGTGTTCCCATGTTAACTCGGAAACGTAGAGTTGTTGGGTGGTGTTGTGTTCAAACTCTTCGCGGATGGTTCGCAAAAGCGCCGCCTGAAGTTGCTGTACGGTCATCTCCGGCAAAAATGTGCGCATCACCAACCCTTCCAAGTCCATACGCTCAATATACAATAATACGCGCTCGTAAGCCTGTATCTTTAAGGTGAGCAGTTGCGGATTGGCGCCGGTTGCCGGTCGCGCCGGAGTTGTCTTTTCTAACAGCACATTCAACTTTTTATTCAACAAATAAAACGACAAAAGCAGCAAACCAGCCGTTACCACCATCGCCACTATCATAAAAATAAGGGTAAAATTCATGTTTCTATTCTATTAATTAATACTGCATTAACGGGGAATGAGGGGATTTATTTTTACCCTTCTTAAAGGGATACGATAAATCTATTCTTCAATATACGGGTAAAATTCTTGTTCGGAACAATTTACTTTTTCGATGATATAATATTGAATCTCATCTCGAATATTAGCAATCATTTCAATGTCCCAATCAAAACTTTTGTCGGTCGGATTTAACGATTGTAATAATTCGAAAATTGAATTATCTACAAAATCTTGTCTTTCTAATTGCTTTTTATTTAATTCCATGTTTTTCAGGTTTTTATCAATCTTCGGCATATTGACAACGCGCTTGCAAATTTGCATAAAATTGTTTGCGGAATTTTATAATCTCGCTTGTCAAGCGTTCGGTTCTTTTATCATTCTCTTTTTCAATGAATTAAATCAATTCATCTAATATTTTCGCCAAATCCACGCCTAAATCACCATTATAATCCGTATGCGGAATATTCAACTTTTCAAGTGCCAAACCAAAACGTTTGTAACCGTCCTTATCTCTTAAAGCCACCCAATTTACGCCAAGTTGGTCGCATTGATTTTTATTCTGCTGCGAAAGTGTATCGGCGACAAAAAGATTACTATCACGAGCAATAATCGCATCGGCGCTTTCGGGATTTCCTTTGCCCATAAGTTTGACCTCACACAAATACTCTTTGTCGTTGTTGAGCAAATAGAAGTCAATTTCTCTATCAACTTTTTTGCCTTTGTCTTTGACGAAATGTGAGGAATCGTAATTATTTTCAGGCACTTGGTATAATTTACACAGAGTTAGCATTAAATACTTTTCAGCACTTTTTCCTGCTGTACTCCATAAACCGCCACGTAAAGCGGCACGTTTAACAGCCAAAGTATTGATAACAATCAAACTTTCCGACACATTCAAATCAACGCTAACACCTTTCATTTTTATGGTCAAAGTCAAGTCAATTTCCTTTTCCATTTCAACAAGCGACTGAATACTATTGTAAAGCGATTCAAAATGTTCGTTTGCAGCCTCAATGACAATCGTTTTTGTTGCCGTTCCGTACATATTGCTGATTGTCTTTTTGTTAAGCCCCGAATTTATAGCAATATCATCAGGCGGTAGAGCCTCATCCATAAACGCTTTTTTGTACCAGTCAATAGTGATTTCTTCGGAATCGAATTTTGCATAGACGATTTTCTTGAAAAAATCTTTGGAAAATACTTCAAATTCAGAATTTAAAATCTCGTTAAAAAGAATATTAAATTCTTTATTTTTAATCAAACTTATTATCAGTTCTTTTACTATTTCATTTTTCATATCGCTATTTTCTTTAAAAACTTTTCCTGAACCTTTGTGAAATGTTTTACACTTTCAAAAAACTCATCTAATTCTTGATAATTTTTGAAAATATATTCTTCTTTTATTTTGTTAAAAGGATTGACATTGAGTTCTTTATCAAATTTCATTCTTTTATCTTCTTCCGCAATGATATACAATTTAATACGCAACTTATGTATCTGATATAGTCGCAATAATCCTTTTGTAACATCTGTTGAGTGTTCAACTTCAAATGCGTGTGTCGGATAACCTTCTTCGTCAAACCAAATCACATCAATTTCTCTAACTTTATCAAGACTGATTTTTGGAATACTCTCTTTTGGCACTTCTTTTTCAGAACATAAATCGCCCAAAGTTCCATAAATACTTTGTTTTCCTCTATCTGGCGTGTATGTTCTGTAATTCAAATAACTACCAATTAGTATTATCTTTGCTTCTATATCTGAATGTGTTAGTGGAACATCGTCATCAACTTCAATATTTATTATTTTTGAAATTTCTTTTAGTCGGCTCAAATCTTTTTTGTGATTCGGAAAATATATTTCAGAGACTTTGTTGCAATATAATTCTGGTATTTCTTCTATGTACAAACCATCTTCCGTCAAAATACAATGGAATTGAAAACCACCACTTTTTGTCGTAAGTAATTTATTTTGATTTGAATAAAAAATGGAAAGAGAACCAACATTTACTTCCATTTTTGTTTTGAATTTTTTCACAACAACAAAAGCGCCTTCTTTTTGGTGGTTGTGTAATTCTTTCATCCCATTGGCTGTCAGTCCGTGCCAGTCTTCTCTGCCGCCAAAAATCAAAAATGGCAAACCATTTTCGTCAATAAATAGTTTTCTTGACGATTTTACAGGAATTAGTTTTACTTTTTGGATTCTTTCCAATTCTTCTATTACTAATTTTCTATCTTTGTCTGTAAATTTTTCTGCTTTCATATTATAAAATTATGCTGCTATGTTATAAATCACCGTCCGCACCATTTCATTTTCGTGATTTACGAGCGGTCGTAAGTTTTCTTCTACTTCTTTGTCATTCTCAAAAACCAATAACCCGCGTATCGCCTGACAAATAATTTTTGGGTCGGTATCGCTTAAAAATGAATACAATAGCGGTTTATTTTTACATATTCTCTGTCTTCCAATTGCCGATACAATTTCTCGGCGAACAGAAGTATCATTTTCTTTTTGATAAAGTGTAAAAAGTGAATTTGTATCTGATTTTCCGTTTAATTTAGCAATATTTTTTACCGCATTTAACCGGACTTGTGAATGAGCATGATTCAAAAGATTGTACAGAAAATCCGGATTGAAATCATTGGGTAGTTGCCCCAAACTTTCAAGAATGTAGTTGATTGTACCCACATCTCTTTGGGCATTTACAAGGTTGGCAACATCGCCATTCCCTCTGTGTTTCAACTCCGTTATATATTCTTTTGTTATCATCATGTTATAAAAATCAAAATGCAAAGTTACATTTTTTTAGATATGTGCAATTTATTTTTTTCACCCCATCATCTGTTTCACTTTTTGGAGGGCGGAAATAAAAATATCTATCTCTTCTTTGGTGTTGTAAAACGCAAATGAGGCGCGGATAACGCTGGTAAGACCGAAAAAATCGACCACCGGCTCGGCGCAATGGTGTCCGGTGCGAATGGCAACGCCCAAACGGTCTAAAATCATTCCTGCATCAGATGGATGAATGTCCTCCATGACGAAGGAGACAACGCCCGTTTTGTGTTGCGCCGTCCCGATAAGTCGGATAAAACCTAACGCAAGTAACTGTTTTTCAGCGTAATCGCATAACTCTTTTTCGCGCTGTGCGATGTTGTCGAAGCCGATATTTTCCAAATAATCGATGGCGGCATGAAGTCCTAATACGCCCGGCACGTTGGGTGTTCCGGCTTCAAACTTGTACGGAAGTTCGTTGTAAGTAGTTTTTTCAAAGGTAACTTTTTTAATCATCTCGCCGCCGCTTTGGTAGGGGGGGAGTTCGTTCAAAAGTTGCTCTTTTCCGTATAAAACGCCGATGCCCATGGGCGCATACATTTTATGTCCCGAAAAACAGAAGAAATCGCAGTCAAGTTTTTGAACGTCAATCTTTTGATGTGGCGCCGACTGCGCTCCGTCCACCAAAACGGGAATATTTCTCGAATGTGCTTTTTCGATGATTTCCTTTATCGGGTTCACCGTTCCTAAAATATTGGAAATCTGCGTGATAGCAACAATTTTCGTCTTGTCGGTAAGGAGTTCGGAGAGCGTTTCCAACTGCAGTTCTCCCTTTTCATTCATCGGAATCACTTTCAGATGAGATTTTTTCCGTTCACAGGCAATCTGCCACGGAACGATATTGGCGTGATGTTCCATTGCCGAGATGACCACCTCGTCGTTTTCCCGTAAAAACCGCTCTGCAAACGAAAACGCAACCAGATTGATGCTTTCCGTCGTTCCGCGCGTGAAAATAATCTCGTGCGGATGTCGGGCGTTGATGAAATCGGCGATACGTTTTCGTCCGTTTTCGTAAAATGTAGTGGCTTCGTTAGCCAAAAAGTGCGCCGCACGGTGAATGTTGGCGTTTTCCTGCTCGTAATACCGTTTTTCACGCTCAATAACAACCTGCGGCTTCTGCGTAGTGGCAGCATTGTCGAAGTAAATCAACGGTTTATCATACACCTTGCGCGAAAGTAGCGGAAAATCGGCGCGTATTTTTTCGATGTTAAAAGTCATAATTTTATATCGTTATTTTTATGAAATACTACAATTAACCCATTCATTATCAAAGGTTGAATGGTATTTTTTATAAAACGAAATAGCCGGTTCGTTCCATTCCAACACTTGCCAAACGATGCCGTTCAGATTTCGTTCTTTTGCCTCTTCGATAAGGCGTTCAAAGAGCAAACCGCCAATTCCTTTTTGGCGCATGGATTGCGTAACCATGATGTCTTCCAAATACATACGTTGCCCTTTCCAAGTGCTGTACCTTATATAATATAGTGCAAATCCGACCACCGTTTCATCATCTTCGGCAACAAAAGCCCACCATACCGGCGTTTTACCGAAACCGCTCTCCTCAAAATGTGCCAACGAAACAGTTACCTCGTCGGGCGCCCGCTCATACGTTGCCAACTCTTTTACCAACTCCAACAAACGTGGACAATCTTCTCTATGCGCTCTGCGTATTTTCATCGTTATTTCATCTTTTTATCGGCAAAAACAGCCAAGCCGCCCGCCGAAGTTTCTTTATAAATGGAAGGCAGGTCATGCCCTGTCTGTTTCATCACTTGCACCACTTTGTCGAAGGGGACAAAATGTCGTCCGTCGGAGAGAATGGCATACATATTGGCGTCCAAAGCGCGGGAAGCGCCCATCGGATTGCGTTCGATGCAGGGAATTTGCACCAATCCGCAAACGGGGTCGCAGGTGAGACCGAGAAAATGTTCCAACCCGATAGCCGCAGCATATTCTATTTGATTAACCGTTCCGCCAAATGCCTGTGCAGCAGCGCCTGCCGACATAGCGCACGCAACGCCAATCTCTCCCTGACAGCCCACTTCGGCGCCCGAGATGGAAGCGTTAAATTTTACAATATTTCCGATTAATCCTGCTGTTGCCATTGCTAATAAAATCCGTTTGTCGGTCATTTCGTAGTGATGACGCAGCAGATATAATATGGAAGGCAACACGCCGCACGAGCCGCAGGTGGGCGCTGTTACTACGCGTCCGCCTCCGGCGTTTTCTTCCGAAACGGCTAACGCATAAGCATACAACGAACCGCGCCGCCGCATACTGTCGCGATAGCCTTGCGCCTTAAAATAGTACGATGACGCTTTGCGCGGAAGATTAAGTCCGCCCGGCAACACTCCTTCGGTATTAATACCGCGTTCAATGGCTTCTTTCATCGTAAGCCAAACAGTTTCAAGGTAATCCCAAATATCGGATTCTTCGTGTTCCTCTACATATTCCCAAAAAGTACGTCCGCTGTGCAGTCCCCATTTCAAAATAGACGCCATATCGGTTAAAGGATATATTTGTTTGGCGGTATCTTCCGGAACGCCGTCATAAACCACTTTTCCGCCGCCGACGCTGTATGCCGTTGTTTCGTTTATTATCTCGCCGGAATCATCATAAGCGATGATTTTCAACGCATTAGGATGACGTTCAAGGAAAATATCCGGTTGCCATTCAAATACCACCGGCTTGGGCAACAGTTCGTCCGAAATGGCTTTGTCGGTAAAATGTCCCTTTCCCGTTGCCGCCAAACTGCCGTACAAAATAACCTTAAACGACGCTGCATCAGCGTTTTCCTGTCTAAAAGTTGTTGCTACCCTACTCGGTCCCATCGTATGACTGCTCGAAGGACCATACCCGATTCTGAAAATTTCTTTGATACTTTCCATTATTATTTATTTGTGCAAATGTACATGAAATTTTTCAAATGAAATGCAAATAGTAAATTCAAAAAAAATGTATCTTTGCACCATCGAAATTAAATGTAAAAACCATCATGCAAACAATAGAGTTAAAATATGATATTATTTCGTGGATAACCGGATTAAATGATAAAAAACTAATCGGACAGATCCATAAATGGATGGAAGAACAAAAAACTGTAGAAATATCTGCAAAAAAGGTCTCTCGTCCAAAAAATAGAAATTTGACCAAAGGCTTTGGCATTTGGGCAAATGATGCTCCGTTTAATGAAAACAATTATCGTTTTTGCTCTTTATCACAACATGGAATTATTGACCTTCAATAAAAAAGATTTTGATTTTATACAAGGTGTTTCTATTCACCCTTTAAGTAAATAACAATTTAATAATCAATATAATATGATGCAGCAACAACGAGATGAAAATTTAATGCTGGTTGCGGCAGTTGAACAGTATGCACAAAAATACGCTATCCCAACATCTGCTTCTTTTGCACTTTTTCAGCAATATGGCGTAAATACGCTTATACGCCAACACTATAACGCATTGCATACCCAACCGCTTGACGAAAGTTTTTATTTTGCCGACGACATCCTTAAACGAAATTAAAATGGATAACAAACTAATACTTTATCACGGTTCCAATTGCGATTTTTCCAGAGTTGATTTGTCGAAAGCAAAGGACAAGCGCGACTTTGGAAAAGGTTTTTATCTCACTACATTGCAAAATCAGGCAAAGGATTGGGCAGAAGTTTTATTTGCCCGTTTTGGTGGAGACGGCATCTTTGTTTACGAATTTGAGTTTGAAATAAAACCCGATTTGCATATAAAACAATTTGACAATGTATCGGAAGATTGGCTGATTTTTGTGCGGGACAACCGTATAAAAGGCGGTATTCAACACAATTTTGATGTTATTCGAGGAGCAGTGGCAAACGACAAAACCAACCGAACATTAGCATTATTTGTAGAAGGCATTTATACGCCAAAAGAGGCAATGAAAAAATTACGTTCCAACAAATTGAATGACCAATTTTCTATTCATACCGAAAAGGCATTATCCTGTTTGAAAATGATAAATAAAACATCTTATGGAAACTAAATATATCTATAAAGGAGAAGATATTACGATTGACATGATGTTTAAAATTGAACACATTGTCAATATCATTGCCGAACGCGAAAACAAAGATTTTGATAGCGCTTTTACCGATTTTCTTGCTTCTGATACCTACAAAATATTACAAAAAACCGATAATCTTTTATGGGCAGAAAGCAGTGAATTTATTGCAGATGAATATGACAGAAAAAATATAAATAATTAATAATCAATATAATGTGCAAAAATAAAATATAATTTGAGTTAGTAGCGCTTGTTCTCACTATTCGAAATTCTACCAAAATTTCCCCGAGGATAGGTTGCGAAAGTTCACGTCTATAGGCGTGAAATTGTTCGTGCTTATTTGGGGAAAAGGTTTTGGTAGAGCCTAGAATAGTAAATAAGCAACTATAACGAGCAGTTCACGCTTTTTTTGTGTGGCTGCATAAACGACAGAATTTCTTATAAATAATTCAATATCAATAAATTAAAAATTTTAAGTTATGGTTAATTTTTTCAAAACAAAGCAAGCGCGCACAAGCGCTATTAAAACAGTAATAATACTGTCATTTTTATCAATGTTTGCAGTTCCTTCATTTGGGCAAACCGGACAAACTGATTATCCGATAAGCAGTTACAAGGGATGTAATCTGCAGATTATGACAAAGGATTTATATGGGGAAAAAAGGAGAATAAAAGATGTAAATATTCCGGCAGGCTGGCGACTGCCCACAGTAAAAGAACTTGAATGTATGTGTAAAGCAAAAAATCAGATAGAAAACTTGCACATAGACGGAAGGTGGCAATCCTATTTTTCGAGTGAAACTGATAGGTGGGGCGATAGATATGTCGTAACTTTTGACGATTGTAGAAAACTGGTAATGTCTTCCACAATAAAAGGCTATTTTCGTCTGGTAAAAGACGAGGATCCCGAAGAATTGGCAGTTGATACATCTGATATACAATACTCAACAAGCCCTTACGAAGGTTGCAATCTGGAGATTATGGCAAACGATTTATATACGGAGAAAGAGAAAATAGAAGATATAGATATTCCGGAGGGTTGGCGATTGCCTACGGTAGAAGAACTTGAATGTATGTGTAGAAATCGACGGTTTATAAAAAATTTTACAAGCGATTCCGTCCCAATCTATTTCACCAATGAAGCCGATAAACGGGGAGATATTTATGTTATAAGTTTTGATGATTGTGAAAAGAAAACATCGAATATAGCGCATGTTCGTCTTGTAACAGACGGTAACTATAAACCTCCGGTAGTAACGCCGCAGAAAGTCAATTCCGGTGGCAAAACTCCAACACAAGAGGTGGTTAATACCACCCCCAAACATGTTCCAACACAAGTTGAACAACCGCGACAACCTGTTTCAACTCCTTCAAACGACTTAAAAACCGAATTTTACAGAATCGGCGATGACGACAAGGCAATGTTGGCGTTTTTCAAAAGAAACAATTTCCCGAAATATTACAATCTTTTCGACAAGGCTTGTAAAAGGAAAAAGAGCGGCAGTGCATGGCTTTGGACAGGACTTGGAACAACCGGAGCCGGCGCTATTCTGATGGTAGTTGGGGCAAATCAAGTTGCCAAAGCAGATGACCTTGATAAAACAATGAATAACGCCTTTTTGGTCTATTTCGGAGGTTCGCTTATGGGAGCAGGAAACCTGATGACAATAGGAGGCGTCATTAATTGTGCCGTAGGCGCATCAAGAAAAAAGCACATAAAAAACGATTTCGAGAGAGAATATTTTGGTATTACAGGTTATACCTATCAACCAAAATTGAATTTCGGAACAACAGCAAACGGCATTGGTTTGACGTTGAATTTTTAGGAAGAACGCAGATGTGTTATTGAGTTTGTTGAAATACACGGATAATAAAAATATATATTGTTGATTATCAAGAAATAAAATCCGCGATAATCAGCGTTATCCGTGTTATCCGCGTTCTAAAATACTTTTGAGACATCCTCCTTTCGGAGGGGGCTGGGGAGGAGGTCAAAATCACACGAAAGACAAAAACACGGAACACACCGATTACAAATCGGCGTGAGCGGACTTCCGATAATGATGATTTGTTATGATATTTATTTTTTCAAAAACGTGCAGATTTATTTTTTTATTTCGGGAAAAACGTGTGATTTTGCACTCTGAAAATTGGAAAAAATGTGCAGAATTATGAAAAGAGAGAGATTATTATTTTGGAACAATGCAAAAATGGCACAATATTTGCGTAAAGAAGCGCGAATTATTTTCAATGAAAAATTATGTTTCAACGATTAAAATCTATCTTACTGAAAATCAGCATTATCATAATGGTAATTTCCGTTATGGGTATTCCGTCGTTGTATCATCATTGTTTGTTGCGAGGAGATCATAATTGGCAATCCGGTTTCCTTTCCGATTTTCACAAAAATCACTGTATTTGCTGCGAAGATGTTGAAAATGAACATGATAGTTCTTGTTCGGAATGTTCGTCGTCTTGTTGTGAAAAAGAGCAAAAACATCAAGATGAAACGTTTTTTTCCGTTTCAAAATGTTGCAATATTGAGGTGATTTCACTGCAAGTTGTTGCAACAGAATACTTTGCAAAACAGCAATTCAAACAATTATTAAATTTTATCGCCTGTTTTGACATTCCCTGCCAAAATATTTCAACCGGAATAATTCCATCATTAAAATTTTTATCCCCCTTACCTTATTCTGATTTTAGCCCTCCGCGAGCGGCTATTTTTCTCTTTTCGCAGTTTCTTTTGTGAGATAACCGATTTATTTACAGTTGGTTATCAAATAATTTATTAATTTAAAAATTCACAAAAGCAAATGAAACAATTACTTATATTTACAGCATTATTATTAAACGCCTGCCTCTTTTTCGGGCAGCAAACACAGATTTCAGGTACAGTTTTCGGCGTTACCGCCAACTCAAAAGAGAGTTTACCATACGCCAATATCTACGTCATCCAAGATGGTAGCGGCGTGGTAACAGACTTGTCCGGACGTTTTTCACTGACGTTACAGGGAAAATTACCGCAACAAATCAGAGTCAGTTATATCGGTTACATCACCGATACCGTAACCATCACAAAATCAACACAAGACCTCAACATCGAACTCTTTTCGGAGTCGTTAGACGCCGTTGAAATCATCAGCCGCAAAAGAGCCACCGAAATTTCGTTGCTTTCGGCGCATCAAGTTTCAACCATCACCACGCACGGGTTGCAGATGTTAGCCTGTTGCAATCTCTCCGAAAGTTTTGAAAATGACCCCACCGTTGACGTCGGCTACTCCGATGCCGTGAGTGGCGCCAAACAGATTAAAATGTTGGGTTTGGACGGCAAATATTCGCTACTGCTGACGGAAACCATGCCTGCCATTCACGGTTTGGCTTCGATGTACGGATTGAGTTACATTCCGGGTTCGTGGATGCGTTCTATCGGGATTTCAAAGGGCGCATCGTCGGTAGAAAGCGGCTACGAGTCCATTTCGGGGCAGATTAACGTCGGGTTGATAAATCCTAAAACGATGGATCCGCTACTCGTCAATATCTATGGAAACAGCGAAGGACGCATGGAAGGCAATGTGGTTACGGGTGGAAAAGTGGCTGAAAACGTCTATTCCAACTTGATGCTCAGCGGCGCATGGCAAGATATGCCGCACGATGGCAACGGCGATGGTTTTGCCGACGTTCCCGCCAACAAAAATATCAACGTCTTAAACTTCTGGACAATAGACGTCGAAGATGGACATATAAACCTGCTACTCAACTATTTACACGATGAACGAAAAGGAGGTCAAATGGATTTTCTGAAAAACTCCTCCAATACCGTCATTGCGGACTTCGATCCGCAATCTCCGCCTTCTTATGGCTTTGAAAACAAATCCGACAGGCTTTACGGAACGGCGCGATACGGGGTTTTCATGGGCGAAGAACACAACAAAAGTATCGCCGTGATGATGGAAGGCATTTATCACAATCAAACCTCTTTTTATGGTTTCGACGGCTACCAAAATTACGACGCCAAGCAATACAGTTTTATGGGAACGTTGAAATATATCTGGCAGTCGCACAACGAAAAACACAAAACCTCAACGGGATTTTCCTACAACTACGACAAATATACCGAAGATTATAAAAATCCATACGACACCCTTTCCTCAGACTTGACGAATTTGTTGGGACGCAGACAATCCATTCCGGGCGTTTTTGCCGAATATACCTTTGTGCCTTCGGAAAAATATACCGTTGTGGCGGGCGTTCGTTACGACAAAGATAGTTATTTCGGCGATTTTTTCTCGCCCCGCCTGCATTTCAAATACAGCATTTTGGAAAATCTCGTTCTGCGCATTTCGGGTGGAAAAGGATATCATACTCCGCTGTTATTCACCGACTTCTCGCGTTATTTGCCATCGTCCCGAAAGTGGAAAATAGACGAAGACCTGAAAGCCGAAGCAGCATGGAACGTCGGAAGTAGCCTCACATGGAGTTTCAACCTCACTCCGACACGCGAAGGCAGTATCGTTGGAGATATTTACTACACAACCTTTGAAAATCAGTTTGTTGCAGACCCGTTTGCCAACTCGCATGAGGTACATTTTTATAATGTCAATAACTCTACTGCTTTGTCGGCGCAACTATCTGTGAATGCGGAAGTTATCAAAAATTTCGACATCACCATCGCCGGACGTTATAACGACGTAAAAACCGATTTTCACGGAGATTCCATCAAAAAAGTGCCTTACAACAACAAATACAAAGGCTTGGTTACGTTGAACTACGCCACCAACCACCGCAAATGGGAATTTACGCTCACCACACAATTAAATGGCAAAGTTCCCGTTCCTTCAATCAGCGATAACATAAATCCGGCATACAACCGCAAAGGCGAATCGGAATTTTATACCATCATGCATGCACAAATCACGAAAAACTGGCGCCGTTTGAGCGTTTACCTCGGAGCGGAAAACCTGCTCAACTATACACAACCCGACCCTATCATCGCTGCCGACAATCCGTTTGGCGCCGATTTCGACGCCTCCGGCGTGTGGGGACCGTTAGCAGGACGGATGTTTTATGCAGGATTGAGATATTATGTTAAGTGATTAGTGGTTAGTGATTAGTGATTAGTGATTAGTGATTAGTGGTTAGTGGTTAGTGATTAGTGGTTAAAAGTTTAAGAGTTTCGCGCAGAGCGTCATTGCGAGCGGAGCGAAGCAAGCCAGAGTTATAGAGTTTAAAAGTTTAAAAGTTTCGGAGTTTAAGAGTTTTTGCGCAGAGCGTCATTGCGAGCGGAGCGAAGCAATCCAGAGTTATAGAGTTTAAAAGTTTAAAAGTTTCGTAGTTTAAGAGTTTTTTCGCAGAGCGTCATTGCGAGCGGAGCGAAGCAATCCAGAGTTATAGAGTTTAAAAGTTTAAAAGTTTCGTAGTTTAAGAGTTTAATAGTTTCGGATAAAAAACCTTATTCACCCCTTATTTTTTCAACAAAACAACCTTAGTAGCACAATAAATAACGATAGAAACAAACCTTATTCCCTTATTTCGGACACACCGATTGCAAATCGGCGTGAGCGGGAAGTTGGAAGATAGAAAATAGAAGTTTAATTTTAATAATTTAATAGTTTAAGTTTATGAACAACAAAGTTTTAAGAACAGCATTGGCGCTCCTTTTTATAGGAAGCAGCCTCATGGTTTTTGCACAGAAAGCAGAAGAAACCATCACCATTAAGTCGGTCATCGTTTGCCAATCTTGCGTGGACAGGATTCAAAATGACCTTCCGCACCTCGCAAAAGGGATAAAAAGCGTGAAAGTTGACGTAGTAACCAGCACAATTGTCGTTACCTACAAAACCGACAAAACCTCCCCTAACGACATCCGTAAGGCAATCACCGCCATCGGCTACGACGCCGACGACATGAAAGCCGACGAAGCCGCTTTCAAAAAGTTGCCCGAACATTGTCGCAAAGGAATCACGGAGAAAAAAGAAAACGCTAAAAAACCCGCCGGATGTTCCAAACCGTGCAGCCCCGGCTGCGGAGGGCACCGTTAAGACGTGATTGGTTTTAGTTTAAGATTGTGATGGTAACTCAATACGTCAAAGGAGATAAAATTAAAAGAATGTGAGGTCAGAACAATGTTAATAAGTACATTTTCTAAGGAAGTAAAGGCGTCGGAAGCCAAAATTTGGCAAATATATACTGATGTCGAAAATTGGAAAAAGTGGATTGACGGCGTTGAGTATTCAACCATTGATGGAAATTTTGAAAATGGCGCGCTGGTAACGATAAAAAATATCAACAAGCCGAAATCGTCATCGCCTTTGAAAAATGTTGTTGTCAATAAATCGTTCGTTTTGCAGGTAAAAATGCCTTTGAGCCGAGCAGATTTTATTCATGAAATCGTGAATGAAAACAATGTTGTAAAGGTACGGTTTGCGGTTGAAATAACCGGAATATTGGCATTCTTTTTCAGAGTTATTTTCAAAAAAAGCGTTACTAAAAGTTTACCGATAGTGGCACAGAAAGTAGCGAAACTGGCTGAGAAATGAGGAGTGAAGAAAAATAAAAAAAATAAGAATTGAAACAAAACAGATAAAAGAATTTAAAAAATGACAGCGTGTAAAATTTGCAAAAAAAAACTGGAGCAAGAAACATTTTGCCCTGACTGCTTAAAACTAATTCAGAAATTAGATTTTGACAAATTCAATGAAGAACGAAAATGGACTGAAGGATTATTTATTAGAAGGCTCAATACATTTTTGGTGGTTTTTTCATTGATCGTTACCGCCGGTTTTGCAAATAGTTTTGAAAATGGACGAAGTTTTGTTTTTTATTTTGGAGCAATTTTGTTATTAATTTGCTGGATAGCCCTTATTCGTGCTTACTATATATATGACACTCATCTAAAAATACTTTTAGGTCAGGAAGTTTTTGGGAACAAGCCAAACCAAATAAAAATTTTACAAAATTTATTTGAAAGACGAAAAATGATATTTAAAAAATTGGTGATTTCAAAATGGTTAGTATATTGGATTCCAATTACATGTATGGTTTTCTTAATAGTTATAGGAGTGTTTATTGATACAGATGTTATTATAAACAAAACGACCTGTCTCTGACGAGTTTTTTCATCATTACCAAAGTTTTAGTACATAAAATAAAAAAAACCGGATTGTTATCAATCCGGTTTTTTTTGTCGCTCTCAACTCTCAACTCTCAACTCTCAACTCTCAACTCTTCATTTCCTAAACATCAATATTTGCATATTTGGCATGGAGTTCGATAAATTCGCGTCGTGGGGCTACTTCGTCGCCCATGAGCATGGAGAATATTCGGTCGGCTTCTGTTCCGCTTTCGATGGTAACTTGTCGGAGGGTTCTACGGTCGGGATCCATGGTGGTTTCCCAGAGTTGTATTTCGTTCATCTCGCCGAGACCTTTGTAACGTTGAATGTGCAAACCTTTTTCCGAGCCTTCGCCTGCGCCCCATTCGTCCACAAGGCGTTGTCGTTCATCTTCTGTCCATGCATAGCGCATGGTGTTTCCTTTTTTCACCGAATACAACGGCGGAGTGGCGATATAGACGTATCCGTTTTCGATGAGCGGCTGCATATAACGATAGAAAAATGTTAAGATTAACGTTGCAATGTGGCTACCGTCCACGTCGGCGTCGGTCATGATGACCACTTTGTGATAGCGTAACTTCTCCATATTCAACGCTTTACTGTCTTCTTCCGTTCCGATGCTTACGCCAAGGGCGGTGAAGATGTTGCGGATTTCTTCGCTGTCGAATATTCTATGTTGCATTGCTTTTTCAACGTTCAAAATCTTTCCGCGCAACGGCAATATTGCTTGAAAACGACGGTCGCGTCCTTGTTTGGCTGTTCCGCCTGCGGAGTCTCCCTCGACTAAAAACAGTTCGCAGAGGGCGGCGTCGCGCTCGCTACAGTCGGCTAATTTGCCGGGCAATCCTGTTCCGGAGAGGACGTTTTTACGTTGAACCAACTCGCGGGCTTTTCGTGCTGCATGGCGTGCCGTTGCCGCCAAAATAACTTTATCAACGATAGATTTGGCTTCGCGCGGGTTTTCTTCCAAATAATGCGCCAGTAATTCGGAGATGATAGAGTCCATAGATCCCA
>Ga0082212_10006476_pt1 | contig 15725 bp, 12 predicted proteins | sample TergutNt197P3_FD_71548 | JGI IMG/M metagenome (GOLD analysis project Ga0082212, IMG submission 71548) | Neocapritermes taracua P3 segment gut microbial communities from Petit-Saut dam, French Guiana - Nt197 P3 | ecosystem: Host-associated > Arthropoda: Insects > Digestive system > Gut ...
GCAAACACAAAAACCGCTAAACTGTAGGCTCAATGCCGTTGAAAACCTTGATAATACACCATGTCTTGGGTGTCACAGTTTTTCGCGATTATTCGGTGTTTTTTTAGCAAGTGCGAAACTCGTGATTATGTAGGATTTTGGGTGGGGCGTGGTAAAAAAATAAGACTTCCGGCTTGTGCTTGGAAGTCTTATTTTTTTGTCATTTATGGCTTTTTGTAGCTTGTGGGCGTGGTCGCCCTGTCAAGTACGATACCGAACAAACCACTGATAAATACGTACTTTGGCTGTGTTCGGTTATTAAATTGCAAACTGGGCGGTGCGGGACTCAAACCCACGACTTCCACCACGTCAAGGTGGCACTCTATCAGCTGAGTTAACCGCCCGTGCAATAAACTACTACGCTATAATACCAGCATTTGCGGCATTTGTAAAGGGTTAATGACACATGCTACGCAAACAAATTTTTCAAAACCTGCAAGGCATTTGCTATTTCCTGGTAAACGTCGGCGGCGCAATTGGCGCGCAGGTGCCCCTCAATGCTTATTTTGTCATGGTAGCCCACTTGCTTTACGGTGTTTACAAAACTGGCGTACTGCCACATATGGTCTTGTGGGGAAGGCACATACCGGCCAAGGGGGTATGCGGTGTGCAAATGTTTTAGCTTATCCGGCGCTTCCAGCACTTCGTTATAGTCTTGCTTTACAACAGCGGCATGGAAGCTATCCACCATAGCGGCCACATTTTTAAGCCCTGCCGTAAGCCTTGCGGCTTCACCGTAAGTGGTAATGGTGTTTGTATCCGAAAGGGGCTCTACGCAAATAACTACGCCGTGCTTGCCTGCGTATTCATCCATAACTTCCACCAGCGTCCGCAGGTCTTGCAAAATGGCTTCCGCCGTGGCGCCGGGGGGTATTTGCCGTGCGCCGCCGTTGCCAAAAACCAAGGTTTCCACACCCATATCCGCCATTAACGGTAGCATGTTGCCAAGGTAGGCGCGGATGCCTGCCATGTCCATGTTTTCGCCAACAATGGTTAGGCTTTGGGGGAAAAATAAGTTGCATGCTTTACATGGTATGGCTTTAAGCTGTTCCTTCAGCGCAAGCAGCCCTGCCTCAGGCAGTTCAGAAATTGCCGAAAGGGACAGCTCTACATAGTCGAAGCCGGCTTTTGCCACGCTGTCAAACACACTTTTGGCAAAGTCGTCTTTCATAAAATCCAGGTTCATACAGTATCCAAATCGCATGTCATAGCCTCCCAGTTTAGGTTCCGGATTTAATCTCCCATTCAAAATGGTATTTGCAAAGCAGATCCGCCACATTTCTTAGCCCCATTATCATATCATCTGTGGCGGTAAATTGGAATACCCTTGGCAGTTCGCAGTCCAAAATAAAATTTATGGCAGTAAGGGCCGCTGGTGAAACAGGGCGGTACGCCATGGGTTTATGGCTGCCGCATACCACGCCTTCGGCGCCAATGCATGGCTGTGTCATGTTTGCCGCAGGGGTTTCGCACACCACGCAGGCGTCTGTTTGGGGGCGCAGACCATGGACGTCCAAAAAGCGCAGCAGGAACACCGCCGCCACCTGGGCAGGGGGCACCTTTCCCTTTGCCAGCACAGACAGGGACTTTAGCACCAAGCGCAAAAGGTCATCGCTTTCAATACTGTCCAGCAAGGTTTTTTCACATACTTCCGCAATAAGGTGGGCGGTCATTAGGCGGTCGTAGTCCTCCCGCAGGGGGTAAAAGCTTTCGATAATTTCCGCTTGGGCCAGGGAATAAAAGCCGTTGCCTTTTGTCAACACAAAATCTGCGTATGTAAAAAGCTGGGCGGCGGACATAAACCGGCTGGTTGGTTTACGCGCCCCCCGGGCGTAGACCAGCAGCCGGCCTACGCCTTTGCAAAATATCACAAGCCTTTTGTCGCTTTCGCCTGCGGCGTATTCCCGCAGTACAATGCCCCTAACTTTGATTTGCTTCACGTGAAAAATCCTTTTTGCGCCGGCCGGTATCCCGCTGACGCGCTTTGTATTTGAGATATTGCTTTGGGTCGCCGGTTGATGCAAATAGCTGCCACTGCGCAATGTCTGTCATAAATGTGTTGCCCCCTTTATGCATTTATTATCTGCAAAGGGGCGGTTTGTATGCTGGTAGAAAAATGGAAAGAGGCCCGCGCTACATCTCCCGCTCGTTGTACCCAAAGTTTTTGAGCAAAAAGTCGCTGTCCCGCCAGTTTTTTTTCACCTTTACCCACAGTTCCAAATATATGGGCGAGCCCAGCAGCCGCTGAATATCCCGCCGGGCCGCAGAGCCAATTTTCTTTAACATCTCGCCCTTTTTGCCAATGATAATGGCCTTGTGGGATTCCCTTTCGCAAAAAATAGTGGCGCTGACATCCACCAAGGCATCCGGGTCCGGGTCTTCGTCAGGGTTTGCGGGGGCTTCGGCCCGGGACTTCATGGCGGTAATTTCCACTGCCAAGCCGTGGGGTATTTCTTCCTGCAAGTACAGCAGGGCTTTTTCCCGGATAATTTCCGCGGCAATTTGCCGTTCCGGCTGGTCGGTAATCTGGTCTTCTGGGAAGTACATAGGCCCCGGTGGCAGCGTGTCCCGCAGGGCCGCCAGCAGGGCCTGGGTATTTTCCCCGGTTAATGCAGAAATGGGGATAATCCCTGCGAAATTGTAGGCTTTGTTGTAGGCCTCCATTACTTTTAGCAGCCCGGGCTTATCTACGGTGTCCACTTTGTTTATGACCAAAAACACCGGCGTGGTCACCCCGGCCAGGCTCTCTATAATGGCCCGGTCGCCTTCGTGTATTTTTTCCCGGGGTTCCACCAGGTATACAATGGCATCGGCTTCGTTTAGGGCTGTGTAGGCGCTTTTGACCATGTACTTGCCAAGTTTGGTGGTGGGGTTGTGGATGCCCGGCGTGTCAATAAACACAATTTGGTAATCGTCGCCGGTCAAAATGCTGCGTATTTTATTGCGCGTGGTTTGCGGCTTGTTGGTAACGATGGATATTTTTTCGCCAATAAACAGGTTCATAAGGGTGGACTTGCCCACGTTTGGGCGTCCAATCAGCGTCACAAACCCGGAGCGGAACTGGTCTTTTTTCATAGGTTGCTGCCTCCAAAAAGTATTTGTGTCCATTATACCACATTTGGGGCTTATAAAAACGCCCGGGTCGTGTTATAATGACAAAATATTATGTCGTTCCCCCAAAATGGGGGCAAAATAGGGCGAAGGAGGCGATGGCGTTGGAAGAAAATAACAAATTGGTTGAGGATACGTTTGCGCGCTTGGTTGCGCAAATTAGGGAATACCGCCCAACGGCCTCCTTAGACTTGGTAGAAGCGGCCTATACACTGGCCAAGGAAGCCCACAAGGATCAAAAGCGCATTTCCGGCGAGCCGTACATTATTCACCCGCTGGAAGTGGCCATTACCCTGGCAGAGATACGGTCGGATTTAGAGTCTATCACCGCCGCGCTTTTGCATGACGTGGTGGAAGACACAGACATTACTTCCGAAGAAATATCTGACAAATTTGGCGCCGATGTTGCGTTGTTGGTGGCCGGCGTTACAAAAATTGACAAGGTCAAATACCAGTCCAAAACAGACGTACAGGCAGAAAACTACCGTAAAATGTTCTTTCACATGTCGGAAGACGTGCGGGTGCTGCTGATAAAAATTGCAGACCGCCTGCACAACATGCAAACCATTGATGTGCGGTCGGAAGAAAAGCAAATTGCCACGGCCCAGGAAACCCTGGATATTTACGCGCCCCTGGCCCATAGGCTGGGTGTGGCGCGGCTGCGATACGAATTGGAAGACTTGGCCTTCAAATACAGTGACCGGGCGCTTTACAACAGCCTGTCCCGGCAAGTGGAGCTAAAAACCACCGAGCGGGTGGAGCTTACAGAGCAATTGATGATAGAAATACGCGCGGCCCTGGCCGCCCAAGGCATAGAGGCCGTGGTGGAAGGCCGCCCAAAACGGCTGTATAGCGTGTACAAAAAAATGGTGTCCAAGGACAAAACGCTGGACCAGATCCACGACTTGTACGCCGTGCGCATATTGGTGGATGACATTGCCGGCTGCTATGCGGCCTTGGGCTGCGTCAACGGCCTGTATCCAGTGGTGCCCGGCCGCATTAAAGACTATATTGCGGGCAAAAAGCCCAACGGATACCAGTCCCTGCATACCACCCTGGTTGGCCCCGGCGAGCCCTTTGAAGTGCAAATACGCACCTTTGAGATGCACGAGGTGGCCGAGTTTGGTATTGCCGCCCATTGGCGATACAAAGAAGGCGGCCAGGCCGCTAAAGACCGCTGGTTGCAATCCATTATGGACTGGCAGCACGAAATTTCTGACAGTGACGAATTTTTATCCGCCCTGCGCATGGACCTTAGCGCCTTCCAAAGCCACATTTCTTGCTTTACGCCCAAGGGGGAACCCATTAACTTGGTCAAGGATTCCTGCGCCATAGACTTTGCTTACGCCATCCACTCTGCGGTGGGTAACCGCATGGTGGGGGCAAGGGTCAACGGCAAGTTAGTGCCCATCGACCATGTGCTTTCTTCTGGGGATATTGTGGAAATTATCACCAGCCAAAACTCCAAGGGCCCCAATATGGACTGGTTAAAAGTGGTCAAGACCAACCAGGCCCGCAGCAAAATTACCCAGTGGTTTAACAAAGAAAACCGGGAAGACAACATGCAAAAAGGCCGGGACGCCCTGGAAAGGTGCGCCGCCGAGCTCAATGTCCCCCTGGATGAGCTGCTGGCCGAAGGCCGGGAGGCCGACCTGCTGGCCCGCTTTAACCTAAAAAACATGGACTCCCTGTATATTATGGTGGGCAACGGCGGCCTAAAGGAAAAGCAAGTCACCAACCACTTGTACAGGGAATACGAAAAAGTCCAGCCCCTGCCCTCTGACGAGGAACTGATGGCCAGCCTGTTGGCCACCGGCGCTAAAATAGGCGCCAAAGGCAAAAAAAGCGGCGTGGTGGTAAAGGGGATTGGGGACACGGCGGTTATTTTCTCTAAATGCTGTAACCCGGTGCCCGGCGATGAAATTTTAGGCTTTGTCACCCGTGGGCGGGGTCTCACCATCCACCGGACCGACTGCATTAATGTGATGCACATGGATGAGTTGGAGCGCCGCCGCATTATTAACGCCCAGTGGAATGTGCCGGAAACCACCAAGCAAAAATATTTGGTCAACCTGCGGCTCACCTGCCCGGACAGCAACAACCTGCTGTACGCCATCAACGATGTGCTAAAGGACGAAAACATCCGGGTAGCCAGCCTGACCGCCAATGTGGTGCAGGACGATGCCATTTTTACCATGGGCATCGAAATTTACGATACGGAGCACCTGAATAAAATTATTAACCGCCTGCAATCCGCCACCGGCGCACGGGAAATCAGAAGGATTCACGCATGACAGATATTTTAAATATTCTTGTTGGGCACCAATTTGTGAACGAAGTGCAAACCGTGACCCAGCTGTTTTTCCCCGGCGAAGGGTTTAAGCATGTGCAGGGCATGCCGGCGGATATGCCAAAGGGCTACGGGGTGGTGGCGGAAATGACCGCGGATGCGGCGGTGGCCACGGTGCTGCTGGACGGCAAAAAAATAGGGACCCATACCATGCCTTTAACGGGCTTGCCCCTTCATTTATCCCCCCGGCGGCTGCTGATGCTGGCCCTGTACCACGCCTTGCAGCAGGCAGTGGGGGCGTACACCCCCTGGGGCGCGCTCACGGGCATTCGCCCAACCAAAATGGTGCGGGAATGGCTGGCCTGGGGCTGGAGTGACGAGAAAGTACTGGCGACCTTGGCGGACCCTTTTTGCTGCACACAGGAGAAAGGGAAACTGGCGCTGACGGTGGCCCATGCGGAAGAGCGGTTGACCGCGCGGATTTACGAACAGGCGGCAAATCCGGTGGGCATTTACCTCAGCGTCCCCTTCTGCCCCACCCGCTGCCTGTACTGTTCTTTCAATGTAGACCACAACTTTGCCAGCAAGGATATTTACACCCAGTACGTGGCGGCAGTGGCCCGGGAATGTAAAACCCAGGCTCCCCGGTTGCAGGAAATGGGGGGCGTCGTGTCCTCTGTATACATTGGCGGAGGCACGCCAACGGTGCTGCCTAAGCCGCTTTTGGAACAACTGCTAAACGCCGTGGCAGAAAATTTTGACACGGCGGTGGAATATTCTGTAGAAGCCGGCCGGCCGGACACGCTAACCAAGGAAAAATTGGCTATGCTGCGCCGCTATGGGGTAAACCGGATAGCAGTCAACCCCCAAACGCTAAAGGACGGCACTTTGCAAAAAATAGGGCGCAAGCATACGGCGGCAGACTTTTTTACGGCCTTCCACCTGGCCCGGGACGCAGGTTTTGACTGCATCAACGCAGACCTGATTGTGGGCCTGCCCGGGGAAACCGTGGATGATGTACACCGCACCATGGAAGGGGTTGCGGCCCTTTCGCCGGAAAATATCACCGTGCATACCTTGGCGGTGAAGCGGGCGTCTAGGCTAAACTTGCTAAAAGGCGAATACGCCTTGCCCGACGCCCACACCACAGAAGCCATGCTGGCCGTGGCAGAAAAAGCCTGTCAAAGCGCGGGGCTTTCCCCCTATTACATGTACCGCCAAAAAAATATGGTGGGTATGTTTGAAAATGTGGGGTATGCCAAACCGGGGTGTGAATGCCTGTACAATGTGGGCATGATGGCGGAAACCCAAACGGTGCTGGGCATTGGCGCTGGGGCGGTTAGTAAGTTTGTAACAGACGGTTATATTACCCGGGAGTTTAATGTGAAAAACCCGGAGGTATATGTGGCGCGACAGGGCGAAAGCCAGCCTTGACTATGATGCAGCCGGCAAAAGATAGCCACCCCGCCCTGCGGGCACCCCTCCCAGGAGGGGAATTAAAACCCGCGTAGGCTTACCTTTGTGGGAAAGCACTAAGCGCCCACGCAAATTCCCCTCCAAGGAGGGGTGCCGCGAAGCGGTGGGGTGGTCAGCATCCACGTAACCGGTAAACCCACCCTTAAACCCCCAAGCCCCCCATTCCCAAAACCCAAACCAACCACGAAAAAACGATAGGAGCGATACCATGATCCAAGCACCTAAAGGCACCCGCGACGTATACGGCGAGGAAATGCTCGTCTGGCACAAAGTAGAAGCCGCCGTCCGCGATATTACCAACGCCTACCACTTTGCGGAAATCCGCACCCCCATTATCGAATCTACCGACCTGTTTTTGCGGGGCGTAGGCGACACCACCGACATTGTGCAAAAGGAAATGTACACCTTTAACGACAAGGGCGGCCGCAGCCTGTCCCTAAGGCCGGAGCTAACCGCCGGCGTGGCCCGGGCCTATATAGAACGGGGCCTGCACAACCAGCCGCAGCCCACCAAGCTATGGTACATTGGCCCTAACTTCCGTTACGAAAACCCCCAGGCCGGCCGCTACCGCCAGCACTACCAATTTGGTGTGGAGGCTTTTGGGTCAGAAAGTTACGCCATGGAGGCGGAAATTATTTCTCTGGGCTGGGCGCTGCTGCAAAAGCTTGGCGTGACTGATGTCACCGTGCACATTAACAGCATTGGCTGCACAGACTGCCGCAAAAATTACCACGCCGCCCTGGGCGCGTACATTACAGAAAGGCTGGACACCCTGTGCGGCCTGTGCCAAACCCGGGCACAGAAAAACCCCCTGCGTATCCTGGACTGCAAAAATCCAAACTGCAAAGCGTTGCTGGAAAACGCCCCCTCTGTCCTGGATTCCTTGGACGAAGAATGCACCGGCCACTTTGAAGGCTTGCAAAAACTATTGACCGGCTTCGGTATTCCGTATAAGATAGACCCTAGGGTGGTGCGCGGCCTGGACTATTACACCCGCACGGTGTTTGAGTTTATTGGCGGCGACGGCCTGACGGTGATTGGCGGCGGCCGGTACGACGGCCTGGTGTCCCAAATTGGCGGCAATGCCACCCCGGCCGTAGGCTTTGGCATGGGCATAGAGCGTCTGGTACTGCTGCTGCAAAAACAAGGCGTAAAGGTAGACGAAAACGCGCCGGTGTTGTATATTGGACATGCAGAGCCCGCCGGCTTTATCAAGTCCCAAGAAATGGCCTGCGAATTGCGAAAGCTGGGCTTTTGCATAGAAACAGACCTAATTGGCCGCAGCGTGAAAGCCCAAATGAAGTACGCCGACAAAATTGGCGCCAAACGCACCATGATACTTGGCGGCAACGAAATTGCCAGCGATGAAGCCACCATGAAAAACATGGCTGACGGCTCGCAGGAAACTGTGAAGCTGGCAGATGTCGCAAGTTATTTGAAGTAAGCAGCAATGCCCGGGCGCACACTGTGCGCCCCTACAAGTGGCACGTGTTTCCGTAGGGGCGCACAGTGTGCGCCCGGGCTTCGCAATATATAAAGCCATTAACGGGCCAATGCCCATCCAAGGAGGATTTCCCATGAACATCATCAGAAGTAAAGTGGTAGAACTAAGCACCATCCCCGCCATTGCCTACAAGGTCAAACTACGGGCCGGCGGCAGCGGTATCCAAATCCACCGCACAGACAAAAGCGAAAGCGCCTTTTGCGAAATTAGCAAAGAGGGCAACATCATGCCCAACCCCCGCAACCACGCCAAAGACTTCCCGGAAGAAGCCTTTGAGGAAGCCCAAGAGCTGTTGATTGGCCAAGCTTACTCTGGCCGGGGCAAAGTAAACCTTACCGTGGTGCATGAAGCGGAGCAACACGAAATAGAAGTGCCCGAGGACGAAGCCCCCGGCACCCATGCTGACGCCTACGCCAACGTGGTGGACAGCCCCGAGTATATCGCCCTTATCGACCACTACAGCGATGCAGATGGCAAGATGAACTTCAAATTGATGAACAAGCAATTTATCCAATTTGCCAGCCGCAGCAAGTCTGTAGGCGAACTGGTAGCAAATCGCGCCACAGAGCAGGACATTTTGCTACATGTGGTAAAAAACCGGGCGGCGTATTTTGCCAACCAAAAAGAATTTTTGTCTGACGACGCAGCCACCGCGCTTATTGTGGCGCTGGAAGACATTGACCACCGGGGCGCGTTTAAGGATTTGAAATTGGCCATCCGCAAAATGCTGGCACGGTAAATTAGCACAATTGAATATGTGAAACCCCGGGCGGTGGATTACCACCGGGGTATTTGTAGGGGACGCAGTCCTCTGCGTCCTGTGGATTGCGCGTTTGTATCGCGCATTTTAATGCCGTACGGCGGGACGCAGAGGACTGCGTCCCCTACAAGAATGTGTGCGACTGTGCTGTGCTCATTCCATTTACTGTGTGCGGCGCACGGGAAGCGCTCACTCCATTCGCTGTATGCGGCGCACGGGAAGCGCTCACTCCATTCGCTGTATGCGACGCACGGGAAGCGCTCACTCCATTCGCTGTATGCGACGCACGGGAAACGCTCACTCCATTCGCTGTATGCGACGCACGGGAAACGCTCACTCTGTTCACTGTGCGCGGCATGTTCACAAAACATTCACATCTTGTTAACCAACCCACCGCCTACATCTGATATACTCAAAAAGCAGTGATCCCGCGATATATCGCGCCTTCAGGAGTTGATACATTTGATTGAGGTACGCAACCTTACCAAGCAGTACGGCCAGCGCAAAGCCATAGACAACCTAAACTTTTCCATTAAAGCCGGCGAAATTGTAGGCTTTTTGGGCCCCAACGGCGCCGGCAAAACCACCACCATGAACATCATGACCGGCTTCATTGCCGCCACCAGCGGCGAAGTGACCATTGACGGCATAGACATTGTGGCAGAACCCGAGCGGGCAAAGGCCAACATTGGCTACTTGCCGGACACCCCGCCGGTTTATTTAGACATGCGGGTGGAAGAATACTTAAATTTTGCCGCGGACATTAAAGGCGTCAAACGCAGCCAGCGCAAGGACATGGTCAAATACGTCATGTCCCAGGTGTCCATTGACGACATCCCCCGCCGGCTTATTAAAAACCTGTCCCGGGGCTATAGGCAGCGGGTGGGCCTGGCCCAGGCCATGCTGGGCAACCCCAAGGTAATTATTATGGACGAGCCCACCATTGGCCTAGACCCCAAGCAAATTATAGAAATGCGGGACGTGGTTAAAAACCTGGGCAAGAAGCATACGGTTATTTTGTCCTCCCACATTATGCAGGAAGTCAGCGCCGTGTGCGACAGGATGATGATTATTAACCGGGGCAAAATAGTGGCCACCGGCACGCCGGAAAGCCTGTCTGAAACCATTACCAAGGGCGCGGCAAAGCTGCAAGTGCGGGTCAAAGGTGACCTGGGCCACGTGCAAAACGCCCTGGCAGAATATCCCGTGATTAAGTGCGATGCCGCCACAGCCGGTGGCGAACCGGGCACCGTGGACTTGCTGCTGGCCGGCAGCGACGGCCAGGACGTGCGGGAGCCAATTTTCCGCTGCATGGCCAAAAACAACCTGCCTATTTTGCTAATGAAATCCACAGAACTGTCCCTGGAAGAAATATTCCTGTCCCTAACAGACAGCGACAGGATGGGTATATCCGCCATGGCGGATTTTAACGCCGGCGAAGCATCTGCGGACGTTCCGGCCGCCCCGAAGGAAACGGAGCTGGAACCCACTCCCGGCGAAGCACCCGCGGTTGTACCAACCGCCCCGAAGGAAGCGGAGCAGGGATTCATTCCCGGCGAAGCGGCGGGGACGTTGGAAGCTGCGCTTCCAACAGGGACAGCGTCCCATTCAAATCAAGAATCGGAGGTGAGCGACGATGATAGCCATTTATAAAAAAGAAATGCGGGCCTACCTGACCCACATGATGGGCTACGTCTTCCTGGCCTTTATGCTCTTGGTGGTTGGCATTGGCTTTACACTTGGCAATGTCTTTGGCATGAACGCAAACTTTCAGGCCGCCTTGCAAAGCGCCACCATGTTCTTTTTCATCCTTATCCCCGTACTCACCATGCGCCTTTTTTCCGAAGAAGCGCGGCAAAGGACAGACCAGCTTATATTTACCAGCCCCTTGTCAGTGTTAAGCATTGTCCTTGGCAAGTTTTTGGCTGCTTTCTCCCTGTTTATGCTGTCCCTGGCTGTTACCATTGTCATGCCCATCATGCTTAGCCGCTTTGGGGAAGTGCCTGTAAGCCATGTGGCCGGCACCTATATTGGCTTTGCCCTTATTGGCGCCGCCTGTATTGCTGTGGGCGTATTTATTTCTGTCCTTACAGACAACCAAATTATTGCGGCAGTGGTCACCATTGGCGCCGTATTTGTCATGTTTATCATGAGCACGGTGGCGGCGATTATGCCTACCACCACCGTGGCGTCCTTTGTATTTGTACTGCTAATTATTATGGCAGTGGTGGGCATATGGTACAACGCCACACGCAAAATTATTGCCACAGTTATTGTGGCTTTGGTAGCCATTGCCATCGCCGCCGGGCTGTATATGTTTAACAACCTTATTTACGACGGCATCATTGTCCGGGCGCTTCTGTGGTTTTCTGTCTTCGAGCGTTTTAGCAGCTTTTCCCGCGGTATCCTTAACATCAGCGACATTGTGTACTACCTGTCCTTTAGCGCGCTGTTTTTGTACCTGACCGTTAATGTCATAGAGAAACGGAGGTGGCGCTAATGAATATCAAGGAAAAACGCTTCCGCTATGGTACCTTTTCCACCGCCATGATACTGTTTGCCGTCATCCTTTTTGTGTTTGTAAATCTGGTGGCCGATGAGTTTAACCGGAGCTTTGACCTGACGCCGGACGGCATATTTTCCCTGTCCGACCGCAGCCACGACTTTTTGGAAACCCTGGACACAGACGTAACCATTACCCATGTGATGCAGCTTGCCAGCGATGCGCCTTGGGCTCACTTTGTTTCCCCGTTGCTGGAAGAATATGACGGGGCCAGCCGCCACATTACGGTACAAGTCCGCGACCCAGCCATCAGTCCTGCCCTTATACACCAATTTGCAGACGCCGCCGGTATAGAAGGGGGCATCCCCAACGGCAGCGTGGTGGTGCAAAGCGGCAACAAGACCCGGGTGGTTACCCCATCAGACATGGTTATTGTAGACCGCGACATGTGGGGGTTCCCAACCAGCATCCGCAGTTTAAGCTTTGAGGCGACCATTACCCGGGCTATCCACTACGTAACCCTAGGGGACCCGCCGGTTATTTACTACGTGACAGGCAGCGGCGAGCATGACCTGCAACCCATGCTGCGCCTGTTTTTGGAAAGCGAAAACTTTGTGGTGAGGGAAGTCAACCTAGTGACAGGAGAAGTGCCGGAAACCGCGGATATTTTGCTTATCCCCATGCCCGGCCGGGACTGGACAGAGGTTAAAGGCCAACGGATTTTAGACTACTTGGCAAACGAAGGCCGGGCCTTTATCGCCGCAGACATTACCCTAGAGCCTATGCCTGTGTTTGACGGTGTGTTGGCCTCTTATGGCGTGGCCACCCTTAACTACTTTGTGGTAGAAGGCAATGCCAACAACTTCCTGCCTCCAAGCCCCAACACCATTTTCCCCAACCGCCTACCCCACGAAATTAACGAGAATTTAGTGGGCCGTAACATGGCTAACCTGCTGATAGGCGCCGTGCCAATAGAAACCTTGGACCTGCGCCGGGGTAGCACCAATATAGAACCCCTGTGGGTTACATCCCGGGAAGCTTTTGCCCGGGTAGATGCGGAAATTACCACCGCCACCAAAGTCCCCGGCGACATAGACGGCCCCTTTGACCTGGCGGTAGCCATTACCGACACTCGCTTTATAGACAGCACCCTGACCACCCAAATTGTGGTGGTGGGCAACATGATGGTGTTAAACGAAGGCATTATTGGTGTGGCCGGCATTGGCAACTACCAATTTATTTTGGATGCCATGCACTGGTTACACGGCGAGCCACCAAGCATATTTATCCCCGGCCGGCTACCTCCCGGACAGGGCGCGCAGCTAATGCTGACCCAGCGCAACGCCAATGTGATGACAGGCATTGCCGTAGGCGCATTGCCGCTGCTGTGCATTGTGATAGGCATTGTTGTGTGGCTTAGACGGAGGCACAACTAATGAAGAAGAAAACCATCCGTATCATTTCCATGACAGTGGTTGTGGCACTGATTGCCGCTCTGGCCAGCGTGTATTTTCTGCGTGAAATTCTGCGCTCTGTCGCAGAAGTGGATGACCCTACAGAACACGTGACCCATTTCCTGGCGGAACGAGATGAAAGCGAGGTGGCCAGCGTCCGCTTTATTTCCCAGGACAGCGACTTTGTCATGACCCCTTACGAAACGCCCTTTGGTATCCTGTGGGAATACGCGCCAAACCCGGATTTTGTACTAAGCCCCGCCCGGGCCCGGGACAAAGTGCGTCCGGCCTGGCACCTGCTTGCCTTTGAAATTGCTCACGAAAATGCAGCGGATGTCAATATCGCCGATTTTGGCTTTGCCCCGCCCCGCCTTGTCATGGAAGTGTCTTATACCGACGGCACAAACAAAACCATTTATTTTGGCGCCCATACGGCAGATATGCGCAACACATTTGCCCGGGTTAGCGGTTCTGACGCCATATACATTGTTGGCAACATGGCCGCCCAGTGGGCCGCCGCAGATATAGAAGCTCTGATAGAGCGCGGCATACAGCCCTTTAGCGCCGATGCGGAGTATATACTCATTGCCCAGCAAGGCCTGCCGCCCATAGAGATGGCCATGGCCGCCGCCGACGATGCCGCAGAAGCCCTGGCCACCCTCATGCCCATGGACCCCACTGCGGAATTTTTGCGCCTGGTGCAGCCCATTGACAGGGGCATAGACCACCAGCGCCTAAGCATACGTGTGCTGGAGCCTTTGGAAATGTTTAGGATTGGGGATGTGGTATCCCTCACCCCAGGCAGCCTGGCGCCCTACGGTCTGGACACCCCAAGCCTAGAGTTTATTTACCGGGACATGTTTGGGGAAACCCACCTGCTGTTTGGCGATAGGTTTGTGGAGGACGTGGCCGGCACAGACGTGGATTTTATCTATGTAAAATTTGCAGACCGCCCTCATGTGTTTAGGGCAGAATTTTTGCCGGCGTCCACGCTGTTTAACTTGAATGTGTTCACGTTTATTAACCGGTTTATTGCCCTGCCCAACATTGCCGGGGTCAGCCGCATTACCGTGGCCGCCGCCGACCAATCCCGCAATATGGACATGGTGGTTAACCATGTGGGCGAAAGCGCCATTGCCCCCACCATCAACGGGCACCCGGTGGATGAGTCCGACTTCCGCACCGCGTACCGCCTGCTTATTGGCCTAATGATGGAAGGGGAAATAGAGCCCTTTACACCGGAAGGCCAGCCGGACATTGCCATCACCTACCACAGGATAGACGAGCCGGATATAGAACTGCGCCTGTATGCCCAGGGCAGCCACCTGTATGCCGTTAGCGTTAATGGCGAAGATGCCTGGTTTGTGACCCACGGCCGGGATGTGGACATGTTCTTTTCCCATGCACTTGCCCTTGTGGAATAGCGGCTTCAAAGTTTTTTGCAAAATGTTGAGCTACAATAGATAGGTAACAAAAAAGAAAGGCTTCCAAGCCGATGTGATATAATGGAATCACCACAAGACCATAATCACAAGGCAAAGGAAGACTTTCTATGGATATGATAACACAAAACGCAGTGCATCGTAAACGGATGTTGAAATATTGTAGCACACATGGTGCAAGTAACACGGCGCTACGCTACAAAGTTAGCCGAAAAACGGTATATAAGTGGCTATCGCGTTATGATGGCACGTTAGAAAGCCTAAAAGACCGGAGCCACCGTCCTCACAGTAGCCCTAACGGGCACACGGAAGCTGAAATAGCCTTGATAAAAAAAGTGCTTAAAAAAGTTAAGTGGCGAGATTTGTTGTTGGCGTATCAAGAGCTGTTAACAAAGGGTTATAACCGTAGTTATGGCGGTTTTAAGCGTCTTGTGTCAAGGATACGAGAAGAGAAGCCGCGTCGTGTAAAAGCAAAGCGTAAGCCAAAGCCCTATACACGAGCTGAGTATCCAGGACAAAAGCTACAAATAGATGTTAAGTATGTGCCAAGTAAATGCGTTTCAACCGGCCAAAAATATTATCAGTTTACGGCAATAGATGAATGTACTAGATGGACATATCGGCAAATGTATGATGAGAAAAGTAGCTATAATGCAAGGCGGTTTTTAATAGAGCTGATAAAAGCCAGTCCTTTTCCAATCCGTATGGTACAGACAGACAATGGTACGGAGTTTACCAATGCACTACTCGCTACAAAGTCCAAGCACAAGACTCTTTTTGAGGATTTGCTAGATAGTCTTGGCATTATCTATAAGAGAATCCGCATAGCCACCCCAAGGCATAATGGTAAGGTGGAACGGCAACATCGCACGGATCAGTTGCGTTTTTACAATAATCTAAAAATGATTTCGCTGGCAGACGGAAGAAAGAAACTTGCTGTCTATCAACGCAAGTCTAACAACTACATCATGACATGTTTAGCAATGCAATCACCAAACCAGGTGTTAAGTAAATATCATGCTGTAATGTGATAAGACCTTGGGGGCTACCCGCCCCCAATACCCCCGGTAAGTGCACGTGCGCTTGACCACAGTAGGTGTTCTTTTCTCACATCGCGATTTGTCACCCATCATTGACGCTTTAACA
>Ga0082212_10006477_pt1 | contig 15724 bp, 2 predicted proteins | sample TergutNt197P3_FD_71548 | JGI IMG/M metagenome (GOLD analysis project Ga0082212, IMG submission 71548) | Neocapritermes taracua P3 segment gut microbial communities from Petit-Saut dam, French Guiana - Nt197 P3 | ecosystem: Host-associated > Arthropoda: Insects > Digestive system > Gut ...
TGTGAGCAATACTGCGGCTATAACGGGACAATGGGGATGGTCCACATTGAGGCGATACCGCGTCGTGCTGTTGTGCCCGGATATGCCAGCAAGCATGACAGGTACTTTTTCAGTGTTTTCGAACCGTCCCCACTGTGTTCACTGTGTTCTTGTCATGCTTGATGCGTTGAAACCTGTTTTGCACGAGCCAAAAAAGCGAAGTACATAAAATAACGGTCAATCTTGTCGGCGTCAGCATCAAATGTCCCGTCGAAAAACAGACGCAGGAATTCATCGCGTGCACGCAGTACTTCCTTTAGTCTATAAGCGTATTCCGTATGGATAAGCACTTCGGCAGTCGCGCTGAAAAGATCGATTGCGCGATCGATGGCTCGATCCTCTCTTACCTTATTCCCGTTTCTATGCGCAATAATGGCCCGGCCCACCTCGGCGCCGATATTCCCCATCTGCTCCTCAAAGCTGAGCCTGGCCCATCTGTCCCGGTCAAACCTGTACTCACCCATCGACTTTCCCGGCGACTATTTCAAGGATGAGCTGCCTTATAGCTGGGTCTTCAACACTGCGGGAGCGATTGTTTTGCGAAGGCCGGATATTTATCATCGAATCAAACTCCACGAACGCGTCTGTCCCAAAAAACTCCGGCCAAAGGTTAATCCCCCATAGGTCAGCCTGCAAAGACCCTTGACCAAGTAAGAAAATCTCCTCGTCTGAATGCAGGCCCGCGTCAACCACCAATACACGCCGCTCAACATCAACGACGCCCTTGACAAGCGGCTCCGACATTTTTTCAGACATTATGTTCAGCTCTGCGGTTGTAATACTCTCAACGGTTTTCATATCCCGTTCTCTTTCCTCCCAAAATACTAATTTGCTAAATAAGTATATCACCTTCGTTGCCACATCAGCAATGGCGCAACACAACACAGCGGTTCTTTTTACAACCTTAATTATACTTACGGAACGAAACCAAGGGACAGTTTCATAATGTTTCGTAATAGTGACAAGTAAAAAACGAGGTCTTTTTTGTTTCCATAAAGTGGCTGTATTTCAAAAAATATGATATACTTCTTTTAGTCTAACGATTACTGGGGACAGGCGCTCACAATTGAAGAAACAGATTTTTGCCAGGCAGTGGTTTTGCCTGTGTGTTTTTGCATTTTCTACGGGCAGGCGGGGATAGTTGGATATGCTGGGGGGAGTTGAAGATGGCGATAATAAGTGACGGGAATCAGATGGGGCGGCGCAGCGATGCTAAAGATCAAGTGAAGCATCTGGAGGATGGCGTTAAATCAACAAGACACAGGAACCGCCCCCTTTTGTCTTTTGCGCTGGTGGTGGCGATGTTTGCGTCGCTGGCTTTCCTGGCGCCACCCGCAGGCGACGAAATACAGGACAGCGCGACTCCGCTTGCGGCTTCGCAGGCCTGCTGGGGGGAGTTTGCGTATTTGAACAGCATCGAGACGCCGCTGGCGCCCTCCCCGGTTTGCTGGGGGGAGTTTTTGTATCTGAATGACGCCATAGAGCTTTTGGCGATTGAGGAAGGCGTGGCTGGCGGCGCAGGCGATGGCGGCGATCCCGGGCACGGCGGGGAAGGGACTGGCGGCGCAGGCGATGGCGGCGGCACCGGGCCCGGCGGGGAAGGAGCTGGCGGCGCAGGCGATGGTGCAGGCGGCGGCGATGGGCTGGATGGCGAAAGCCCCGGTGGGCCGGATGGCGGCGGGGGCCTTGATGGTGAAGGTGCAGGCGGCGAAGAAGGAGTACTTGGCGAAGGGGATGACGGCTTTGATGATAGCGGCCTGGACGCCGAGGGCGGGGCCCCAGGCGAAGGCGGCGCCAGGAGCGGTGATGGCCCTGGCGAAGGGATGGAGGCGTTTGCGGGGGAGACGGGGGCCCCGGATACAGGGTGGTATACGAGCCAGCCGCCAGGCACGGATACTTATTTAATTTCAAACGGGGATGAGCTGGCGGGGCTGGCCCAGTTGGTCAACAGCGGGAACAAATTTGCCAACAAGGAAATCAAGCTCACTGCTGATATCGATATCTCGCTTTATGGGAAAGATGCACCAGCAGAGGGCAGCACAAAGGGCTGGATCCCGATAGGGAACACGGAAAGCTATACGTTCAATGGCGTCTTTGACGGCGGGGGGCATGTAATTGATGGGCTATATATCAATGATGACACATTAGGATATGCGGGGCTGTTCGGTTATATCGTTGGCGGTACGGTACGAAACCTCGGCGTCGAGCGCGTGGATATCTATGGAGGCGACCAGGCAGGCGGGATAGCCGGGCAGATAAACACAGGCGCTGGGATCGATACTTGCTTTGTGACGGGCGATATATGCTGCGGCAAAGCCTCAGGGACACTGTATGGCGGCGGGATAGTCGGCCGTATCGGTGCAACCAATACTAATCCTGAAGTAAATAGATGTTACATAATAAACTGCTATACCGCAAACGGCAAAGTAAGCACCAATGTGGGCTCAACCAATGTAGCGACCCTTGGCGGTATTTCCGGGTCAAGTTGGAAAAATGCGGGAGGCAGGATAAAGAATTGTTACTCCACGCTCATTATTGAAACCAATAGCGTGACTACTGTGTCTAACCGGAGCGCCGGGGGTATCATAGGAGCCTCTACATTGGGAACGATAGAAAACTGCCTGGCTCTCAACAAGAAGCTGTACCACAACAACGGCCCCGTTGCGCAAATAGGCAGGGTGGTAGGATCTAATGATTCAAACACTCTTGTCAATGACTATGCCTTCGGCGGGATGGAAACAACGGGGTATACGCCGGGGAGCGGCTTGGATACGAAAGACGGGCTTTCAGTAACCGGGGACAAGATCCATACAGTTGAAGGTTTCCCGTTCCTTGACGAAAAAAACGGCGTCTTTGACGAGGGGAGCGGGGCCTGGACGTATGGCGTCTGGACATACAAGGAAGGCAGGCTGCCCGGCCTGTTTGGGGAGACCATCGATATGCCTGGGCATATCCAGGACACAGGCCCGAAAGAGGGGACCCCGGACCTGTATTGGTATGAGAAGGATCCTACGGCAGATTCGTTTGACATCTGGACCGCAGACGAGCTGGCCGGCCTGGCGCAGATCGTGAACAGGAGCGTTAGCAGGTTCGATTTCAAGGATAGGACAATCAGCCTGAAAAGAGACCTGGACCTCTCGCTCTACGGGCCTGAGCCGGATGGCTATGACGCGGTCGCAAACGGCCCCTGGTGGAACGATGGCAAGGGCTGGGCGCCAATCGGGGACAACCATAGCGCAGGAAGCTATGACAAAATATCAGAGGCCTTCAAAGGCGTCTTTGACGGTGGGGAGCATGTCATAGAGGGGCTGTATATCAACAATGCCTCTATGCCGGTCGCGGGCCTGTTCGGATGTATCAGTGGCGGCACTGTCCTTAATCTTGGGATCGAGCGGGTGAAGATCACTGGGGGCGAGCAGACAGGCGGGATAGCAGGGTGCATAACGGCAGGCGCGGGCATCTCAACATGCTATGTGACAGGCGACCTGGGCTCTGCCAGGCCGTCAGGGACTATATGGATCGGCGGGCTGGCTGGGCGTGTCTTCGGGGATAATTGCTACGTGGAAGACTGTTATACCGCAAACGGTAAGGTGAGCACCAGGGTAGGCTCATCAAACGCAATGACGCTGGGCGGCATTTCGGGTTCGACTTGGCCCAGCGTGAACACCAGGATAACGAATTGCTATTCCACGCTCGAAATTGAAACAAATTCTTTGGTGGATGACCGGAATGCGGGGGGCATCCTCGGGTATAGCGAATCCACTACGTTGGAAAACTGCATGGCGCTCAATTATTCGGTAACAACAGGCAAAGGCCCCGTTTTGCGGATTGGCAGGGTGGCAGGGTATGTGAATAAATCCACTTTTATTAACAACTATGCCTTTGGCGGGATGGATACTACAGGCTATACGCCCACAGGCGGTTCGAACACAAAAGACGGGGCTTCTGTAACAGGGGATAAGCTCTATATTAAAGAAAGCTTCCCGTTCCTTGACGAAAAAGACGGCGTCTGGGACGAGGGGAGCGGGGCCTGGACGTATAGCGTCTGGACATACAAGGAGGGCAAGCTGCCCGGCCTGTTCGGGAGGGCTGTCGACATGCCGGGGTATATCCAGGACATAGGCCCGGAAGAGGGGGTGCCGGACCTGTTTTGGTATGAGAAGAATCCCGCGGCAAGCTCGTTTGACATATGGACCGCTGACGAGTTGGCTGGTTTGGCGCAGATCGTCAATAGAAGCAGTAATGGATACGATTTTAACGGCAAGACAATCAACCTGAAAAAGGACCTTGACCTTTCGCTATACGGGCCAAAGCCTGATGGCTATGACGAGATTGAAAACGGCCCCTGGTGGAACGGAGGCAAGGGCTGGATCCCGATCGGCAATTCTGCGAGCATCGCTTTCAAAGGCGCCTTTAACGGGGAGAAGCATGTAATAGAAGGGCTTTATATAAATGATGTCTCAAAACTAAACGCGGGGCTGTTCGGCTATGTAAGCGGCGGCAAGATACTGGATCTGGGCATTGAGGGCGCAGACATCTGTGGCGGTGACAGGGTAGGCGGGATAGCAGGATGCATGGCGGCAGCTGCGAGCATTTCAACATGCTTCGTGACAGGCGACATATGCGGCGGCAAAACCACTGAAAGAATATGGGTCGGCGGGATAGTTGGCGGGATATACACAAATAATTGTAAAGTGGAGAACTGCTATACGGCAAATGGTACAGTAAGCACTATAGGCAGTCTAACCGCCACATCGGTTGTCGGCGGCATAGTGGGATATTGTGATACAAACGCGAATGCCACGATTAAGGATTGTTATTCAACACTCGTTGTAGAAGCTATTACGTCATATACCGATCGGAACGCAGGGGGTATTGCCGGTGGTTCTGCAATCTGTAAAATAGAAAACTGTTTGGCGCTCAATCCGTCATTATCAAACAATAATGGCGATACAATAATCCGAATGGGCAGGGTGATGGCGTATGTGGCAAGCTCTACTTTCAATAAAAACTATGCTTTCGAAGGAATGGACGTACAAGGGCGTTCTCTCAGTATCGGCCCGAATACAAAGGACGGGGCGAACAAGGCTGCGGACGAGTTGCTGGCTAGGGAAGGCTTCCCCCCTGAATTTACTGCCGCCCCATGGACGTACAAGCCGGGCTGGCTGCCGGGGCTGTTCGGAGATGCAGTGGAGATGCCGGAGCATCTCTTGCCCGAGGGCGAATACGAAGTAACCATAGATATCAGGATAGACGGCGGGCCCTGGGAGGATTCGGGCAAGGCCTTTGTATTGAAGAAGAAAAACCTTGAAGTCGTCGTTATGACGACGGAAGGCGGCACGGCTACGGGCGAGGCGGCCAACGGCATGTGGAAGATATACGAGCGGGCCGGCGGCAAGGACTATGATACAGGGCGGTCGGTCATGGTAATCGGCGACGATGAGAGCGTGGCGGTGGACTACTATACGGTCAGCTATGACGCGGAAGAAGCCGTTTCGGGCACGGGGCCTGTGACGGCGCGTATAAGCGCTGCTGAGTACAGGGGGGCCTCTGTGGCGTCTTCGCCCTGTATTATGCTCCCCGGCGAGACCATCAAGGTCACTGCGGATGCGGACAAGGGGCCGGATTCCGGCTTTGCCCCGTACGAATATATATACAAGTGGTCTGCGGACGGCAAGCCTGCACAGGCTACAGGGCCGACAGTGGATATGTATGATGAGTATATATATAAAGCAGGGGGCGCCGCTGCCAACATCATGTGCACGGTGTCGGGGTCTGGCGCGCCTGTTGTCAAGGGGCCTGCTGCCATGCCTGACGGGCTTGTCGGCGAGGCGTGGGGCCCGGTTGCCCTGGAAGCCGAGGCCGCATACGACGGGTTCGCCTGGAGCATCTCGGCAGGGGCGCTGCCGCCCGGGCTGGCGCTGGACCCAGGCGCCGGCGAGATAAGCGGCGCGCCGACGAAGGAAGGGGCATACAGCTTCACCGTGCAGGCGGACAATGGCTTCGGCACGGACGACATGAATTATACGATGAAGGTAGAGAGCATAAGGACGGCGAGCCTGAATATATACAAGGACGGGGCGCTTTGGAGCGACTGCGGCAATGTATATACGATAAAGCTGGACGATGGCTCGGGGGCATTCATCCCTATGGAAAAGCAGGGAGGGGACGCCAGCAAACAGCAGGCGGCCGTGCCTGCGAACGGCAGATACAATATATACGAGAACGGCATATATACTGGCTGGAATATCCCCGTATCGGGCGGGACGTACAATGGCGCGGGCATGCAGACGCTGAACTACTATACGATGACGGTCACGGCGGCGGCCGGGACAGGATCCGGGCCCATAACGCTGACGCCGGGCGCTGCATGGAACTATGGCGGCGCTTCGCAGACGGCCATTGGCGGCGTATGCGAAGCGCTTCAGGGCGCGTCGTTTGTCATGAGCGTGGGCGCGGAGAAAGGCGCGGGCGCGAGCCCGTCGGCGACATACCAGTACCGGTTTGACTGGCCTGGCGACGCGCCGGGCAGCACGAGCGGCACAAAGACAGTCACGGTGGGTAATAAGGCCGAGACAATCAATTGTACGGCCTACGGCTCTGACGCACCCGAGATACAGGCGGCAGATACTGGTATGATATTGGCCATTTTGGGCGATGATTTCAGCACGGCGATCGATGCGACGAGCGATGCGGAGCTTGCGTGGAGCATAGTGGATCCGCAGAACCTGCCGCCCGGGATCGAATTCTCTACAGGTACGGGCACGGACGGGAAAGAATACGGATACCTTTCAGGCGTGCCTGAGGAAGCCGGCGCGTATTCCTTCACAGTGAAGGCGGAGAACTGCGTTGGCGCGGATACCCGGCTGGTTTCAATCACGGTAGACGAAAGGACAAAGGCCACGCTTCACGTCATGAAGGACGATAAGGGCTGGAGTGGCCATGAGAAAACCTTTGCCTTGCGCCCCTCAGGCAGCAGCGGGGACTATACCCTGATGAAGCCGGACCTGGCGCTTTACGGCGATGACGGGGCGCTTGTCGCGGATATCGCGGGGGACGGCACGTGGAATATCTACGAGAGGGAAGGGGCCGAGCCCGGCCCATATGCCTATGTATATACCGGCCATTTCTTTGAGGTTGCAGGCGGCGAAGCCGGCGCGGTCGAACTGGGCTACTATACGCTGAATTTTGATGCGGGAGTGCAGAAGGGGTCGGGCAAGCTCATTGCTATCGGCAGCGTCAGCGCGACGTATAAGCTGGATACAGAGGGCGGAGGCCAGAAGAAGAATCCTGGGGAAGGCCAGGAGGAGAATGCCGAGGGAGGGCACGAGGATAATCCCGGCCTGCCCGTAAACAAAAAGGACGTAGTGCTCGGCGGCGGGGAGCTGCAGGTGACTGTGAATGTCACGGGCGGCTCGACCGGATATAAGTACATCTACGACTGGACCGAGACAGTGAGCGGCGGCGCGGATCCAGGGCCGGCAGCGCCCGCCGCAGCCGCAGAGGCGACCAGCGACCCGAGCGGGACCTATAAAATGATTGTGGAAGAGCGCTTTGGCCTTTTGTGCCTGGTATACGGCTCAAACGAGCCAAAGGTAACGACGGCGTCCCTTAAAGACGCTGTATACGGAAACGCTTATACTGCGCAGCTGGCTGCGGACAGCGACGGGGCGATGATATGGAGCCTCGCAGGCGGGGATGGCAAGCCGGACGCCGTCTTCAATGAAGGCTATTGGACGGGGGGCGGCCTGCCTGCCGGCCTTAGCCTTGAGGCGGGGACGGGGATAATTTCAGGAAGCCCGGTGGAATATGAAGAGTTCGGTTTCGAATTCACTGTAAGGGCCGAGAACGGCGTCGGCGGCGATGAATTGGAATTGCCCCTCGCCGTTATCCGGCCTAAACTAAGTGGCGCGGCCAGCATCGAGTGGGAAGGCGCTTCAGAGGATGCGCCGCAGTACGGCGACGTGCTGACGGTCACGGGGGCGGATTTGCTTAAGGCCACGGCAGATGGCTATACGGGCCTTGACGCCGGCGCGTTCAGCTATGAGTGGTATACGCTGGACGGCGGCAATGAGACGCTCATCTTGGGCGAGGCAGGCGCTTCGTACACGGTGAGGGCTTCTGATATAGGAAAAGAAATCTTTGCAACAGTCAAGGCCGCGTATTGTGACCCCGCAGAGCCGGTCAAGGCGGCGGCTGTAGGCCCCGTGGCGAAGAGGGACATTTCGGGCGATGTGAAAATAACCGCTGACCCTGAAAGGGTGTACGACGGCACGGACAAGGCGCAGGATCTCGTGCACGCGAATGTCAGCAGCGGGCTTGTTAATGGCGACAATGTCGTTATCGATGTCAAGGAGGCGGTATTTGACAAGGGCAAGGACGTCGGCAAGGGCAAAACTATCAGTGTAAGTAAATGGGATATTACCGGCGGGGATCATTACGAGCTGGGCCTTGCCTCTGCGTTTGGCTCCGCCGGGCTGAAGGCGGATATCACGCCTTTGCTGCTGCAGTATATAGATATACAGGTCGCCGGCAAGGATTATGACGGGGGCACGGGCATCGCGGCTATCACAGCCGACGCGCTTACGAACAAAAACGGGCTCATTGATGGCGACGAAGCCCAGGTAAAGATCACGTCTGCTGTCTATGATTCCGCGGACGCTGGCGGATCGGTGAGCATTACATATACATGGGCGCTTGAGGGGGACGACGCGGGCAACTATATGCTGCCGGACGCGGCGGACCATAAACTCACGGCGGAAATAAAGAAGGTGGTGATACCGGTAGCAGATATAAAGCCTGCTGAGGTATTTGTCCATTACTCAGCCTCGGACGATCCTCATTATGTACCGCTGGCGGGATGCATCCCTGCATACGCAACCGGGAAGGGCGCCATCGCATACACGCCGGGCACGGCCACCGGCGACCCCGTCGTGGTGACGGCGGCGGGCGATAAGGCCCCGGCCATGACGGGGACGGATTTAAGCGAGCTGAGGTTCTATATCGTACCCGGCCTTGACGACACGGACGCCGGCAAGAAGGCTGTCATAACCGTGGTGGTATCGGGCTTCACGAACTACCATGACATTACGATAAATGTGCATGTCATCATTGAGGCGTCGGACGAAGACGACGTAGCGGACGCGGCAAAAAAGCTTGAGGCGGATCCTTTGTTCAAGAACCTTAGCGTACCCCAAAGCGTGCTCAATACCTGCCCCGCCGCGAGGGCGTATGTGCAGGGGATAGTTGACGGGGTGCTTGCCGCCCACGGCAAAGGCGTGGAAGGCGACGTGGTCGACGTCAGCTTCGCAGCGGCCATAGCGGAATCGGCCGCAGGCGGGGACGGGCAGGACGGCTGCTACAAGTTCACAGTGATGCTTGGCAAGGGGGCTGCCGATGAGGTGGAGACAGCGGCCTTCACCCTTACGATCATCTATACGGAGTATGACCCGGGGGCTGACGACGAGGGCGATGTAAAGGGCGCGGGGGATGCGCTCGCGCTGGAGTTCTCGCTCGGGGATCACGAAGTGGCGCAGAGCGTGGTGAACACGGAGGGCGCCGCAAGGGCGTATGTGCAGGCACTCGTGGACGCGCTGCTGAAAGACGGCGATGCGGGCTTCCCCGGCGTCATAGGCGTGGTGAACGGTACCGGCTTCGAGCCGGCTTCAGCCGAGACTGCGGCCCTGGGCGACGGCGCTGACGGCTGGTACACATTTACGGTACTCCTGTCCAAGGGGGCGGCCTCGCTGGAGACAGAAGCATTCACGCTCAAGGTCATCCATACGGCATATGACACGCCCCAGGCCACCGATGACGAGGACATCCAGGCAGCGGCGGATATGCTTAAGCTTGCGCTTTCCAACATGAGCGTGGACCAGGGCGTGCTGAACACGCTGGGCCCCGCGCGCGACTATGTGAGGGACATCGTGGACGGGGCGCTGCTTGCAAGCGGGCTTGGCGTTGCCGGCGCTCTCTCTGACAAAGGCTTCAAGGCGGCTGCCGAAGAGACCTCTGCCCTGGGCGACGGGGCTGACGGCTACTACAGGTTCACCGTCACGCTCTCGAAGGGCGGCGGCACGCCGAGGGCGGCCGGCACGTTCACGCTCAGGATCATCCATACTGCGTATGACCCGGCAGCTGACGATGAGGCCGATGTGGAGGCTGCCGGGGAGGCGCTTTCCGACGGTTTCGACATTGACGGCCTTGAAGTGGCGCAGAGCCTGGTGAACACGGACGCCGCCGCAGAGGCGTATGTGAAGGCGATAGTGGACAGGCTGCTTGGGGGCGGGGCTGGCGGCCCCACCGGCGTCGTCGGCGTAGTGTCAGGCTCGGGCTTCGGGCCGGCCGTGGCTGACAGCCAGGCCCTGGGCGACGGCACTGACGGCTGGTACACATTCACGGTGCTGCTGTCCAAGGGCGCGGCCTCTTTGGAGACAGCAGCGTTCACGCTAAAGATCATCCATACGGCGTACAATGCGCCGGCGCTGGAGATCACCACGCCTATTGTGCTGACGTCCGTGATCTACGGGCAGACCTATTCGGAGCAGCTTGAAGCGGCGGGGGATAAGCCCATCACATGGACCCTCGTGCGGGGCAACTCGCTGCCTGCCGGACTTACGCTGTTGCCTGACGGCAAGATAACAGGGATGCCGACCGTCGCCGGCGGACCGTTCACCTTTTCCATACAAGCCAAAAACGCGAAGGGCAGCGATGTGCAGGGGTTCGAGCTTACGATAGACCCCAAGCCGCTGGACCTTGCCGATATTGAATTTACTTTGGAGCCGGAGCGCGAGTATGACGAAACGGAAGACGCGGCGGCGCTCGTGGAGGCGTCGGTCAAGCCACTCAGCCTCGTCAAAACAGGCGACAAAGTGACGATAGCCGTCACGGAGGCCTTATTCGACAGCAAATTTGCCGGCGTAAACAAGCCAATACATATACCGCAAGGGGGCTGGGCCACAGCGGGCGCGCAGGGGGCGTTCTACTCCCTGCCGGACGAAGTGGAAGAATCCCATGGCCTAATGAGCTCGGTCACGGCCAGGCTGCTGCGGGACATCGAGGTATCGCTCCCCGGCAAGGTCTACGACGGGGAAAAGGCGCACGATGACGTAAGGATCGAACTGGGCGAGGGCAACGGCCTCAAGAAGGGGGACGCAGGCGAAGTATGGCTGGAGCTCTACGATATCGAGTTCATGGACAGCGCAGCGGGCACGGGCAGCGCAGCGGGCACGGACAGCGTGGCCGACGTCGGCTACGGGAAGCCTGTTACTTACAGCTGGAGGCTTGACGGGTCGGATCCGGGCCTTGCCTCCTCCTACGTGCTGCCTTCGGACGCGGACAAGCCGGAAGCTGTTTCCGATATCTACCCGAGGCCTGTCATAGTCGGGTTCTCCGGGGCGGATACGGCCATAAGCAAGGAATACGACAAGACCACAAAGCCGGGCGAGCTGACGGGAGGCGACCTTGAGATAGAGGCTCTGTCCGCGGACTATGGCGTAATAGCAAAGGATGCGGACAAGGTGGTGGCGAAACTGATGGCCGGGGCCTACCCCTCGCCGGACGTGAACATGAAAGACATAAATGGCGATGACATACCATATGAAATCAAAGCCATCGTCTGGCTCGAAGGCGGGAGCGGCGGCGACGGGTCTGCCAACTATGTGGCGGGACATATGGAGGCAGGCGCGTTCGTGGCAGACGCCACTATGGCGGTGGACGGCATCATTACACAAAGCTCTTTCTCCCTTGCCGACGCCACGCGGCCTGTAAACATAGGCGACGATGCTTTACAGGAATACGACATCAGGGCTCTGATCGGCAGCGTTGCAGGGGACGTGCTCACGCTCCCGGACGACAAGAAGCTGCTTGTGGGCGGTGACGGCAACCCCATCCCGCTGGAGTGGGAGATCGATACTTCTTCGCCGTACTATGACGAGGCTTTCCTTGATATGGGCTTTGCCATCGATGTGGATGACGGAAAGCTCAGCTTTAAAGTCGATCCCATGCATGCCGCCGCGCAAACGCCGGGCGGCAAGGCTGTCATCCCCGTAAAGATTACGGGATTCAGGAACTACGGCGAGGGGACGGTGAATATTGTTGTCGAGCTGATAGGCCAGGACAAAACGCCTGTAGACATCCGCGTAGTGCAGGCCGGGTACAACGCAAACGACCCGGGTTCCGCTTCGCTTGACAAGGCCTATGACGGCAAAGGCGCATCGGCGAAGGCGGTCGTGACAAATGTTGTGACAGGGGCTGTGGTAAGCGTGCCGTCGGGCCAGATCGTCTGGAAGTGGTATGAATGGGACGAAGAAGAAGATAACGGGTCTGGCGGCAAGGGCGCGTATAGGGAGCTGGTGGCAAGGGATTCAGACGGGAATGAAGTTTTGGGTACTGACGGCAAAACGAAGCCCCTTTACACTGGGCCTACAGGGCCGGTGGAGCCGGGCAGATACAAAGTGGAGGTGACGCTGGCCGATGGGAACAAGAATTACGGCGTGGGCAGCGCGGCCTTTGAAACCGGCAAAGCCACAGTGCTTGTCAAGGCGATGGATACGGATGTCAAACGGGAAGACCCGCTCCCGAAGACGACGGTCCTTTACACCGGCTTTGTGGAAGCCATAGGCGACCATGAGGGCAACGCTCTCTTTGTAAGGGCTGAGGTCGCGCATACTGTGAAGAACACGCGGGCGCTTGGGCATTATCCGATCGTCTTTAAGAAGATGGCGGAACTGGCAGGCGGCGTGAGCGGAGGGGATCCGGGCGGAGGCACTGGCGGGAAAGATTACACGAAGTACTACGAGCTCGTGCATGAGGCGGGGACGCTGAATGTGCTTCACCTTACGGATATATCGATATCACCGAGGCACGCGATATTAAGTGGCCCGTACGAAGGTCCGCGGGACGCCGAGGGCGGCGTCCCCTACGAAGAAGATGGCGGCAGCGTCGAAAGCAGCAGCGATGGCGGTGACGGCGGTGGCGGCGGTGGCGGCGGTGACGGCGACCCAGGCGACGGCGGTGACGTTGGCGAAGGCGATGGTAACGTTCTGTCAGAGAAGAAAAATGTGGTCAAGCTTGCTGTCAGTTTCTCGCCAGACGCGCCGGATCCGGAAAACGTCGTGTGGAGCGTGGACGACTGGGTATGGACCAAAATGGTGACGCAGCCTGGCGCAGGGGAGTACCCATCCTATCAGAAGACCGCTGGCAGTGAATTTCTTGAGCTTGGGTCGCAATGGGTCAAAGACGGCAAGAATTACGTCTTTGTGACGACAACGGACAAGGCGTTCCCTGCTACAGAAGATGAGGGCGACGTCGGCAGGACGCTTCGTGTCAGGGCGACCTATGACTGCAAAACCGACAAGGACGGGAACCCCCTGTTCGGCAGGGACGGGCATCCTGTGGGCCGCTATACTACGACGGCGACGATAGAGATACTGCCTTCACAGAAGGTAGAAAGGTATGACCCCGATACTGGCAAGGGAACCAGGTTCGACGTGCAGGAGACGGCGATCACGCTCAACAAGGCGATGGAGATAAGTGCGCGCGTGCCGGTCTCTTTGACTGAGCAGGAGCTTTCCGGCATCAAAGCGCAGTCGGCTGATTCGCTTTCTGATAACAGCAAGGGCGTGGGCACTACGATGGGCGCGCCGCTCATCGAGGAAGTGATGCTCATTACCGGGCCGGACAAAAACGGCATGTTCACTGTGCTTCCGACCTCGCAGTTCTCTGCGAACATGAGCGAAACTGACGGGCGGATGGTAGACATCATCTATACCGGGGATAAGATGAACACGGTGAAGAACAACACGACCGTGAAGAACGTCCGGCTGGCCATACTGCCGGTGAACCCTGACGACAGCACAAAAGAGAACCCGAAGAGGGGCATCTTCGAGACGGGCAGCAAGGGCGTCATGACCTGGAAGCCGTGGACGGGGTACGTCAACTCGGCTGACCCGGTAGTGGGCAACGCAGGGCGCTACAACGATGTCACCTCCGGCGACTGGATCATCTCGGATCGCGCGTTCAGCATGAAGGTCGTGGAGACATGGCCGAAGGTGACGCTCAAGATGGCGGGCGGGCTGTCGCTGGCATTCCCGGGCCAGACCGCGACCATTACCGCCACCACACCTGCAGGCATAGGAGAGGTCACGGCTATGGGCCTGAACGTGCCGGCGAGGACAGTCGCCGTTGTCAACGCTGCCGCCACCACGCCATCCGGCAGCGCGATAGGCTTCCATGTCGAGGGCAACGAGGCCGTCGTGAAGCTGGCAAGGGATTCCTCGGGCCTGCCGAAGAACAGGAAGGTGACGCTCACGGCGAAGGCAGGGAGCACCGAAAAGACCCCGGCGGGGGGCTGGGTGAAGGTCGAGGGCTACAGGCATATGTTCCTGCCGGACAACGCGCTTTCGGGCAGCAAGGCCGTGTATAAGCCGGGGATCATGTCTTACCCGCAGGACGCCCCGCCGGTTGCCGTCAGTGTGGCCTCGCTACAGGGCTCGTCACTCAAGGCCGCCGGCCTGCCTGCGCTGACGGTCACTGTCGGCGCGTCAAACGCGCTTCCCAAGGCAAAGCTCTCCAAGGGCACGGTCCCGATCCTGACGAGGCAAAACGCCGGATCCGACACTGGCGGGCGCACCTATGAAGCAGGCGAGTACGGGCCGGCATACGTGCAGATTCTGTCGGCCGACAAGAAGGTCAGCAACGCGGCCCTCTGGGCGCAGATAGACCGCGTCGAGATAAGGGGCATGACCGCGAAGAACGGGGTCGTGCAGCAAGGGCCGGTGAACCTCAAGGCCACGTATGTCGGCGGCGGGAAGGTACGGCTCGACGAGACGGAGGACGGCATCATGAGGCCCGGCACGAGCCAGATGTCCATGAATGTGTACTTCAAGGGCGTCATCAAGACAGGCACGTCGTCGGAGCTGCCGCTGGCCATCGACTTCAAGATATCCGCGCCTGCGGCAAACGCGCTCAAGCCTGTGACCAAGGCGCAGACAGTGAACGTGAGCGTGAAGCCCATGATGGACTACCTGACGCATGAGGCGAACATCGACGCGAGCATGCTGCCTGAAAACAGCCCGGGCTACCAGAAGCTGACGCCGGAGGCTGCGGCTGCGAAGAAGGCTTATGACAGCCTGGGCAGCACATACCGCCTGGCGGTCGTGCCGGCCCTTGCCAACGTGGACAACCTCACGCTTGACACATGGGGCATTGCGAGCATGGGCGGGACGCAGCAGATAACAGCCGACAGCAAAACGATGAGCAACAAGGTGGCGTGGGGCGGTAACGGCACGCTGGGAACGCTGGACGATACCGACTGGGTGGACGCGATAGAGGTGAGAAAGGGCCAGGCCCCGAACACGATAGAGCTTTGGGTGACGGACAGGGATAAGCTACTGAACATGGTAAGGGCACATAACACCGAGGTCGGGGAAAAGAAAGCAGCGAAGACGAACATGAAGTACACGCTGAAGATAAGCGACGCAAGACCCGGCGACGCGCATGCCGGCAGCATTGCGCCGGACAGCAGGTTCAGGGACAACAAGAACAAGCTCCAGGCGTTCAACATCACGCTGAACCTGGTCAAGGGAGCGCCGGGCTTCAAGGTGACGCTGGCCAAGAAGAGGCTGGACATCACGAACCCGGACGGCTTCCAGGCAGGGACAGTCAAGCTCACGAACGTGGCTTC
>Ga0082212_10006478_pt1 | contig 15718 bp, 9 predicted proteins | sample TergutNt197P3_FD_71548 | JGI IMG/M metagenome (GOLD analysis project Ga0082212, IMG submission 71548) | Neocapritermes taracua P3 segment gut microbial communities from Petit-Saut dam, French Guiana - Nt197 P3 | ecosystem: Host-associated > Arthropoda: Insects > Digestive system > Gut ...
TATAAAAGTATTATGATTTATCCATACAAAACCGATTTTTACCAAAGTGCTACTTTGAAAAATAGCTGTACTTAACCCAATAAAGGTGTTATTTTCAATGAATAAAGTATCAATGCCACTAAGATCGTTTGGAAAATAAAAGTTGACAGGTCCGTTGACACTGAGCGTCTGATACGTCAACCGGTTAAACAAATTGTTTGTCAAATAAATTTTCGGACTTCCTCCGGGACTGTATATTGGATTTCCAGCAGGGTCCAGGATACAATTGTCGATATTGACACGAATATCATTTCCGTCGATTCGCATAAAAAACTGCGAATTATAAACGCCATCCGCCGTAGCATTCATAAAGTAGATTCCCTGCAACGTGATATTTTCAAATACATGAAACATATGTGTAAAGGGAATGCCACCTGTACCACTTGTTTGAACTGTCGGTGGCATCGTTGGTTTCGGATCGTTTCCATCCGGTGTCCCGCCTCCGATAATTGTAAGTTCAAATCCCGTGTTATTGATGATTTCATTCAACACGTAATAACCGTTGTAACCGTTTTTCAACCGGTATATCCGCTCTCCTTTGTACTGGTTGATAGCATCATTCAACGTCCCTACCCCCGGCTCAACATCTAAAATGTCAATGGCCGAGACAAACACACTGCATGTAAACAGACATGCGATCGTTAAAAAAGTAATTTTTTTCATACTAAAAAATGTTTTAAATTAATAAGTTAATATCTATATCTAAGTCCGACACTGGCCGTTAAACCATATTGCTCGACCCTTATCGGACGTTTTTCTTCCCTGTACCTTATTCTGTCTTCACTGTTTGTTATATTGGCTATTCTAACCAATAATTCAAGCAAGCTCTTGTTTTTCAGATGAAAACCATAAGAAGCATTAAAATCCAACCGGTTATAAGGGTCATTTATTATATAAAGCCGCAGGTCATTCGGATGAGTACTCTGGATCTTATCAGTTGTATATTGATAAGACAAATAGGATTTAAAATCTTTAATTTCAACCCCTAATGTAATGTTTACCATGTGTTTGGGCATTCCTGTCATGGGTTCGGTCACGACCGAATCCTGTCGTCCTGTCAACTCATAGCGACCTCCTTCCGGAATATATTTATATAACCTGGTGTAAGGATTGGGTGATTGTCCATGCGTATAGGTATAGTTTACACTAAGTGTCAGGTAAGACAGCGGTTTCGGAAGGAAGCCGAAAGAGGTCTGCCATTCTGTTTCGATTCCCCTCAGTATGATGTCGTACGGATGATTTTCAAAAACAGTCATGTTAACCAGATCAATATCTTTAAAAATCTCATGCGGAATCGGATCGCCGGGTATTCTTGTAAACCCTCTCGCCCATAATTTATCCTGTACAGTTTTATTAAATCCGGTCACAGAGAATAATCCTAATTTTGGACTGTGAAAGGTAAACTGCAGATCGTAGCTTTTCCATAACTCTGTTTTCAAATCGGGATTTCCAGCCTGGTAGGAGTATCTGGAAGGATCCTGCGCATTATAATATTCATAAGGAGCAATATCTGATGGCCTGCGGACAGTATGTGTATAGGAAAAATGCGTATAAAACCACGATGTCGGACGAACACGCACATGCAGCATGGGCAATAAAAACCTGTCCTTTCTTATTGCTAATGCCTGTTCCAGTCCATACGCCGAAACAATGTCTTCAGCAATTGAAAATCTTCTTGTCGTTTCGTGTCCTTTATAAGCTTTTATATCCGAACGCGAATTTTCAAATCGAATACCCGGTAAAAGCATCAACCACTTGCCTATATTTATTTCCGGCATGATATAGGCTGCACTATATTGATGTGTATTATTCCGGTCATTCATGGCTGAATTGTACAAGTCATATATAAAACCATAAGCTTCCGGAAATGCACCTCCTGTCAGAAAATGTTCTTTTCCGTTTTGTAGCCAGGCGTCCAACACCTGATTGTTACGATTAATGGAATAAGTGTCTCCGAACGAATAAGCACCTCCCAGAAAATTATTTTTCTTGCTGTCGACAAGTAATTCGGCGTATCCGCTGGACCAGTTAAATTTATCCATGATAAAGTTCATGAAATTGGCATTTCCTCCGCAAGACGCTGTGGCAACCATTCTATCCGATTTTGATTTTGACAGTCTGTATTTACCACCAATCTGAATTTTTCCGTGTAAAAACCCGTTACCGGTTTTGAAAGGGATTTCATAATCAAACCGGGGTGCCACATTCCAACTTGCACCTTCTGACCTGTCAATACTCATAATTTCAAGTTTTGTTCCTGTTAATGAAGTCAGTATCTCATCAAATTCGCCTGCTATGCGCGCCGGTGAAAAAACTTTTAAACTATCACGATACAAGCCGTCGGCACGTGTTTCGGAAGAATACGACCAGCTGTTTGTACCGGGATTTTGTGATTTATTATAGGTATAACTTATTCCATAATTCAGTTTGGAATTGAGAAATGAAAAATTCGTTTTCACAAACAGGTTATTGGTTATTCCATAATTACGACTACTTGGAGTTTCGTAAATGCTAATAAAAATGGGAATGGTTGCTTCACCTCCCTCCGTACTGAAACTCTTTGCCTGCGTTGACTGATAGGAATTGTTTGCCGATAAAAAGGACTGTAAATACATAGCTGTTGCATTGGAAGGTTTATAATCAAGGGTAAGAACAGCTGATTGTATATAGTTAATTATTTTATTTAGATTAAAGCTAATACTGCTGATGTAAAAAGGATCATTCAGGTTTGTCGTGTAATTGGTATTATATCCCACATTCATCAGGTTTGTACTCCGGTTTAAACGATTTGCATTAAGCGACAGGAAAAAGCCCAACTTATCGTCGAAAAATCGGTTACTTACCTGACCTACAAGATTGTAATTAGCAAAATCGTTGTTCAAGGCATTATAACCCGATTCAGCCAGTATTGTATAATGAAATCCTTTGGGCGTTTCCCTTAATGTCAGGTCAACCGATCCTGCAACAGCATCACCCTCCTGATTGGCTGTTAATGTTTTGTACACTTCCACTCCCTGGAGGCTGTAGGGAGAAATCGCGTAAAGCCCTACCGGTAAAGATTCACCGTTAATCAATACCCTTGCGTAAGATTGATCCAATCCTCTTAAATTAAAACTCCTGCCTTCTCCGCCATATCTGTTTACGGAAATTCCGGGTAGTCGGCCAATTGCTTCAACTACGTTCACATCAGGGTTTTGCTGTAATTTTTCAGCAGAGATCACATTTTTTATGGTATTTGAATTAATCTGTCTTTGTATGGCATTTTTCTGTCCGATAGCCTGTGCCGTTACCACCACTTCTTTCACCTGACTTGCCTGCTGCTGCATTTGAATCGTTTTACCGGTAAGCTGTTTTGCCTGTACATAAAGCGTTTCATAACCGATATAGGTTATTTCAAGTATCGCTTCCGAATCGACTCCTTCCATCGAAAAATATCCGTTATTATCGGTAGCCGTCCCTGTTCCTGAATCTTTAATCCTGATATTTACGCCAATAAGCGGACCTTCGCTGTCTGTTACTGTACCGCTTATTTTAATTTTTTCATCTGTCAGGGATACTGTTTTTTCCGGTACATTATGGCTACGAACGATATAAATTTGTTTTCCACTCATCTTATACGTGTTCTGACTGTTGATAAACATCCGTTCAAGTAATTCTTGCATATCCGGATAATTATCAATAAAAGATACTATTCTTGTTAAATCCACATCTTTATCATTATATAAAAAAACCACATCCGATTTTTCTTCAATCAGTTCTATCAGTTCTCCGACTGTTAATATTTTATCTTTCACCTCATACTGTCCATATACTTTTACACCTGCAAGCTGGATACACTGTAATCCTGTCAGTATTAGAATCAACTTAATGGAAAATTTTTGCATGATTATCTTAATTAAATTTAAATTGATAGGTGTTATCCCTGACTGAAAAATTCATGGAAGTTATATCCGAAAGCCCTCTTAATACCTCGTCCAAGTCATCTTTAAGTTCAATTTTTCCAGAACAGGTTATTCCTGACCCGGCAGCGGGTAATTTCATTGTTACATTATAATACCGCGCTAATCTTAACAGAATGGTTTCGACAGATTCACTCTTCAGGATCAGTGCTCCTCTTCGCCAGTAAGTATAATTAATTACATCGACCTGATGAATAGTACAGGAATCATCTGTATATGAAAAACACTGGTCAGGTTGTATCGAAATATGTTTTCCATTGGTCGCCTTTACACTTGCTTTCCCTTCAACTAATACCACATCTGTTTTATAATCTTCATTATATGCAGTTATATTCAGTTCAGTACCTGTAACCAGCACCTCGACATTTTTTGTTTTAATAATGAATGGCCTGCCTGTATCGTGCATTACCGATGCGTACACCTCGCCTTCTATAAAAATTTCGCGTTTTTCTTTTGAGAAAACGACCGGATAAATGACTGTTGAACCTGTATTGACCCATAATACCGTACTATCCGACAAGGTGATCTGTGCTCTTTTCCCAAAGGGAACTTTCAACTGACTGAATATGGGAATATTTTGATTATTTACTGTATTTTTGATTATTTGATCATTCACCTTCAAATTACCCTCCCCGTCATATTCCACATCTGCATTAGTACCATCTATCATCAGTGTGTTGGCTCCGGTGGTAATTTGAATATCCGCAGGTTGCTCTTGATTATAAATTACTTTATAATCAGTATAATTTGCTATAATTTGCTCAGAACTCAATATTTTTCCATGATGTGATGTGTATAGAAAAAGAACAGCAATACCTGTTATCACACAAGCAGCAGCATAATATAACCATTTATGTTTTGCGATAACAACAGTATTTTTTGAAGATTGCTTTTTGCTTTGTTCTATTCGTTCCCATATTATTTGAATACGGTCTGCCGGTACTTCCGGTTTACTTTCGTGCAATTTTTTCAAAGTCATATAGGCCGAAAGAAACGCGTCGCTATCAATATTTTCTTCTTTAAGTAAAGTTTTCCAATACAGTTCACTTGACACATTTGGATAAAGTATGGAATGAATGAAAAAATCATCATTCAGAAAATCCAATGTTTTAAATTTTGAAAAGTCTTTTGACATAATAATAAACAATTTTATTAAGAGAGAGAAAACCGGTTTGTCCGGTACTCACTTTTAACTGTAAAAATTGTTTATTAAACATATAAAAAACAAAAACATGTAGGTCAACATCGTTTTAATTTTCTTCATTGCCCTGTAAGTTAAGTTTTTAACTGACTGGACATCTATTTTCATGATATTAGACACTTGTTCACAACTCAACCCTTCAATATACCGAAGATAGACTACTTCCCGCTGATGGATATTCAATTTTGTCAGCAATTTGTTTACCGTGTTTTTTTTCTCAGCTTCAACTTCCTGTTCAATCCAATGATCTTCATAGTTTTCGTCAATTTGTTCTGGAAAATCATTATCTTCCATATATATTTGAAGCGATTCTTTTTTTATCAAAAAAAACAGTCTGTTCCTGAATACGCGGAACAGATAGTTTTTCAGGTCATCTACTTTCAACAATATTTTCTTATTTGCATAAATATTCAAAAACACATCATGAATAGCGTCTTCAATCAATTCGTGATGGGCGTGAAATGACATCCCATAAGTATATAAATCCTTTGAAAGCAACCGGTAAATATGAGAAAAAGCGACTTCGTTACCGTGTAAAAATTCTTCTTTATATCGGGTTAGCGCTTCCTTATTCATTTTTTTTGTAATTTATTTATTATTCATAAATTGTGAAACATTATGCCGAATTATATCGGTTAATGTTTTTGTACCTTGCGGACCGGGGAAATTCAATAGCCGAAAATATTGCGCATTTGGCAGGACTTCCTTAAATGGCTGGCCAACGGGATTATGAAAATTGTCAATGATAAGCAATGCGCCTGATTTCGATACGGTAATTATTTCTGACGCTTCGGGGGAAGCGGGTCCGAAAATAATGTCCGGAATAATACCAAGCTCCTGCGCTATTGACGATTGAAAACGGTGCGCAACAACCAGCCGGTTTGCCATTTGCAATTCCTCAACGGCTTTCTTTCCATCGTCAAATGCACGGCGAATTTCCGAAAGGTTTTCGCGCGCAATGTTTTCCGTACCTAATTGGGCTGCAATCTTCATGATAGATTTTTCCATTGATTCATAATTGTATTCCGTTTCGATTTGCAGCAATTTTCCGGCTGGCAAATCCAATCCTTTCTTCAAGCGTTCCGTCATTACTTCGTAGCCGGCATATATTATTAATGTAGCATCCATCAACTTGGGGATATCGCCCGGTCGAAGTTCGTATTCGGACGGGTGCGCCATCTCAAAAGGCGCCAGAACGGTTATCTTATCGGCGCCTGCAGCCTGCGCATAGGCTGCCGTCCAACTGCTTGTTGCAACAACGACACAGTCATTCGCCGTTTCGGATGCTGTCTTTTTTCCGCGACACGAAAAAAGACAGCAAATCAGACAGATAAAAAAAAATTTTACATTCATTTCCGCTTGCAGATAAAAATAACGATAAACACAACGGCGGCTAATGCTGCGATGGCTGAACTGGCTGGAATATCAAACAGCAAAGCTATAAAAAAACCGCCCAAAGCAAACAAACCGCCCCAGATTGACGACCAGACGATCACGCTACGCAAACTTTTGGCATGGAGCGTGGCAATCAATGCAGGCAGTAAAATCAATGCGTCCAGCAGCAGGGCGCCGATGATTTTCATTGCCATGGCAACGGTGATGGCGGTCAATAAAATAATCGAGTAATAAAGCGAACGCTCGTCGACGCCGGAAGTATAGGCTATTTCCCTGTCAAAGAAAAAAGCCTGCAACGGGCGGGAATAAATGACCTGAAACAAAATCAGCAACAGTGAAAACGTTGCGACAATTGCTACCTCCATCCATGTTGAAGCATACAAACTGCCCCATAAAAGCGAAAGTGTGTCCTTCGTCTGAACATTAAACTTATAGACAAGAATAAAAGCTATCGATATGGAAATAACCATAAAAAATATACTGATATAGCCGGCATCGGTTTTCAGCGAACGGGAAGTCTTGGTCATTAACAGCACAAGCGCCAGATTTACAATGATAGTTGTTACAAAAGGACTCCAATGAAAAGCCAGCGCTATGGCGCCGCCAAGGATTGCTCCATGCATCAACATAAACCGCATCAGCAGCAGATTCAAACGAAGCAGGTAAACACCTGTTACAGGAAAGGCTATTCCTGCAACAATCAGCAGGATAAGTCCTTTCAGAATAGGCGATAGCGATAACAGGTCAAACATTTGAATTGATAATTAAATAAGTCTCCCTCCTTTCAGTTCCTTTTTACTCCATGCAAGTCGCTTGATCCATAATGGATCATGTGAAACCATGATGATAGTAGGCGCTTCATTGTGGCACAGTTCCTGTAACAATACCAATAAGTCTTCCTTGCCTTCACGGTCGAGAAAAGAGGATGGTTCATCAAGTAATAAGACCCGCGCATGCTGGCACAGACACCGTGCTAACGAGACACGTTGTTTCTCGCCGCCCGACAAAGCGTGATAGGAACGTTTCAGCAAGTCAAAACACCCCATTCTCCGCATGGCAATTTCTACTTTATAGGCTATTTCAGAAGATGACAACCTCCTTCCTGCAAGCCCTATCGCAACCACTTCGCCTGCCGAAACAGGAAAAGCGCTCTTAATATTTTCCTGATGCACATAGGCCGTATTCATCCGGTTTTGTTTCCATTCGCGGCTTCCTACAAGAAAATCGCCCACTTTCACAATCCCTGTTACCGGCTTTTCCAAACCGAGAATGGTTTTCAGCAGGGTCGTTTTACCTGCCCCGTTCGAGCCGAAAATGAGCATTTGCTCGCCGGCAGCGAGTTCCAGATTCAAGCCGTCCAAAACGATTGCCGATTCGTTCGACACCGTCACATGCTCCATCCGTACAGGCAATCCTTCGACCCTGCCGGCTCGTTTGCGCAAAAAAAGCCAGACATCGTCAACCGGCATGTCATCGGTAATCAGGTACTCCGTTCGACAGTCGATCTGTTCGACCAGCGTATCATATGTAAAATCAATGCCTGCTTTTTCAAAAACAGGCATCGCGCGCTCGCTGATAAGTTCAATGTGACATTTTTTGATACCGAGACGGACGATCATACATGCCGCCGCTTTCCCTGCAATCTTGTCCTGTAGAAACAGTTCGGATACAGGATACCTGTTTTTTGTTAAAAAATCGTCGAACTCGAATAAAGGATGTAACCAGTGCGAATCACTGGTGAAAATAATACTGTCCTGATACCGGATGATAAGTGATCGCTCCATGTTGACTAATGTTTTAAAAATCAACCTCTGCGACTTACTTTTCGTAATCGCTCTTCGTCTATAATCTTTATCTTGCGTCCGTCAATCGCAATAATCTGTTCTGAAACGAACATGGATAAAGTGCGTATTGCATTTGAAGTAGTCATATTGGAGAGATTGGCCAAGTCTTCGCGTGATAAATAAATACTGATAGTCGCGTCATCTTCTTCAAAACCGTAATTATCGCGAAGAACTAACAATGATTCGGCTAACCGTCCCCGAATATGTTTTTGCGTCAGACTGACTGTCCGTTCATCGGCAATGCCAAGGTCTCTCGAAAGCTGGCGGATAAAAAAGATGGCTAAGTTCGGGTTGCCGTATATCAGTTCTTCTACAACCGTCATCGGAATGATACAAACGGTAGAAGCTTCAAAAGCGGAAGCATTGGTGAGATACGGCTCTTGTGCAAAACCTGCGCGATAGGCAAAATATTGAATCGGCTTTATCATACGGATGATCTGACTGCGCCCCCCTACTCCATCTTTGTAAATCTTTACTTTCCCTTTGAGTAGGCACATCATATCATGCGATTCGTCGCCTTCACAATAAATCATTTCATTCTTTTTGAAATTAAGAATCTTTGAATTATTGCGAAGCGTCTCCCGTTCATCTTCCGTTAATACACGCCAAACCTCTGATAAACTGGCTGATAAATCTACATTTTTCTTTATTTGTTGTATCACAGTTGTTAAATAACATACGTATGAAGCACAAAAATACAATATATTTTCAAAAAAAAGATTTTTTAGAAAAAAAAAGATTTTTTTCTTAAATTTTATTTAGCATCGTTTGCATTTTTATCATTTCGTCACGATATTGAGCCGCTTCAACAAAATCATATTTTTTGGCAGCATCCGTCATCAGCTTCCTTGTTCGTTCGATGGCTTTCTCCAACTGTCCGTGATTCATATACTGAACAATCGGGTCGGATGCAAGCGAATGTTCTTTTTCGATATAAGCATACTTTTCAGCCAGCGCCGGTTTCGTTTCGCCCAGAATAGAAACCGTATTTCTGATTATCTGACGCGGCGTAATGCCATGTTTCTCATTATATGCCAATTGTTTTTCACGCCGGCGTGTTGTTTCATCCATCGTCAACCGCATACTTTCGGTTACCGTATCGGCATAAAAAATCACTTTTCCGTTGATATTGCGTGCTGCACGCCCGGCGGTTTGCGTCAACGAACGGTGTGAACGCAAAAAACCTTCCTTATCGGCATCCAATATGGCAACTAACGAGACGGTCGGCAAGTCAAGTCCTTCCCGTAACAGGTTTACGCCGACAAGCACGTCAAAGACGCCATTTCGCAAATCATCCATAATGCGTACACGCTCCAGTGTCTCCACGTCCGAATGAATATATTCGCAACGGATACCCATTCGCAGCAGATAATCCGTCAGTTCTTCCGCCATTCGCTTGGTTAATGTTGTTATGAGAATCCGTTCCTCAACACCCGTCCGCTGTTCGATTTCCTCCATCAGGTCATCGATCTGATTCAGTGTAGGACGTATTTCAATGACCGGATCCAATAATCCAGTCGGACGTATGACCTGGTCCACAATCACCCCTTCGCTCTTTTTCAGTTCAAATTCGGCAGGCGTCGCGCTGACATAAATAACCGACGGTGTGATCGATTCAAATTCGTCAAACGTCAGCGGGCGGTTATCACGTGCGGCAGGCAGGCGAAAACCATATTCAACCAACGTATTTTTACGCGACCGGTCGCCTCCGTACATTCCCCTTATCTGCGGTACGGACACATGACTCTCGTCAATCACCAATAAAAAATCCGCCGGAAAATAGTCAATCAGGCAATAGGGACGGTCTCCTTCCTTCCTTCCGTCAAAATAGCGTGAATAATTCTCGATGCCCGAACAGTATCCCAATTCCTGTATCATTTCCATATCATAGGTGACGCGTTCACGTAAACGTTTGGCTTCAAAAGGCTTGCCGATCTTTTCCAAATAATCGACGCGGGCGCCGAGGTCGACGGCAATCTGTCCCAACGCATGATTAATACGGTCCTGCGTCGTTACAAACAGATTGGTCGGATAGATGTTCAATTGATCCTGTTCGTTGTATTCGCGCCCAGTCAATGGATTGAACGAAGCGATACGCTCAATGCGGTCGTCCCAAAACTCAATACGGTATGCCACGCCGTCAAAACTTTCGATAGCAGGGAAGATGTCGACCGTATCGCCGTTCACGCGAAAGCATCCGCTTCGAAAATCTATCTTGTTATTCGTATACAAGGCATCCACAAAGCGTCGCAACATCAAATCGCGCGGAATCGTCATCCCTTTCTCCAAAAAAATAATCTGTTCGCCAAAAGCGCCTGGATCCCCGATACCGTAAATACACGACACCGACGCGACTACAATCACATCACGCCTCCCTGAAAGCAGTGAAGCCGTCGCCCGCAATCGCAGCTTGTCTATCTCATGATTGATGGAAAGGTCTTTCTCAATGTAGGTATCGGTCGTAGGGATATAGGCTTCCGGCTGATAGTAGTCGTAATACGATACAAAATACTCGACGGCATTATGCGGAAAAAAATCCTTGAACTCGCCGTACAGTTGCGCTGCAAGCGTTTTATTATGACTTAATACCAGCGTCGGTCGCTGCGCCTGTTCGATCACATTGGCTATCGTATACGTTTTGCCCGATCCGGTAACACCCAGCAAAGTCTGATAAGGCGTCCCGTCGTGAAGCCCGTCCACAAGCGCCCTGATAGCCTCGGGCTGGTCGCCTGTCGGTTTAAACGGTGATGAAAGTACAAATTCCATTGCTCATCCTGTTTTGAAAGCACAAAGATAAGCATTTTCACTGAAAAAACCGTCAGGAAACAAGCATCGCCACTCTCCGGCGATCCGTTTGGAGGGTTACAAATTCGGAGGCGACAGCGGCGCTTCCCATGTGGACGGATTCGTTCCGGTACTCCATTTGACTGTGAACTGTACTTCGGGCGGATGCATGGAATTCTTTGGCGCCTGTTTTGACTTCAATTAAGGCAATGTTATCTTCCCGCACACCACATCCCGGCATGATGATAATGCGTTCTCCTGCCCTTTTCACTAACGCTTTTATCAAAGGTATGCCCTGTACGGCGTCAGGTTGCTGTCCGGACGTCAGGATGCGGTCGAAACCCAATGCTATCAATTGCTCCAGTGCTGTAAACGGTTCACGGCATACATCGAATGACCGATGACATGTTACGGACAAAGGTTTTGCGGCTTCGACCAGACGACGCATCAGTGGCACATCTATTTCACCCTGTTTTGTCAGGCATCCGAACACGACACCATGAACATTCAGCTGTTTAGCCATTTCGATATCATGCAGCATGGTTTCGATTTCTGTTTCTGTATAAAGAAAATCACCTCCACGCGGACGTATGAGTACATTAATGTCTATTTTTGACGTCATCTGCTGCGCCATCCGTATCATCCCGTAATTCGGTGTCGTCCCTCCTTCCGGAATCGCAGCACACAATTCAACCCTTTGTGCACCGCCTGCTTCAGCTTCCACACAACTCTTCGCCGAATTGGCGCATATTTCCATGATTCTTTCCATAACGATTTTGTCTAATTTTGAACACAAAAGTTTTCGCGTAATAACGTGAATTTGTCAGTTAATGATTATTTTTTGGCCGGGGGAGTCGTTGAGTGTTACTACATATAGGCCTTGCGGGAGAGTGATCACCAGTTCAGCGTGAGGTTGCGGGTCGATTCCCGTAATGACGGGGGCGACGCGGGTATCGAACAAGACGCCGGCAAGGGTGTAGATTCTGATGATTGCGGCATCTTTGGCGGTGAGGATATGCAACTCGTTTTTGACTGTCCAGATTTTGTCGTCAGTCAGGTCGCTGTTTATGCTTGTCTCTTCGCGGCCGGAGTACTGGAAGTTGGCATAGTATGTACGGGCGCCAATAGAGCCTTTCGGGATGACGACTTCCTTTTCGGGGACATCGCCGTTGGAACCTGTCCAGCCGATGAAGACGTCGCCGGGCTTTTCGGGAACAGCGAGGGTGATGGGCTGGGATTCGATGGTGTAGGTCGAGGGGTTGACATTGTTCTTTCCGTCATTGCGGACTTGATCCGCAATCTCCCTGCTTTGCTCGCGCGATTGCGGGTCGTAGCCCGCAATGACGTGGGAGGAGGAGGGCACGGATCGCAATGACAGGGCGGGGTGGAGGGTACTGCCGTTGAGGTAGTATACTATCGGGTACTCTTCGGGGGCGAAATTGGCGCGGAGGTCGAATGAACCATAGATGGAGAGGGTATCGTAACGTTCAATTCCGGAAGCGGCGGGGATGAGGGCGCCGCGGAGGGAGTAGTAGGCGGGGTGCGACCAGCCGGCGAAGCGGTAGCCTTCATCGGGTGCGACGAGGACGCCCGCACGGGGGGTGGTCATGTAGTCAAGCGCTTGCGACTGGGCGTTGTGGATGCTGCCGCCGTGACTTGCAGAGAAGGTCATGATGCTGACGCCGGCGCCCTGGTGGTAGGTAGCGTTGGTGAGAAAACGGGCAGGGTCGGTCGCGACAGGGTCGGTAATGTCGATGGAAGCGCGGTTGATAAACATGGGCTGGGAGGCGCATACGCCTTCTTCGGGCGTAGCACGGTAACTGAATGTGACGGCGCCATTCGCGGAGACGCTGTTACGGCCCCAGGTGATGATCTGCCGCGACGGGGTTTCGTTAGTCGTCTGGGTGACGGTTGAGACATCGCCTGCCGTGAGGGAACCCTGCACGTAGTTGAGGTAAGCAGGCAGGGTGTCGCTGACAACGACGCGGCTTGCGACGGAGTTGGTGTTGGAGGCGGTGATGGTGTATTCTATCTGTTCGTTGTAGAGGACGGCGACGGGGTTGGGCAGGGAACCGTTTTCCCGCTTGCCGTTGAGGGTGGCGTCCTTGCGCATTTTGTAGATGATATGGATGTTGTCGCCGTAGTTACATTCCTCGAAGACGGGGAACTGCACGCCGTCGTCGTTGATGCGGACGGATATATAGGCTGATGAGAGAGTTGACAGGTCGAAGGTGAACGTGACGGAGCCGGTTTGTCCGGGTTCGAGATGGACGTTTGACACGCTTGTCGCGAAGAAGTTGGCGGGCTGGATGACGCCGTCGTAGAGCGCGACGTGAACAGGAGATACTGGCGCGCTGCCACTGTTACGGAAACCGACGGTTACCGTCATGACGTTTCCGACTATTACTTCGCTGCTTAATGTCGGCTCGAAGACGAGGTTGGGCAGGGGCCGGAAAGGATTGCCGTTGGCGTCGAGAAAGGTTTGCTGTTGCAGGAAGTTGTTGTAGGGGCGGACGTCGTCGGCTGTTCCGAGTATGCCGTCCTTGCCGGCGAAGACAGTCGCCGGATGGATCGGGTGTCGCGGGACGGTGAGGTCGTCGTTGATGTGTACGGCATGGTACATATACTGGTTCCATACCTTGCGTGCCGGCGCCCAGGGAGTGGATGCCGACTTGAATATGCGTAATGCGCCATTGTTGCCACTGCCTGTTGGATTTCCCGCGATAATAATTGCCGCCTGTCCGTCGCCGTCGACGTCGGCAATGACAGGGTATTCAAAGCCTGTAGATGAACTGCACTGAATGGGCGCGCATAATTCATAATTAGTCAATACTTTTGTGGTCGCGTCTATCGTTGACTGCTGGTTCAGGTAGTCCACGCCTTTTCCGCTGCCGTTGATAATGCGCAAATAGGATTCGTCTCTGTAAACGATTTCCATGACGCCGTCCTGATTGAAATCGAACAGGGTAAGCCCCGTCACGCTTGACGGATCTTTAATAGGCAGTTTCCAGAACAGTTGCAGCAAAGGATTTCCCGCTACGTATTTGTAGGCATAGATCATATCGTTGCTATTACCGGAACTGCCGCCGCAGAAAAGAATTTCAGGTTCTCCGCATTTATCCACATCGCCAATAAAGGGAAAACCAACGCCTGTTAGCGGCGAAAGCCATTTTTGCGCGATAATCTCATTTTTATGCGGACTCCAGACGTAAATGAACATAATACTTGACGACGTCTTTGTTCTTACAATCACGTCCAAGTAGCCGTCGCCGTCGATATCCGCTATCACGGTATTTCCGTCGGCTCGAACAGTTTGCGCTGTTGCCTCCGAACAAACGGGAGGGGCTATCTGTTTCCATGTAGTCATGGAATTGCCCGACGTCCCTGTCCGGTTGGTGATCACAACGTTGTAGATTTGATTGCCTGCAACCAATTTCAGTTTGCCGTCTCCATCCATATCTGCCGCAACACTCATTTCGTTTCTATCAGTTCCATAGACATCGGCATATCCGGTATTTCCCGTACCCTGACAGAGTAACTTGCCTGTTGCTGCGTCAAATATTCTGTTGCCTGTATATACTTCGGCATAACCGTCGCCGTTGAAGTCGGCAAAATTGACGGCTCCGGAAGGTCCGGCTACTGACGTCGAACTATATGTGAGATCTGTCCATTTGTGCGTGGAAGTCCATATCAAATTACCGTGCATGTTGTAAGCCCTCATATAATAATCGGCTTCCGCCGTTACAATGATTGCCGAATCGCGCTCTATGCCCTGGCTGTTTTTAATTTTCGTCCTGACGATACCCACGCCCGCTCCTTCATGAGCCATAAAAGGACGGTACGTCTGAAAAATAATTTCCGACCTGCCAGAGCCTCTGAAAACTTTTATTTGCTGTGACGCGAAATTAGTCCCTACTCCCGATACCGTAGTAAATACCTTTCCTTTTTCAAAAGCGGTAACAATTTCCGGTATTCCGTCGCCATCCATATCGCCCACAAGATAGGTGCCGTAAGTACTGACATTGGATAACGACTTCACTTCCTTAATCGTCCACGTAAAAGCCTCCGGCGTTGCCACACAGTCGGCGTCGGAAATATTGTCGGGACATTCGACGACGGAAATGTTGAGTGTTCCGTTGATGATGCCGCTGCTGCAGGCGACGGTGAACTGCAGGACGTCGGGGCCGAGGTAGCCGGACGTCCGGCTGTATACGATATGATTATTGTTGTCTACGCCGGCTGTACCGTGTGCGGGTCCGCTGGTAACGGTAACAGTGACTTCGCCGACGGGGCAGGCGAGCGCGGTGGCGTCGGCGAGGACGTCAATCGTCGTTGAAGGGCTGCATTCGAGGACGTAAACATGCTTGTATATGGGGTCGAGGACGACTGTTCCACATTCGGCTCTGGGGTTCTGCACGGCTGCGGCGAAAGCGGGGTTTGTATTCTTGAAGGCTGCGAGGATAGGCAGGTTGGTACCGGATGCGACGTTGTAGGGC
>Ga0082212_10006479_pt1 | contig 15718 bp, 9 predicted proteins | sample TergutNt197P3_FD_71548 | JGI IMG/M metagenome (GOLD analysis project Ga0082212, IMG submission 71548) | Neocapritermes taracua P3 segment gut microbial communities from Petit-Saut dam, French Guiana - Nt197 P3 | ecosystem: Host-associated > Arthropoda: Insects > Digestive system > Gut ...
GTAGGGGCGGACGTCCCCGGCCGCCCGTCCCCCACCCCCGCCTCCGCACCCCCCACAGAAACCAAACCATACGGCATCGTCGCCGTCTGCGCGGGCAGCGGTATCGAAGAAGTATTCCGCGACCTCGGAGCAGACTGCATCGTGACCGGCGGACAAACGATGAACCCCTCGACAGAGGACATCCTAGAACAAATCACAGCAGCGCCATCAGACATAGTCTTCGTCCTGCCCAACAATAAAAATATACTGATGGCAGCGCAGCAATGCGTCATGATGACGAAAAAACGTGTCATCGTAATCCCGACAAAAACAATACCTCAAGGCGTATCCGCGATGATAGCCATGGCCGAAACCGAAGACATCGACGAAATGGCAGAGTGCATGACCACCGCCGCAGGCAACGTCCGCACGGCGCTGGTGACGCAAGCCGTGCGGGACTCCGTGTTCGATGACCGCACCATCGAGCAAGGCGAGTACCTTGCGCTCATCGAAGACGCCCTCACAGCGAACGACACGGATCCCGCAATGGTAATTGACGCAATAGCCATCACCCTTGGCGCGGGTTCCCCGGAGTTCATAACGATCTTTACAGGGGAAGGCGTCAGCGAAGACGAAGCGCAAACTACCGCGCAGCGCATCGGCGCGGCTTCGCCCGAAGCGGAAATAGCTGTGATACAAGGCGGCCAGCCTGTGTACAAATATATAATCTCCGCAGAGTAGGCCCCGCAACCCAAACAAGAAAAAATATAAACATCTTGACACAGCATCACAAGAAAGAATAAACTAAACAAAAAATATTTAGGAGGAAAACACCATGGCGTACATGCCGCTCGACAAGAGCAAATTCTACCTCGACAAGAGCAACATGACAAAGATTTGGGACCTGTCACTCCCCTGGGGCGTCGACACCCCGCTCTGGCCCTTCGCGACGCGCAGCGACCTATCCTTCCCGCGCGGCCAGTACCTGGAGCGCTTCCACAAACGCACGATGACCTACACAGGTACACTGCACGCAGCCACGCATATGGACTCGCCGAACCACGTCATGCACCTTGAAGAAGTGGACCGCGAGAGATACGGCTACAGCATGGACGAACTGCCGCTCGAACACTGCATCGGAACCGGCGTCATCCTGGACATGACATACCTGTACGACGAGTTTGAAGCGAAGTGGAACGCCGCCCGCGGAGTACCGAAGGACTTCGGAGACGTCTGGGTAGAGCTGAAACCGGAACATTTTGAAAAAGCCGCGAAAAAAGACGGGCTGGAAATCAAGCCGAACGACTGGGTCGTGGTCAACACAGGCTTCCATCGCTACTGGCGCGTGAATAACGACAAATACTTCAACTATTACCCCGGCATGGGGCCTGAAGTCTGCGACTGGCTGCTCTTTGAGAAGAAAATCAAAGGCATCACCGGCACCTGGGGCGCCACCGACGCGCCGCTGTGGCACTATCCGCTCAAAGAGCAAATGCCGTGGCTCTACACGACATACATGGAAGCAACCGGGAAAGACCCGGGGATCGAATTCAACGACTACGAATACTGCCACCGCAAGTTCATGCAATACGGCTGCATAACAATCGAAAACGCAGGCGGCGATATCGACGAAGTAATGGGACGCCGCATGACGATAGCAGCCTTCCCGTTCCGCTGCGAGATGGCCGACGGCGGATTCGTGCGCCTCGTCTGCTGGGAACCGGGCAGCTTTTAAGTAACAGAAGCAAGACAAGAGAACCGTCCCCTTGTCCTGCTTGAAAACAGAAGCAAGACAAGAGAACCGTCCCCCTGTCCTGCTGGAGGTTGTAATGAACATAAACGACATCAAGAAAATAGCGGTGCTGGGCGCCGGGACGATGGGCCCGGGCATCGCGCAAATGTACGCCATGGGCGGCTACAAAGTGACAATGTGGACCCGCAGCGAGCAGACACGCGAAAAGGCGAAAGAGACACTCTACAAGAGCCTGCAAACATTCGTAGAAGAAGACATGCTCCCGGCGGACAAGCTCGAAGAAACATACGCGCGCGTCGACTTCGCGCTGACAGTCGAAGAAGCGGTCGAAGGCGCGGACTTCATCCAGGAAACGATCGTCGAAAACAAAGACGCGAAAATCGAGCTGTTTGAAAAAATCGACGCCGTACTCGGCGACAAAGCAATCATCGCCTCGAACACATCGGGGCTCAACGTCTTCGAGCTGATCCCCGAAAGACGCCTGAAACAATCAGTCATAGCGCACTGGTACTCGCCGCCCCAGCTCGTCCCGCTCGTCGAAGTCGTTGGCAGCGAGCTAGCGCCGCCGGAATACGCGGATACCACAGTCGCGCTGCTGGAAAAATGCGGCAAGACAGCCGTCCTGATGAAGAAGTTCATCAGAGGCTACATAGCAAACCGCATGCAGATGTGCCTCAACCAGGAACTGTTCTACCTGCTTGACAACGGTTACTGCTCCCCGGAAGACATCGACAAAGCCGTCAAAGCCAGCTTCATACCGCGCGCCGTCGTACTCGGACTGTGCAAACGCGCAGACTTCGGCGGGCTCGATATGACAGCGAACAACTATAAAAACAAGAGCTACACAATGCCGCCCGAGGTCGATATGCCCGCCACGCTGCAGGCGCATCTGGACAAGGGCGAACTCGGGTTCAAGACCGGCAAGGGATTCTACGACTATTCGGGCGTGGACAAGCAGGAACTCACCGCCAAGCGCGACAAGCAGCTATTTGAAGTATACAAGCTCGCGATGAAGTTCATGGACGACCCTGTGTAACGGTCTGGGAAGGAGAAACAGTATGGCAAAAACGAACAAAGTGATCATACAAGTCTGCGTCTGCGGCGCCGGCACAAAAAAAGAAAACGCGCCGACAGTCCCCTACACCGCCGACGAAATCGCCGAGCAGACCATAGCCTGCGCGAAAGCCGGCGCATCCATCGTGCATATCCACGTGCGCGAAGACAAAGAAGTCGACGGCAAGATGGAAATCGGCTACAAGTCGATGAGCCTCGTCCAGTTCACAGCCGCAGTCGAAGCAATCCGCGCGCTGTCGCAAAAAGAAGGCATAGATATAATCATCAACCTCACGACCTCAGGCGGCGAGTACGAAGACTACAAAAGGCTGCAGCACCTCAGCGCGCTGCGCCCCGAAATGTGCTCGTTTGACCCGAACACGCTCAACTGGGCCAACTCATACATCTTCGAAAACAGCCCGCGCTTCCTCAACTACCTGGGCGCCGAAGTCGTGAAGCAAGACGTCAAACCCGAGTTTGAAATCTTCGACACCGGCCACCTCGACTCCGCGATGTACTATGTCGAGAAGCACGGCATACCCAAACCCGCCCACATGCAGTTCATTATGGGCGTGGGCGGCTCGATGCCCGGCACCTCTCTCAACCTGGCGTTCATGGTCAGCAAGCTGCCGGAAGGCTCGACATGGAGCGTCTCCGGCATCGGCAGGTGCCACATGGACATGATGCTCGCAGGCCTATCGATGGGCTGCGACGGGCTGCGCGTCGGCCTTGAGGACAACATCTACTACTCACGCGGCGTCATCGCGACGAACCTCCAACTCGTCGAGCGAGCGGTCGAGCTGTCGAAGATAGCGGGCCGCGAGATCGCCACAGCGGACGAAGCGCGCGATATACTCGGCATCACGCGCAACTGCCTGCGCGACGAAAAAACAAACCCAACCACCTGGTTCGAACCGTAGGCGCACCACCCAACCCATGCCCCCGCGTGCTACAGCACGCTGCGCACTGAGGGGGGTGGCGCCCGCAGAGCGGGCGGCGGGGGTTGTCCAACCACAGTCCTACCCACGCACCACCAACAGGGCGGCTCTTAGTGGCCGCCCTTAGCTCGTCCATAAAACCTCCAAAAATTCTCTTCCAATCTCCGCAAAAATCTGTATAATAGGACTTGGAACAACTTTGAATAATATCAACGCTATAGATTTGGAGGAAAAGCGATGAAAAAGAGAACAAGAATACTCGCGATAGCAGTAATGCTCATCATCGTATCGCAGTACGTGCCATTCAGAGCCCTCGGCGCAGGCTCCAGCTTCGGGCTGCAAAACCTGCTCAACGGTTACAACATGCTCAGCGGCAAGCAACTACTGTCAGGGAACACAATCAGATCGGAAAACATCTTTAAAGTAGGCCACGAAGAACGGCTGAAAGGCCTCTACGGCATCTCCGGAGCCGGGCAAGGCACTATCGACTTCAAAGGATACAAATCGATTCAGGAACACGCCGAAGCCAACGGCATGAACTGGTACGTAGACGGCAGCGTGACCGTAGGCATGAAGAAATCGGACGACGGCGGCGGCAGCGGCGGAAGAGGCGGCAGCGACGGCGGCTCCGGCGGAGAACAGGCAGGGACAAACCCCGGCACAGGAACAGACCCCGGAGCCGGCACAAACCCCGGTACAGGCACAAATCCGGGAACGGGCACAAACCCCGGCACAGGCACGCCCGCACCCGCCCCGGCGGGAACAAGCTTATCCACAAGCTCGACCAAAAGCGCCCCGATGACCTTCGCGAAAGACGGCGACGGCAAGAAAGAACCCGCGTGGCTGTGGATGGTCAACATGACCGCTAAGTACAAGAACCAGCATAAAGACTCCTTCAGCAAATCATTCGAGACATACTTCTTCGAAGCTATCGCCACGCAGACCAGGGGCTATAACTCCTTCTACCGTTCCTGGGACAGCCCAACGACACAAAAAGCGATCAGGGACGAGGTCGACCCTGAGTTCCTCGATGACCTCATAAACGTACCCGTTAAAGAAGTCTACGCCAAACTATTCTCGAAGTACGGCACTCACTTCCTCACCTCGTACACGCACGGCGGGTGGCTGGAATACTCCTACTCCTCGCAGCAACTGTCGATGGCATCCAGCGATTACGTCAAGGAACAGCTCGACCTGACAACCCACGCTGAGGTGAACTACGCAGTCTCGGTTATCCTTGAAATGGCGGGAGGCTACGAAAAAGAAAAAACAGAGTCGGATAAGATTACAGAGTACAGCTTCAAAGGTAGCTCACATTCATACGGAGGCACCGCCGGTTTCGCCTTTGACCCCAAGGACATCGCTTCCGCCGCGAACACATGGGCAAAAGACGTAGACCTGAGCAAACCGAACCAAATCGAAATCCTCCTCGACGACAAGCTGGAACTCATCGGCATCTGGGAACTCCTACCCCCCGGCCCGCAGTACGCGCAGCGCAAGCAGGACCTCATCAAAGAGTTCGCGAGACTTGTGCTGGAAATGCAGTTCGAGTTCTACAGCGAGTTCCTGTACAAAGCCATGAGAGTGGACGAGAGAATGATAAGCGTAACGGAAGAGCCGCTGCTTGACGGGCCTGTAAACCAGAATAAGACTATCATAATAGACGACGTTTCCTCCTTCGGAGACATCGGCAACGCGGCGATCAAGGACGAAAACGGCAACCCATTCTCTCTGAACGCTAACTACGCGCTCGTCACAGACCTCGACCTCTCCGATTACGACAAGAAAATCTACGCCACTATGCTCCAGAACTTCTCCGGGACATTCGAAGGCAACGGCCATACGATATACGGACTGGAGCTGGATTACGACATTGTATTACAGATGGGGGCCAACAAGACAGACATCGGCCTCTTCTCGAGAAACAGCGGGATAATCAAGAACCTTATAATTGACGGAGCGAGGATCCTGCTCGAACCACCTGAACTGCCCGGCCCGCTCACATATAACGTGGGGGTGATCGCCGGGGTCAATACAGGCACCATCGAAAACTGTCAGGTCTTACAGTCTACGGTGGAGGTGTATACGAAGACGAAGACGAACACGCCGGCGAACCAAAGGGCGGAGATCAACGCCGGAGGCATAGCCGGGATCAACTCCGCCACGATCAAAAAGTGCATGTTCGAGAACAGGATCGCGGACGACAAAGGCGACCCGGATAACCCCGAAGACAAAGGCAGAAGGCAGGGAGTCGTCGTCAAATCGACGATTGAACCCGGGCTGTCAGACTCGGTGAACACCGTCGCCGCGGGAGGCATCGTAGGGAGAAACAATGGCGGCGCCGTAATGAATGACTGCTTTGCCAGGGCGGACGTGGATATCGATCTCCAGACTGTCCAGAGCGTATCTCCGCCAGCATCGCACTCCCCAAAAATCAACGCCTATGCCGGAGGAATTGCCGGATGGGCAGCAGGATCGTCGAAGTTCACGAGATGCCTGGTCGACGCCTATAACAACATCGAGGCCAAAGCCGAAGGCTGGTGCCTCTCGCCGGAGGATAACAGCAGACTACCAAGCCACGAAAACTCCCCGATATACAACTACTGCGGGAGGTTCATAGGGAGCAACACAGGCAAAACAATGACCGACTGCTTCTGCTATGACTTCAAAGTCGCGCCCTTGCCGATAGGAAACGGCGACACGACAGGGCTCACCCTTGTGACCAGCTATTACCAGACAGAAGGGAACATGAGCAAGCTGCTCGATAACGGCTGGACCTACCTCAGGGGCGTAAACTTCCCGAGGCTGCCCGAAGTGACCTCCGAGTTCCGCGGGTTCAAGCTGTATTATAACAACAACGTACCGGAGTACTACGCCGGCTCTGACTTCCCGACGGACCTGTCGCAGGCCATGAACGTCTACTTCTCCGGATTCGCGAACATCACCGACCGCGTGTCGCTCATATACGACTTCGGCGTGCCGGAAGACGGCGAAATCCCGCCGGAAGGCGAGCTGCGCAACCTTATGTTCTCGTATAAGGATCTATGCAGCCATGTATACGTCGGTATAATCGAAGTCAGGGTCATGCCCTTCGACGAAGAAGCCGGCATCGAGGAAATCATGGACTACTACGCCAAACCCGGCGGCATGGCGAGCGTAGGGAAACTGACATGGAGCAACGCGGATGACTGGGCGCTCCCAGAGCTGGAAGCAGCGCGCGACCTGGGGATCATCCCCGAAAAGTTCGACGGCATGGACTTGACCAAAGCCATGACCCGGGCGGAGTTCGCGGCTATCTGCGTGGCGCTCTATGAGAACCTTTCCGGAGAGAAAGCACAGCTCCCCCCCAGAAACCCGTTCAGCGACACAACCGACGTCGACGTCCTGAAAGCGTACGCCGCAGGGTTGATGGTCGGCACGTCCGACACGGAATTCGAGCCGGATACGGTACTCAACAGGCAGACCTGCGCCACCGCGCTCACGCGTGTGTTCAAGAAAGTGTTCGTTGCGGGCTGGACATACGCCGACGACGCCAAGTACGGCTTCATCAGCATGTCCTCGAATGAGTTTAAGGACGATTCGCTGCTGGCCGACTGGGCGAAGGACTCCGTCTACTTCATGGCGGATAACAAAGTCCTCGAAGGCACGGGAGACGACATGTTCTCGCCGCTACGAGGCGCGCAAAGGCAGCAGGGGATCGTCATCGCGCTGCGCATTGTCACGAAAATGTCAGACGGCACGGCAGCCGCGCTAATCACAAAACGAGGCTAATGCCCCCGGTGCGATGCGGAACGCATCGCACTGCGCTCCTGTAGGGGCGGACGTCCTCAGAGCGACCATAGGTCGCTTTCCGCCCGCCATTGGCGCCCAAAGGGCGGCGGGGGTTGTCCTACCCCCGTCCCCGTCCATTCCAATCGTGAAAGGATTTATTTGATATGAAACCAAAAACAACAAAACTGCTCTCCACTCTCCTCACGCTCGCCATGCTCCTCAGCCTCCTCGCGACCGGCGCCCCCGCCGCCCTCGCGACCGGCGGCGACACCACGCCCGAGCAGAAAGAAGGCAAAATCGTCAACAACCACGGCGGGACATACACCGACGTAGTAAAAGCATTCGCAGAAGCAGGCAACGGCGACGTCCTCAAGATCATCGACGGCGACATCGATTGGAAAGACAAGACGGTTGTAGTAGAAGGCAAGACCGTTACGCTTGACACTAACGGGAAGATGCTCACAATAACCTGCGGCAGCACCACCAGCGGCACCGATGCCTTGCAGGTAAAAAAAAGGAACAACATACCGGGAAAACTAATCCTGGCGGAGGATGCGGACGGCCAGCTCAATCTATCATCAACCTCAAAATGCGTAAACGTCGAAGAAGGCTGCGAGGCGACTGTGACCAACCTTTACGCCAAAGACCACAACGGCTCGCTAAGGTCGTGCCATCTGGCATACTGCGACGGCGGGACGCTGACAGTAAGGGGATATATAAGGACGACGATCAAACAGGACTGGCCCATCGAAGCCAAAAATGGAGCCAAGGTCACGGTACAAGGAAGAGTACAAGGGGATAACTATATTAAAATAGACGGGTACAACGTACCCCTCACATCAACCGGCGACTCCTATACAGACAAGCTTGGTTACTATCAATACACAAAACCGGACTCAAACAAGAACACGTATGTGTGGATCAACGAACGGCCAATCTTAAATGTGCCGCCTAATTTCGAGGTGCCGGACAAAGGCTCCACATTCTACTATGACCGCGCTGTCAGAGCAGCGCCGAGCGGCGGGACGATCAGGGTGCTGAAAGACTACGTGTCAAGCTTTTATGTCTCTCCCGTTTTCAACAAAAGCGTAACGATTGACCTTCAATATAACAAGCTGGACATAACTGCTATTGGGCTGAACTCAGATATCACCAATTACTACTTATTAGGCATCGGTATGGAGGTAACAAACAGCGCGACCGTCACTATAACCAACGGCGACCGGTTCAACGTGACCGGCAGGGAGTACGGGCTTGTGGTGAGAGCCGGGAGCAAAGCCACAGTATCGAATGTCACGGCTACCGGATATAGCGGCAGATACTCAAATAACAAGCTTGTCCAGACCGGAGTATGGGCTTTGGGCGGAGAAGCCACCATAGAAGGGGACGTCAGAGCCAGCAGCGGGGTAGGCGTCCACGTCACGGGCGGAGGCAAAGTGACCGTGGAAGGGACTATCACGGCAGCCGCCGCGTCGTATGTAAGGCTCGGTGAAACCAATAAGACGAAAGATAGCGGAGTTCGCTCTACGAAAAAACCCGGCTACCTCGAATATACCGACGGAACGAATACCGTGTGGGTCAGGGACCCGGCGGACCCGCACTGGTCCTTCGTCGGCGTGACAGATATTTACGGCGTGCCCGACTCCTGCCTTGCAGGGGAGGCCTTGGACTTCAGTTACAACCTGACGCCTCCCGGAGCGACGAACCGGAATGTGATGTGGACAGTCAAGAGCGCCGGAACGACGCAGGCGAAGGTCGTAAGCAGCAGCGAAGGCAAGGCGAGCTTCCTCTTCGCCCAGCCCGGCACGGCGGTTATGACAGCGACGATAAAGAACGGCGCTACGACAACGACAGATTTCAAGAAAGACTTCACCATAGTAGTCGTGGAAAACAAAAACCTCGCCAAATCGGCGAAGGTCATTAGCGTCAACGGGAAGACAGAAATGCCCGGACCCGGCTCCACGCTGCAAATGGCGCTGGAACTTGACCCGCCCGGAGCCGAGCCGCACGAGGTCGTCTGGAGCGTAGACAGTATTACAGGCACGGCGAATATAGACTCAACAGGACTGCTGACCGCTACGACGGAAGGCGACGTAGTCGTGACTGCGATAGTAAAGAACAGCAGCGGCGGCCAGGGCTTCTTCGCCCAGGGGCTGATTATCACGATTGGCGACGAGCTGGATGAAGATGAGGACGACGACGACGCGGATGACGACGACGACGACGACGATGACCTGCCGCCAATCAACCTGGGCAAATACGACGTATGGGCGCTGCCCGAGTTAACCAGAGCCCTCGAGCTGAACCTGATACCGAGGAAGTTCGACGGCCTCGACCTGACTCAGGTGATGACTCGCGTTGAGTTCGCAGCCGTCTGCGTCGCGCTGTACGAGAAACTTTCAGGTAACAAAGCGCAGGTACCGGAGACCAACCCCTTCACGGACACGGACGACGAGGACGCGCTCAAAGCGAAAAGCGTGGGCATAATGGAAGGCGTGTCGGACACGGAATTCGGCCCGGACACGCCCCTCAACAGGCAGACCTGCGCAACAGCGCTGACAAGAGTGTTCAAGAAAGTGTTTATTGCCGGCTGGACGCTCCAGACTGATAAAAACTACGCGTTCATCCATGCGTCGCCGCCCGCCTTCGAAGACGACGATCAAATAGCGGACTGGGCGGTCGGCAGCGTGTACTTCATGGTGTACTACGAAGTGCTGCAAGGCACCGGAAACAACAGATTCTCACCACAGAACAACGCAAAGCGCCAGGAAGGCATAGTAATCGACCTGCGCATAATCGACAAACTATCCGACGGCGCCGCAGCAAACCAAATCATTCCAATCTCGTAGGGGCGGACGTCCTCAGAGCGACCATAGGTCGCTTTCCGCCCGCCATTGCCGCCCAAAGGGCGGAGGGGGTTGTCCCGTCCAACGCCCCCCCGTCCCCCGCATCCGTAGGGGCGACCCTTGTGGTCGCCCTATTTCTTATTGTAAAGAATATCCGTCGTCTTATCCTCCGAAATCACGATAGAAACATACCGCTCCGCATCTTTATTATCAATATAACACTTCGCCGAATTATACCGCGACCCGCGCGAACTGAGCCCCTGCATAACAGCGATACCATCCAGAATCAACCCCACGCCATAACAAATGAAATCCGTATCCATGAAAAACGCGCCATCGATCGACGTGATGCTCGTCAGAAGCATCCTGTTGCTCTCCTGCTTGAAATCGATCGGCAAAATCGCATAACCCCTGTTCAAGCGACACAAACGATCGACCTCCGCCTCCGCCTCATCGGTGATAATCAGCAGAGCGCCATGCTTCTGCTGCTGAATCTCGCGCAAAATCGCATTCAAATACGAACCGTAACCCCTCCGGAAAAACCCATCAGGAAAATCAGCCAGGTAGTTGCGCTCAGCGCCGAAAACCAGAGTATACTTGCCCTCCTTGCAAGAAAGCAGTTCCATGCCCTCCTTGTAATACGACCACATCTGATGCCCGCTGAAAACGAACAACTCGCCATACTCCCCGCCGCTGCCCAGGCCGATGACATGACCGCCCCGCACGATGAGCGGAAGATCACCCGTAGCCATCTCCAGCAGCTTGCGAATCTGCCGGACATTCCTCGTCTCGAAAAGATACTCCTCGGTAAACTCGATATCCAAATCGAAAGGCTGATCGTCGTCGACGAGCAAAATCCCGCCAAGCGCAGCCCTGCTCTCGTAAGGGCTCGCGGCGAGCGTGTTGAAAACGTCGATATCGATCTGGCTTTTCAAAGTGACATAAACGAGCTCCGCCAGCATATATGACTCGATCTCGAACTTACCGGCGTCAAGGACGCCTTTGTAATACGCGCCAATACGGCTCAACAACTCGAAAACGATCCTCGAAAAATGCAAACGGGGATACTGCACCACAGCGCCGAACGCCGAGACCTCGCCCGCCTCCTGGTTGAGCATGCCGAACTCGTCGTAAGAAATCTGCTGTATCGCCTGCACATCGAAGTGGAAGACAGAGAATTCCCTCCTGATGCCGAACAGCTCCGCGAGACGTTCCTCCTCCAGCGACTTGTCAGTCGAAGCGACAAACCGCTGCGCGGAGTGCGTCTCGCCGTTTGAGTCGAAGTAAAGCAACTCGCCCGCCTCCTTGCTGCTGATGAAAGAAATGATGTTCACCTCAGCAGCATTGACCCCCAAGTCAGTCAACAGCGCGTTGACGCGACCGTTGATCTTCCCAAGCGTCACAGTATAATCCTGCCATGAGTCAAACAAACGCGCCATCTTAGCATCCATACCAACGCCTCCTCGTTAACCATCCCCCACGCCCGTAGGGGCGGACGTCCCCGGCCGCCCGTCCGCAGGCGCCCGCAGGCAGCGGGGGTTGTCCCCGTCTTCCCCGTCCCCTGCCCCCACAAAATTTGCAAAATCCCGCCGAATATGCTAAAATACGAAAAAACAACGCGCAAGCGGAAGAGGGCAACCGTGGAAAAAATAATCTTCGTAGTCGACGACAACGACATGAACCTGATAATGGCCGACCAAGCGCTATCGGACCAATACAGGGTACTAACGCTGCCATCGGCAGAAAAAATGTTCAAACTCCTCGAAAAAATCATGCCCGACCTAATCCTGCTGGACATCGACATGCCCGTAATGGACGGCTTCGAAACGCTCAAGAAACTCAAAACCATCGAAGCCTGCGCCGAAATACCCGTAATATTCCTGACCGGCATGACAGACCCCTCAGTCGAAGCAAAAGTCTTCGAACTGGGCGCCATAGACTTCATCACGAAACCCTTCTCCGCCCCGGTGCTGCGCAACCGCATACGGACGCACCTCAACGTCGAAAGCCTGATCCGCGAAAGGACGCAGCAGCTCGAACGCCTCAGGAACGGACTAATCTACATAATCGCCGACCTCGTGGAAAGCCGCGATATATCGACCGGCGGCCACATCGAACGAACGACGAGATATGTGAAAATCCTCATCGACGCGATAGCCGAGCGGGGCATCTACGCAGAAGAAATGAAAGGCCTGGATCCGGACATACTCGCATCATCGGCGCGCCTGCACGACCTTGGCAAAATAGCCATCCCCGACGCGGTGCTCAACAAACTCGGCTCGCTCACCCTCGAGGAATTTCAACTCATGCAGACGCACACAGTCCTGGGCGAAGCGGTAATAGACAAAATACTCTCCCGCGTCGGCGACGACGAATTCCTGCGCTTTGCGAAACTATTCGCAAGCTGCCACCACGAACGCTGGGACGGAACAGGCTACACAAGAGGCCTGCAAGGCTTTGACATACCGATCCAAGGGCGCATACTCGCGATAGTCGACGTGTTCGATGCGCTGACATCCGACAGGGAGTATAAAAGAAAACAAACAGAAGAAGAAGTCATCGAGATAATCAGGCAAAACAGAGGCAAACTATTCGACCCTCTCATAGTAGACGCGTTCCTCGACGTCGCGGACGAAATCAAAGCCGCCAGAAAAGAATACGGCGTCGGATCTGAGTGAAGTCGAATCTGAGTGAAACTGTAACACCCCCGCCGCCCAATGTCAAGAACCCCATAAAGAGGAACAGCCATGCTGACAAAAAAAAGACTCGCGCTCCTAACAATACTCCTCACGATCGCCTACTCCGGCGCGCTCTACTACCTCCCCGAAAGCATCATCGGTAACCGCGCCGACAACATACTCCTCTACGCGCCCAAAATCGTCTTCCTCGGCATGACGGCGGCAATCACAACCGCCGTCATACTCGTACTCGTATTCAAACGCGAATTCGTGCGCTGGCAAAAAACATCGTTCAACCGCTACAAACACCTGCTGCGCCTCCTCGTCCGGCGCGACTTCGTCTCCAAATACCGCAAAAGCATCTTCGGAGTAGTCTGGTCGCTGCTCAACCCGCTGCTCACGATGCTCGTAATAACGATGGTATTCTCATACCTCTTCCGGCGCAACATCGAATACTTCCCAGTATACCTGCTGGGAGGCCAGATAATCTACGGATTCTTCAACGAATCCACCACCCAGGGAATGCGCACGGTAATCAGCAGCGAAGGAATCATCAAGAAAATATACGTCCCCAAATACATATTCCCACTCTCGAGGGTAATCTCCTCGCTCGTGAACCTCGTATTCTCCTTTATAGCCTTCCTGCTCGTCTTCATAGTAGTAGGCGCGCCCTTCCGGTGGACGATGCTACTCATACCGCTGCCGATACTCTACACCTTCATATTCTCGCTCGGCGTCGCGATGCTCCTGAGCTCCATGGCCGTATTCTTCCGCGACCTGACATACCTCTACGGCGTGTTCACCCTGCTGCTCATGTACCTCACGCCGATATTCTACCCGGTGGACATCCTCCCCGACAACCTGCGACCCATCATAGGGCTCAACCCCCTGTTCCAGTTCATCGGCTACTTCCGCGACCTCACGCTCTACGGCAAAGTGCCCGACCTATGGACGAACCTCGTCTGCATAGGCTTCGCCCTCGCCTCGCTATGCTGCGGTACATTCATATTCATGACCCAGCAAGACAAGTACATACTCCATCTGTAACAGTGAAAGGTTGCAAAACCGCAAAAGTTGCATTTGGACAAAATTTATGTTATAATGCCGTCAAAAGCGATACTGGAACGGCGTCATTTCTTATGTTCGGAGACCGATATGCACAACGAAAACTACAGGCAACGAGTAGTAGACAGAAGACTGGAAGCGTTACTCAAAGTCTTTGGAGGAGTGCTCATAGCAGGACCAAAGTGGTGCGGTAAATCCTGGACAGCATCCAATCAAGCGAAATCAGAAGTGTACATTGACATGCAAGAAAACAAAAGACGAGCGCAACTAATGCCTGAAGCAACCCTGGACGGCCCGCAACCCAGACTCATCGACGAATGGCAGGACGCGCCTGTGTTATGGGACGCTGCACGCAGGAGAATCGATATGGAACACCGCCCGGGAATGTACATATTCACAGGCTCTGCAGCGCCGGACATCCCCGACGTGGACAAACCATCGCATTCAGGGACAGGCCGCTTTGCGAAGATGCGTATGCGAACGCTATCGCTATACGAACAGAACGCTTCGAACGGAAAAGCATCTCTAACCGCGCTGTTCGACAGAAAGCCGTTTCAGCCCTGCGCTTCAGAAATGGACTTTACGAAAGCACTGAACTTGATCTGCGAGGGAGGGTGGCCCGCATCATTCTGGATTCCGAAGGATAGCGCAAGCATGATAGCAGCAGAGTATCTCAACATGGTTATAGAAGAAGACATAAGCAAAGCGGACGGCGTAAAAAGAGATACCGCGCTTGTGCGCCTGCTCACACGGTCGCTTGCCAGAAACTCCGCAACAACTGTGAAATCCACAAGCCTAAAAGCGGATGTGTCGCAGCGAGATAAGACGGACATATCCGAACAAACTATAAGAGGCTACATAGAAGCCTTGAAGAAGATATACGTCATTGAGGAGCAAGAAGCCTGGACTCCATCGCTGCGGTCGCGCAGCAGGGTCAGATCGACTCCAAAAAGGCACTTCACAGATCCGTCGCTTGCCGCCGCAGCGCTGGGCGCGACACCCGGAATACTGGCGGGCGACCTAAAAACCGCAGGCTTCCTCTTCGAAACGCTCTGCTACCGTGACCTCTGTGTATATGCAGACGCCCTGGAAGGCAAGGTATATCATTATCGCGACAAAGACGACCTTGAAGCCGATATAATCATTCAACTGCCTGACGGGAGATGGGGCGCGATTGAGGTGAAACTCGGTACATTCGAGTTCGACGAGGCTGCGAGCAACTTGCTAAGGCTCAAGAAGAAACTATCAGACGAAACTGCGCCGCCGTCATTTATGGCAATAGTCACAGCCTCCGGAGGGATGGCCTGGCAAAGAGAAGACGGCGTGCTTGTAATCCCAATCGACTGCCTGTCGCCATAAGGCTGATAATCCAGTTGCTCAAACAAATATTTACAAAGAGTATTAGACAGTATATAATAAACACATCCAGAGAGCGTGGTTGATAAAAATAGTAACCATCATGTACTCAAGCGTGACTAACCAGGAAGAATTGCACTTACTCTACGATAACGAATTTTGAACCTCCCATGACTAAAGTCACGGGATTCTTGGATCGACGAGCGACTGCTCCCTACTATCCGGAGTCTTACATGCTCTTCTCAAGCGTTTGGGTAGGTTCGGGCCGTTCCTGCCCTA